>Ga0207683_10000472_pt1 | contig 37497 bp, 35 predicted proteins | sample KBSM73metaG_FD_184333 | JGI IMG/M metagenome (GOLD analysis project Ga0207683, IMG submission 184333) | Miscanthus rhizosphere microbial communities from Kellogg Biological Station, Michigan, USA - KBS M7-3 metaG (SPAdes) (version 2) | ecosystem: Host-associated > Plants > Roots > Rhizosphere >... | reverse complement strand
AAGCGAGCGGTAGCGGAGTCCTTCAGCAATGGATAGTGGAAGAGTCGAAGAGAAGTCCCGCGAAGTTGAATTGGTTGAGACGGTTAACGGTACGCTTTCCGAGGAGGGATTGCGGGTTCGCGCCGAAGCCGCGTTGCGCGCAAGCGAAGAGAAGTATCGCGGGCTGTTCGATTCCATCGACAATGCGATCACGGTGCTCGAAGTGCTCTACGACGAGCACGGCGTGGCCTCGGATCTTCGCTTCGTTGAGTCCAATAATTTCTTCGAGCAGCAGACGGGTTTGAAGAACCATGTCGGAAGGACTACGAGCGAATTGCTCCCAAATCTCGAAGACTCGTGCCTTCAGACTTATGCCAGCGTTGCGGAAACTGGTGAATCTGTTCGCTTTGAAAGCTATTCGCACGACTTCGGGCGTTGGATGAGTATTTTCGCTTCGCGCGTGGGTGGCGAAGGCAGCCGCCTCGTGAATGCTGTCTTCTACGACATTACCGAGCGGAAGCAAGCTGAGGCGGGTCTGCGCGAAAGCGAAGAGCGACAGGCCTACCTGTTGCGGCTGAGCGATGCACTGCGACCGATTGCCGATCCTATCGAAGTGCAGGAGGTGGCCTCGCGGCTGCTTGGCGAGCAATTGCAGACCGACCGGGTGTTCTATTCCGAAATGAATGAAGCGCGGGGAGAACTTCGGGTTGAACGGGATTTTGTTCGACATGGTATTCCGAGCCTGGCGGGCACCTATCCACTGGAGCCGTTCGCCTGGATTGAGCAGGCAACGCAGACGGGCGAACCAGCGGTTATCGACAATGTGTGGACCTCGCCTCTGATTCCGGATGCCAGCCGCGCGGTGATTTTGGGCACCAAGGTAGGGGCGTTCACTTCTGTTCCGCTGATAAAGAATGAGCGGAAGGTGGGCGCTCTGTGCGCGGCGGACATGGAGCCGCGGGTCTGGAAGCCGGGAGAGATTGACCTGGTCAAGGAGACGGCGGAACGAACATGGGCGGCGGTGGAGCGGGCCCGGGTTGAGGCGGCACTGCGCGCGAGCGAGGGGAAATATCGCACACTGTTCGATTCAATCGACCAGGGATACGCGTTGCTGGAGATGCTCTACGACGCGAACGGGCTGGCGTGCGACATGCGCTTTCATGCAACGAATCGTGTCTTCGAAAAGCAGACCGGCTGGTCGGATTATGTTGGGAAGACTGCGCGAGAGGTGAATCCAAATCTCGAAGAGTTCTGGGTCAAGACTTATGGACGCGTTGTAGAAACGGGTGAACCGGTTCGATTTGATTATTACGTGAAGGAAATCAGCCGCTGGTTCACAGTGTTTGCCTCGCGCGTGGGCGGGGATGGCAGCAAATTGCTGAACGTTGTTTTCGATGACATCACCGTGCGGAAGCAAGCTGAGAAGGCGCTGCGCAGCAGTGAAGAGAAGCAGGCGTACATGCTGAAGCTCAGCGACGCGCTGCGCCCGCTTTCAGACCCGATCGAAATCCAGGGGCTGGCCAGCAAGGTTCTCGGCGAGCAGCTGCGTGCAAACCGTGTTTTCTATGGCGAGATCGACGAAGAAGCCAGAGAGATGCGGATTGAACGGGAGTTTGTGCGGGAAGGTGCGCCAAGCGCGGTTGGGAGACGGCCAATGGAGGTCTTTGGCTGGCTTCGGTGGTCACCTCAGAAGTTTGAGCCGTCGGTGGTACAGGATGTAAGGAGCTCGGAGATGCTTCCGGAAGCCGACCGGGCTACTCTTGCCGCGGTACGGGCGGGCGCATTCATCGCGGTGCCGCAGATTAAAGATGGACGGCTGGTGGCTTGTCTCTGCGCTACTGATGCATCGCGACGAGACTGGACCCAGGATGAGGTCGAGCTTGTCTGGAATACCGGAGAACGAACGTGGGCTGCAGTTGAGCGAGCCCGGGCGGAGGCCGCGCTGCGCGAAGGCGAGGAGCGGTTTCGGCTGTTCCTCGAGAACGTTCGCGAGTATGCGCTAGTGCAAATGGACATGGGGCTGCGATTTACAAGCTGGAATCCGGGAGCAGAACGGATCTTCGGCTACACGTCGGAGGAGGCGCTGGGAAAGCCGTTTTCGCTGCTGCTTTCGCCGGAGGATCGTGAAGCGCAGATTCTGTGCACGGAGATTTCGGAGCTGGAAGCCGGAGGCCGCCACGAAGATGCGCGATGGCTCGTTCACAAGGACGGAACACGGATCTGGGCGCGATGGGTAACTGAGCCTATTCGCAACAAGGATGGACTGATTACGGGATTTGCAAAGGTTCTACGCGACGAGACCGAACGGCTGAAGACGGAGATGAGTCTGCGACAAAGCGAGAAGCTTGCGGTGGTGGGCCGCATGGCGAGCTCGATTGCACATGAGATCAATAATCCTCTGGAAGCTGTGACGAACCTCATTTTCCTGGCGCGAAGGGGCGTTGTTTCGCCGGAGGTTGGCGAGTTTCTGGAGCAGGCGGAGCTCGAGCTGGCGCGGGTGAGTCACATCACGACCGCAACGCTGCGCTTTCACAGGCAGACCGCGGAGCCGAACATCGTGGATATTGAGGAGATTCTCGAATCGGTGCTTGTGCTCTACGAGGGACGGTTGAAGTCCATGCAGGTTGAGATCGAGCGGAGATATAGCTTGCATCCTTCGATCAGCTGCCAGGCGGTTGAGGTCCGGCAGGTGATCGCGAATCTTCTGAGCAACGCGATCGATGCGATGTTGAAGAACACGGGGATTCGTCGGCTGGTTGTGCGGCTGCGGAAGGCTTCGGATCCGGTGACGGGGCAAGAGGGCGTGAGAGTGATGATTGCGGATTCGGGTGTGGGAATCCAGGGGTCGATGCGGAAGCATGTGTTTGAGCCGTTCTTTACGACGAAGTCCGCGACGGGAACTGGGCTAGGGCTGTGGCTCAGCTCGGAGACGGTAACGAAACATCAAGGGACGCTGCGGTTCCGGAGCAGGACCGAGGGGAGTTATCGGGGGACTGTGTTTTCGCTTTTTTTGAGGGCGTAGAAGAGCAAAGGATAGAACGCAGGGATTATCAGCAGAAAGCGAAAGGCGTTCCCTTGCGGGAACGCCTTTCGCTCCTTCCACTCGCAACCGGCTTTAGGCGAGCTGCGGCATGTTGTCTTCTTCCTCGTCCATTCCGTAGCGGCGGAGCAGGTTGGGCAGGCTCTGCGAGAACGCGGAGCGCGGCATGACCGTGTCACAGCCGGCTTCGATGGCCTTCATCTTCAGGTCGCCCTGAAGGTGATTGAGGAAACCCACAATCGAGGTTGCCTTTTTCAGCTTCGCTTTGAACTTGGGAATGAGCGTCATCGGCTTGGCGTTGAGATTGTTCAGATCGAAGACCACCAGAGTGGGTCGTTCGGACTCCGGCGCATCGGTCAGTCTCGCGACGACTTCTTTCTCGCCCTTGACGAACTCAACCTTCACGCCGAGCTTGCGCGCCGTCTCCTGAATCTTCGCCTGGAAGAACAGATCGTCGATGAAGCAGAAGATCCGGGTCGGGGCGTTTTCGCGAACGGCTACCGCGGGGGACGCCTGGTTTGCGTCGAGGTACTGGCCGCCGCTGTGACCACCGCCGTGTCCGTTGCTCATGATCTGAATCGTCGAAGGCGGTCCGTCGGCTACGTTTCCGTTGACGACGCGGTAACTGTGATCCATTGGACCGACAAAGGCCCTGGGTCCCCTCTGCTTTTCCTTGCGTCTGCCGTGCGGAGGGCCGGAGATGCTGTTGCCCGGCTGTGCGGGCGGAGCAGAACCCTTCTGGAAGAACTTTTTCTTCTTCCGTCCCTGGTTTTGCCGGGGCTGGTTGTGCCGAGGGGCTGCGGGCTGTGATGGGCCCTGCTGCTGCGGCGGTGCCTGCACTGGCTGGCTCTGCTGCGGCTGGCTTTGAGTACCCTGTGCCTGCTGCGGCGCGCCTTGCTGGCTCGATTTATTCTTGCGGCGGCGCCGGCGGCGCCGATGCCCCTGCGACTGCCCCTGGCCGTTGACCTGGGCTGGCCCCAGTTCAGACTGGGGCGGCGTCGATTCTATTGTCATGCGTGCACTTCCTGGCACTTTGCTATCTGGTGCATTTTGCGGTTTTGAATCAGCTAATTCCTATATGGGAAGGTGCTGAGTTGCCTTTCCTGCCGTTCGTCCAGAACGGGACGGGGAACACGACGGCGTGTAGCCCTTGTTCGCGGATACTGCGCGTTTTCGTCGGGGAACGGAACTCTGAACGCAATCTACCACGACCTTTAAAGAATCCACGACGCTTTCGCGGCGAATGTACCCTTCTTGCCCAGCGCGCTGCGTCTTTGTCATCCGCTCCCCGACCAGTCGTTGCCGGGGTCCCCGCGGAGAATGACGCCACTTAATGTGATGCGACTCCGGGCTCAAACATCTATTGAAAACACTCAAGCCGCCTAGCACGCCGCAAACTTGTAACCAATCTAATCCGGTTGTCTGGATCGGTACGGTGCGGCCGGCTACCTGGGGTGATGCCATTCCTATGAGATATTCCGCCGCTACAACTTCCTATATCGGTCCCATGACGGCGAAGCATCTTTGTCAGCGGCGAGCCTTCTCTCCCCAATTCCGGGTGGTTCGCATCAGCCGCTTGATAGGCAATTTCGATAGTACAGGGTGACAGGCAGCCTTGCAAGTGGCGAGAGTTGAACGGCGGTACAAGCGTAATGGCCCGGTTGGGTGACTGGCATTGCTCAGACGCACAAAACGCCACTCTCTGTCGGAGTGGCGTTTTGTGTCCCTGCGCTGGTCACTGGCCTCCCAGCAAATTATGGGCAGTGGTTATATCCACTGCGCCTTTTACAGGCTGTCTCGGCCGGTCTTCCCATTTTTGGGCCGCTTCGTTGGCGGATGCTCTTGCCGAGCGTCTGTTGTTTTTGCGGGCTGGCCGGAATTTCTCCAGCAGCCGGTACATCACTGGCACTCTCTATATAGCAATCCCCGTGCCGTTGTCGCTTTCCTTTAAAATCAGAGGTTTAAGTAGATTGCATCTGTTACATAGTGTGCAATCCAATAATCCTGTCGAGGTTACTCTTCAAAAAACAGTAGATTGCGGACTATCGCTGGCACTTCGCGCAGTAATGGGTGCTGCGTCCAGCCACGACGATTCTCCGGATCGGGCTGCCGCAATTGCGGCACGGCTCGCCGGTGCGCTGGTAGACGCAGTGTTCGAGTTGGAAGAAGCCTCGCACACCTTCTGCGTCGACGTAGTCGGAGACGGAGGAGCCACCGAGGCGGATGGCGTGTTCCAGGACTTCGCGCAGCGCCACGCGCAGCCGCTCCAACTCCGACCTGGTGAGTTGCCCGGCTCGCCGTCGTGGTCGAATTCCCGCGCGAAACAGGCTCTCGTCGGCGTAGATATTGCCAACGCCGGCGAGCAGAGATTGGTTGAGGAGCGCTGCCTTGATGGCCAGCTTTCTGTGGCGAAACAGAGCGGCGAATTCTGCGGGTTGAATCGTCAGCGGTTCCGCTCCAGGGCCGGCGAAGCCATCGCGTCGGGTGAGGTCTCGAAAGTCCAGCCTTCCGAAGCGGCGGGGGTCAACAAAGCGAATCTCTCTGCCGCTTGCCAGCGTGAGACGCGCGTGAGTGTGCGGCGCCAAGGGGCCTTCGGGGAGAGTCACAAGCAGTCGCCCGGTCATGCCGAGATGAACGATCCACTGAGCGTCTGCGCTGCTGGCTTCTTGCTTCGACGGAGTTGTTGCGGCGCGGCCAGTCTGAACTGCGCCCAACTCTAGCACGATGTGTTTTCCGGTGCGATGGACGGAGAGGATGGATCGCCCTTCGAGGGCTTTAGCCTGGCGCGACGGTGGTGTTTTGAAGGGTTCGCGATGGGTGCCGAACCAGACGTCGATGATCCGATCACCTCGGACGCGGGCGTCGACACCACGGGCAATCGTTTCAACCTCGGGCAGCTCGGGCATCGGCTAATTGTACTTATTTTTTCTTCGCGGCTGGTTTATTGGATTTACGCGGTTCCGGTTCGCGGATGCGATTTGCCTCGAAGCTCACGATGCGCCAGACTCCCTTGGAATCGCGCGCGTAGACGCGCGTGTACCGATAGCTCCCCGACATGTCGCCGTCTGCGCTCACACCTGACACGTCGGCGCGACAGGTGACGAGCGCGGTGGTCCCGTAAAAACGTACTTTGCGATCGTCATAATCGATGGACTTGAAGCGAAGTGTTCCATTGCGGATGAGAGCGAGGGTCTGCTCTTTCGATTGCAGAACTCCTGTGGGAGTGATCGCCATATAGTCATCGGCGAGCAGGCCTTCCATAGCGGCTGAGTTTCCCTTGAGTGCGGCGTTGCGCCACGTTTCTTCGAGGTTGTCGATTACGCGGCGGTTCTCATGCTTCTCACTGTGCGGCATCCCTGACAGAAGAGGGACGGCAGCAACAAAAGCAATCATAGTCGCAATCGCCACGCGGCGATTCCAGCCATCAGGCGACCTAGCCTTCCACGTCGACATAGGAATAACGGATGTTAGCCCCGAAGCAAGGCACGGGTCAATGAAGTCGTCAATACGGACCCGATGTTGTGTGCTGCCAGTCACATTGCATGATGTGACCTCAGTACCGAATCGATATCTGAGTTTGACGGCTGAAGCGCGTGAAGGATAACGAACAGCTTCAAAAACTAGTGTGTGGCAGCAGAAGTCGCGTGATTGTTTTTACCGTCTTTTCAGCGGTCAGACGAGCGAGGCCAGGTCTTCGCGTACGCGATCGAGCATTTTCTGGAACAGACCACCGACGGCATAGCGTTTGAAATGCGCCGATTGCCTGTGGGCTTCTTCTGCTTTTTGATCGGTGTACTGTTCATAGATAAGGACGGTGCAGGGCTCGCCCTGAACCCAATGCGGAATGTAGCTCACGCAGCCCGGCTCCTGCCTTGTCGCCGTGGTCAGTTCACGCAAAATCTCGGCGATCTCATCGCGATCTTCCTTGGCAAACTTCATGCGGACGGTAAAGCTGGTCATGGTGGAGACTTCCTCGCAGTTGGGGCGTTGGTCCCTCAGGACGGTTTGTTCAGTTTACCCGTGAATGGCGTCGAGCGCGGCAGCAAACTCCGGAAGCACCATAGTCTGCTCCCGATCGGGGCCGGTTGAGACCATTCCAATTTTCGCTCCGCTCTCACGCTCCTGAAACCGCAGATAGTCGCGCGCAGCCTGGGGCAGTTTTTCAAACTCAGTGATTCCCTCGGTCGATGTGCGCCATCCCTTCAGCGTGGTGTAGCGCGGCTTGATGCGCTCGAGCCCGCGCACATCCGCGGGAATCTCGTCTGTCATCTTGCCCTCGATTTCATAGCCGATGCAGATTGGAATCTCTTCGAGTTCGTCGAGGACGTCCATCTTGGTGACCACGAGCCACTCTGCTCCGTTCACCTGGTTGGAGTAGCGCAGAAGAGGGATGTCGAGCCATCCGCAGCGGCGGGGCCGACCGGTAACCGCTCCATATTCATTGCCGCGCGCGCGAAGCTGATCGCCAACCGACTCGTGGATCTCGGTGGGGAATGGTCCTTCGCCGACGCGAGTGACGTAGGCCTTGGTTACGGAGATTACGGTACCGATCGCGGTGGGCCCGACGCCTGTTCCGGTTGCCGCTCCGCCGGCCGTGGCGGACGATGACGTGACGAACGGATACGTCCCGTGATCGATGTCGAGCATGGTTCCCTGCGCGCCTTCGAACATTACCGAGCCGCCTTTTGCCAGGATTCCATGGAGCAATCGGCCAGTGTCGGCGACGAAGGGACGTACTTCTTCGGCGGCAGCCGCGTATTCGTCATACATTTTTTCGGGATCCAGGGGGTCGGTGCCGAAAAGCGCATGCGCGATGGCGTTCTTCTCGCCGCAGGCTGCGTCGATGTGGGTCTTGAGCAGATCGGGCCTGAGAAGGTCAACAATTCGCAGACCGCTGCGAGCCATCTTGTCTTCGTAGGCCGGGCCAATGCCGCGGCTGGTTGTGCCGATTCTCTGCCGGCCGGGGGCGCTCTCTGCGGCCAATTCGATCATGCGATGGTAAGGCAGAATGACCTGCGCGCGGTTCGATACAAACAGCTGGTCATCCACTTCAACGCCAAGCCCGCGAAGCTTGGCAACTTCCTTGAGAAAAGCGATGGGATCTAGAACTACGCCGTTGCCGATGATGCCCTTGCATCCTTTTCGAAGGACGCCGCAGGGAATCAATTGCAATACAAATCTCTGCTTGCCATGGATGACTGTGTGTCCGGCGTTGTGTCCGCCTGCGTAGCGCGCGACAGCACTGAACCGCTCGCTGAGCACGTCTACAATCTTCCCTTTTCCCTCGTCGCCCCACTGGGCGCCCAGCACTACCGCCGTCTTCGCTCGCATCGCTTTCCGTTTCTCACAGGGGTAACCTTGGCGCGGGAGCGTATCCGCCCGCGCGCAAGGACAAAACCGCGGGCCAACGTGCCCAGCCCGCACCACCTTCGATGATAAACCCCGGGGTGACTCGGTGTTTGGAGCTTAGAGGCCACTGCTGAACTAAACTGCTGCCCTCGTCGAAATCTGGATATAATGAGCCCAATTTTGAGCAGGCCGCCTATCGGTGTTTTTGTGAGGGCCAGATGCCGCGAAGAAGATCCCCCTTCGATGTGCTCAATCCGATCGTGATGGTGATTGCGGGCGCGCTGGTTTTGAGCCAGGCCGGATTTGCCAAGGACGCCTCGGATTTGCTGGGTCCGACCCGCGCCAAGCTTGCAGCGTTGGAAGCCTGTCTCGGACAGAACAGCGACCTTGATCTGCTGAAGCGAGGCTTGCTGGTGGGGTGGCGAAAAGGTGCACCGAAGGCGCCCACGCTGAAAGATTGGCCTCCGCCTCCGCCCCCTCCTCCTGAGTATCTCGTCAGCCTCGATCAGGATATCCAGGTGTGCGATCTGGCATCGCGCCTGAGGGATGAAGAGCAGCGCCGGATGATCCTGAAAGATGTGCAGAAGGATATCCAGGTGAAGGCAAGCGACTGTCGCAATTTCGGGATGGGACGCAAAGTGCCGGTCAGTGTAACTACCGTACGAGGCGCTAAAACCGAAAACGGCTGGCAGGTCTTCTACAAATGGGCGTGCTCGACTCTGTTACAGCCAGATGAAGTGCGTGTGCCAAATCTGACCAGTCCAGCGAATATCGAACTGCCGCCGGGTGTCTACTCCGTCAGGGCGGAGAAGAGAATTTCATCCATCCAGGTGCAGAAGGTGGCTCCAGTGACGATTGTCGTGGGTTCCGCTGCAGCTATTCCTTTGCAATTGGCGATTGAGTAAGGAGACGATGATGGAGGAGACGAAACGAGCCGCGCCGGGGAAGAGCATGCGGATCGCGGTGTTTGCGAACTTCTTCAAAGGCTACATGAGCGTCTCGACGATCGTTGCGGCGTCAATTCCGATTCCGATTGCGACGTGGAAGCTGATTCCGATCTATTCGCAGCAGCGGGGATTCCTCACGGTCTATGCCTCGTTGTTTTGCTTTCTGCTGCTTGCATTTGTGTTTTCGATTCGGCATCGCCTGGCGGTGCCGATGTTTTCCAAAGGCAAGATGAGCTCATTCATCGCTGCGCTGCCGTTCATTCTGATCGTTCTGACGCTGGCGAGCATTATGACCTACCACGCCGTGCTGCAGCAGTCGATCGAGCAGCTGCGCGGTCTGGGACTTCGATTTACGACGGCGGATTTATTGAACAAAGTGGATGCTACGGAGATTCCGTATGCTGTGCCGCTGGCTGCCTGCTATCTGGGGATATTCATTTTTGCGGAGTCGGCATTTGTGCTGATGGCTATTCGCGAATATCTTCAGGATCTGCTGCAACTGGATGAAATCGCACTCTTGCATGGGACGGCGGAGATCTCACAGCCCAGGAGCAAGCCGCAGCCATCGCTTTTGCAGAAGCTTTAGAGCGAATGGGAATCACCGCCCAACGATCAAAGCCCAAACATCCAAAAATGCAGATGGTCGCGAACGGACGGTCGCGGCGTCTGGGTTTGACAGGCATTCGCGGCATTTCCTATAGTTCCCCCGCCAACACGGGGGCATTATCGGTGAGCCTGCGCGAGCGGCAGATTGAGTCACGGGAGCAATAACGATGATGGATTGGAAAGAGAGTTCGAGGCGGTCATTCCTCAAGCAGCTTGGCGCGGCGGGGGCGTTGGCACTGTCGGCGTCGACGGCTTCAGGAATGGAGCCTGGGTCAAGTGTAGGTGTGGACGAGGTATCTGAATCTTCATCATCGGCACAGCAGGCAGCGACTCGCGAGAAGCGCATGGCCTGGTGGCATGAGGCGAAGTTCGGGATGTTCATTCATTGGGGGCTTTACAGCGTGATTGGCCAGCATGAATGGGCCATGGAAGTGGAAGGCGTTCCGATTCCTCAGTATGAGATTCTCGCGAAGAACTTCAAGCCGAGACCGAATGCGGCGCGGGAGTGGGCGCGGCTGGCAAAGCGCGCGGGCCAGAAATACATGGTGATGACGACCAAACATCATGAAGGGTTTTGCCATTGGGATACGAAGCTGACGGACTATTGCGCACCGAAGCAGGGGCCGGGGCGCGACCTGGTTCGCGAATTTGTCGACGCGGCACGCGCAGAGGGGTTGCGCGTGGGTTTCTACTACTCGCTGATGGACTGGCACCATCCGGATGGCGCGAAGTGCAAGACCGATCTCGCAGCCCGCAAGCGCTTTGTCGAGTACACACACGGGCTGGTTCGAGAGCTTATGACGAATTACGGCAAGATCGACGTGCTTTGGTATGACGTTGACTGGCCGCTGACTCCGGATGAGTGGGAGTCAGAGCGGATGAACCAGATGGTGTTTGAGCTGCAGCCGGAGATCATTGTCAACAATCGCAATGGGCTTGATGGAGACTTCTCAACACCAGAGCAGCACATCGAGGCGTCAAAGGCAGGGCGTGCATGGGAGACGTGCATGACGCTGAACGACAGCTGGGGATTTAATCGCGGAGACGATGCCTGGAAGACTCCCAAAAACATCGTCGATAACCTGGCGACCTGTGCCCGTGGCGGCGGCAATTATCTGCTCAACATCGGTCCGAAGCCGGACGGCTCGATTCCAGAGGAGTCCGTTACCGCGCTGGAGCTGGTGGGCAAGTGGCTTGAAACCAACGGCAAGGCGATCTACGGGACCGAACGCGGGCAGATGGACTGGAACACGAATGCCAACTACACCCGGCGCGGCAACACGCTGTACATCCACCAGCATTTCTGGCCGGGGCACACTCCTGCGGCGGAGTGGTTGAGCTTTTATCAGCCGGAGGTGGTGATCGCGCTTGGCGGGGTGAAGCCGAAGGTTTTGTCGGCGCGTCTTTTGAAGACCGGCCAGAAAGTGGAGTTCACGCAGGATGAGTTCGCGTTTCGGATGACAGGCTTGCCACTGGTGGCGCCGGATCAGCCTGCCACGGTGATCGAAGTCGAATGCGATGGCGAACCGGTGGTTAATCACGATGCCATGCGTCCGCTTTGGCCACGGTACAAAGTGGGTGTGAGCTAGCCGATCAAAATAAGTTGTTAACCATCTGTCCCCTTGCTTCGTTGTATGAGCAGAAGAGGCCGCACGACCTCTTCACGCAAGGGGACTTCAAGCATGCACAATCGCCCTACACTTTCCCGGCTCCTGTCCAGGCCTTTTTTCACTCTCACCGCGACTGCTTTGCTCTTCTCGACGTTGGGCTTCGCGCAGGCGAAACCTGCAACTCCGCCGGCCGCCGCTGCGCCAGTGGCTGCTCCCGCGCCCAACGAGCAGGATGTTGCCACACAGCAGAGGGAGCTGATCAAGTTGCTTCGTCTGAGCCCGACGCTCACGACGGTGGTTGCTCACGATCCGTCGTTGCTGGCAAACCAGGACTATGTGGCGCGCAACAATCCGCAGCTTGCGGCTTTCCTCATGGCGCATCCTGAAATTGCACGGAACCCTGAGTTTTACCTCTTCTCGCATTTGAGGCACGAAGACGGGCAGCCTGACGAAGCGCTTGAGCGCGCGGTCTGGCCCGACGTGTACCGCTCGCAGGGCGCGCCCTCCCCCTTTGGCGAGTTCATGCGCGATCTATCGCCGTTGCTTGCATTTGCGTGTGCACTCGTGGCCATTCTCTGGCTCACGCGCGTTTTCGTCGAAAACCGGCGATGGGCCCGGATCTTCAAATTGCAGAGCGATGTGCACGGCAGGCTGATTGACAAGTTCACAACGAATCAAGAACTCGCACTCTATATGGAGACCGAGGCAGGCAAGCGCTTTCTGGAAGCTGCGCCCATTCCGGTGAACTTCGAGCCCAGCCAGCGCGTGCCGAACGCTGTGGCCCGTGTGCTCACGCCGCTTCAGATCGGGATCGTGCTGGTGTTGCTGGGGGTGGGCTTGCTGTCGCTGCGCCACGCCAGCAATGAGATGAATATTCCGATGCTCTTCTTCGGGACGGTAACAATGATGCCGGGGATTGGATTTATCATCTCGGCAGGTATCACGTGGCTGCTGGCCGGGCGTCTTGGATTGATGCCCGATAGCGCAGCGGCCCGTGAACACAGCGAACACCCTTATAGTTCTTCGCCGGTATTCAAGGACAGGCAGTGAGCGGCGGGGAATCCGTAAATGGCGAGGAAGCATCGGCCGATGCCCTGGGAATCCACAGTTCCGAACGTGCTGGCAGGCGAGGCGCAGAAGCTTGCCTGCCAGCCGATGGATAACGAGCAGTTCGCCGCGTTCTATGAGCGGTCGGCACGCTCGTTGTGGGCCTACCTGGCGCGCGTGTCGCGAGATCCCGCGCTTGCCGATGACCTTACACAGGAAAGCTACGTCCGGTTCCTCTGCGCTGAGCATCCTGAGGATGGCGAAGTTGCGGCCAGGCGCTACCTTTTTCGAATTGCAACCAATTTGTTGCGCGATTACTGGCGTCGCCCGCGTGCCTCTTCGATTGACGAGGTTCCTGAAGAAAATCTGATGGCGAAATGCGGCGTTGCGCAAGCTGATTCGCAGGCCATGCTGGGCCCTGCCATGGCGCAATTGCGGCTGCGCGACAGGCAGCTGTTGTGGCTGGCCTATGCGGAGGGATATTCGCATCGCGAGATCGCCGAGGTTACGGGGCTGGCATCGGCAAGTATTCGGCTGCTGCTCTTCCGCGCACGGCGCAAAGTCGCGCGCCTATTGAGGGAGAAGGCGACGGATGAGGGAGGTAATTTATGACGGCCTTCCGTTGCGCGCGAGAAAAGGAAGTTGCCGATCTGCTGCATCGTGGCCATTGGCCACAGGCATGCCCGGCGGAATTGCGAGCGCATGTCGATAAATGCAGCTGCTGCACCGAATTGATCCTCGTTACGCAAACTTTTCAACAAGCCCGTGCTGAGGCGGTCGTCATGCCGCGTCTCGACGCACCCGGCGTTGTGTGGTGGCGTGCCCAGCTTCGGCGCCGGAATGCTGCAATTGAGCGCATCGGAAGGCCGCTGCTCGGCGCGCAAATATTCGCCCTCGCAGTGTCGCTTATCGTTGCAGCGGGGATGTTGGTCTGGCAGACGCGGCGTGGTTTTCACGTCACTTCGTGGCTGATCAACTTGCCGGGAGCACTTCATTTCAATGCGTTGCCGCCCGCATCCCCCCCGAGCTTTGAAGGGGGAATCTGGATTGTGGTTCCGATTCTCGCCACGATTGCCCTGCTGAGCGGCGTCGTGGTCTATCTCGGATCGGAAAGGCGCTAAGGCACGGGCTCCGGATACCCCTCGTTTACGCAGCACGCAGGGACTGAGCAGCCTGCTCGGCTTGCCAGAGGTGACGCCGCTCGTGTGCAGCAGTCACCACGAAGCTTGACCAGACGCTGTAATGAACGCGCTGACTAAACGGCGAGTCAATCTTGACGCTGTCTACTGCGAGGCCTCGGGACTTGCGCAGATTCTGAATGATCCTCTGCTGGCGGTCAAGGAATCCTTGCAGCACCGGCCCCATCTCGCCCAGGCTTTGGGGTTCGAACGGCTTAGAGGTAGGAAAGCGGAACCGTGGGGGCGGCTCAAGAGACCACTCCAATAAGCGTCCCCAGAAGTCCATTCGGTAAGGCGTGTTGTCTGGAACGCTGCGCTTGCCAGCCTGGGCGATCGCGCTCTCCCACAAGGGAAAATATGGATCGGCACTCATGTTCAAGTGCTCAATGCACTCGATGATTGACCAGGAGCCTTCGCGCGGTCTGCGAGCGAGCAGTTGCGGGTCAACCGAGTCGATCAGGGCTGAGGCCCGCGCGCAGACGGCCGTGAACTGGGTCTCTAATTCTTCAAGATTGGCGGCGCGTTTGGTAGTCATGGCGATCGCAGGGTGCTTACGACGCTCCATCGTACAGAAAGATTGATGTCGCGGCCAAGCATTACACTCACTCCATCGCCGCAAGGCGACGGGGAGGATCCATGCCTACTTATATTGTCCTTCTTCGCGCCGTAAATGTGGGTGGATACGGCAAGCTGGCGATGGCCGATTTTCGAAAGCTGCTGGAGAAGCTTGGATTCAAGAACGTCGAGACTTATATCCAGAGCGGCAATGCAGTTTTCGACGCAAAGGGTTCGGCAGCGACGGTAGCCAAGTTGATTTCAGCCGCGCTTGAGAAGCATACGGGCGCACCGGTTGGTTTGCTGATACGAACCCACGAGCAACTTGGCGAGATCATCGACGGCAATCCTTTCGCTGCGGAAGCCAAAGCGGATGGTGCGAGAGTGCACGCAGGGTTTCTCTTTGCACAGCCGCCGAAGAACGCAACCGAAGGATTGGATCGCATCGTTGCTCAGTATCCTGATAGGCGCGATCGCTATCATCTCAGCGGGTCCACGCTATATTTGCATCTTCCAGACGGCGCTGCCGATACAAAGTTCGCAGGAAAAGCTCTCGAGCGGGCGCTGGGCGGAACGTTGGGAACAGGCCGCAACTGGAACACTGTCGTGAAGCTGCACGCGATGTCGAAGCGGTGAGACGCCTCTTATCGGGCGGCCAACAGGGCGTCGGCGATTCGCGCTGCCTCGACTGCGGGCTGTACGCGGTGCACGCGCACGATTGAGGCCCCCTCGAGAATCGCAGCAACCATTGCCGCGATGCTTGCCGCCTCCCGCGCGCCGGCGGGAGCGGGTGCGCCTCCATATAAATGCGCAAGTGTGTGTCCCAGGAAAGATTTTCGCGATACTCCGGCGAGCAGTGGGCGCCCGAGGGAAAGCAGTTCTGCCTGGCGCGCGAGCAACGAGTAGTTCTCGTCGTACTTTTTGCCAAAGCCGTATCCGGGATCGAGAACGATGGAATCCGGTGCAATAGATGCTGCGCGGGCCAGAGCCAAACTTGCAGTCAGACCTGCGCTTACAAATTTCAAGAGCGCATCGGGCGCGAGTTTTTCCTGAGTGCTCCACTGGTCGGGACGTCCTCGTGTGTGCATCAGCACCACGCCGCATCCGGCTTGGGCGCAAATGCCTGCCATCTCCGAATCCCAGGTGAATCCGCTGACGTCGTTGATGACTTCAGCCCCGGCAGCCAGCGCTGCTCGCGCCGTCGCAGCTTTATAGGTATCGATGGAGATCACCGCGTCGGGACGGACCTTGAGAATGCCTTCCAGTACGGGAAGGAGACGCGCCTGCTCCGCTTCTGCGCTGACCGCGGGCGGCTTCGACGGCTGGTGGGTGGCGCTGATGGCAGTGCCGACCGACGTGCCGGGCCGTGTGCTTTCTGCACCAAGGTCGAGTAAGTCCGCACCTTCGTCGAGCAAGCGCAGCCCATGCGCCACGGCTGCTTCTGAATCAAAAAAGAAGCCGCCGTCGCTGAAGGAGTCCGGGGTAATGTTGACCACACCCATCACGAGCGTGCGAGAGCCCAATTCAAGCGACTGCGTGCGCAGTTTCCAAACCGAGTTCGTGCGGGTTATGGAATTTTGCAAAGGGCGCCTCAGCGATTCGTACCGTTGGTGCTCGTACTCCTTCGATTCTAAGAGCGGCTGACGGCGCGCGCGATGACGCCAACACCAATTCTGGCCTGCTAAACTCCCTGCATGCTTGTCATTCGGCGAAATTTGGCGCTTCCGGCTGCGCTGTTTCTCGTCTCGTCAATTGGGCTCACAGGCCAGGCGCGTCCTGCCCCTCATTCTGCGCCTCACGCTCGTGCTGTTCCAGCGAGGGGCACACTGGCCCAACGGATCCAGGCTATTCTTGCCGACCCGGCGCTCAGCCATGCTGACTTTGGGATAAGCGTTACCACTCTCGATGGCCAGGCGCTGTATGGCTTGAATGACGGGCGCATGTTTACGCCCGCCTCGAACGCGAAACTCGCCACGACTGCCGCGGCGTACGCATTGCTTCCTGTGGAGTCGCTTACGTGGACCACGCATGTCGTGGCGAACGGCGAAGTGGACGCAGCGGGGGTTCTGCATGGGGACGTCGTCATTCTCGGCTCGGGCGATCCGACGTTGAGCGCCCGGCGCTATCCCTATCAGCCCCCGCAGCCGCAACCGATTCCGACCCCGCCGCCTGCGCAGTCCTCCACTGGCAAGCCTGCGGAGGCACCCACGCCGCAGGAGGTTGAAGCCAAGCCTCAGGCGATGGATGTTTTAGATCTGCTCGCAGCGCAAGTGGTGCAGGCGGGGGTGCGCACGATCGAAGGCGGCGTGGTGGGGGACGACAGCTATTTCCTCAGCGAACCGTACGGCACCGCGTGGGCGTGGGACGATCTGCAATGGAGCTACGGAGCGCCGGTTTCGGCGCTGAGCTTCGCTGAAAATTCCGTCGAGCTGGGGATAACCGCCGATCCGGCAAAGCCCGGCGCCACGGTGGATCAATGGACACCAAGCCTCGACTACTACACTCTCGAGAACGTCATGACGATGGCACCGCAGGGAGAAGTGGCACACCCGGGTCTTGAACGCCGTCCGGGGAGCATGCTGGTGCGGGCGTGGGGAACGGCACCGGCGCAAGGGCTTCATGCTCCACTGGCTGTTGAGGATCCCGCTCAATTCACGGCTGCGGCATTCAAGGATGTGCTTGTGCGACGCGGGGTCACGGTGAAAGGTATTGTCGCATCGGCGCACCGCTATCCAGACGGGACGGGAGAATTCGTGGCGGAGCGCGCCCAGCCTCTCAAGCTTGCGCCGCGCGCGGAAATCACGATGGCTGCGCCGCTCGCAGGACGCAGGCTTTTGGCGACGCGGGTATCCGTACCCGTTGCGCAGGACATCATGGTGACGAACAAGGTGAGCCAGAACCTGCACGCCGAATTGCTGCTGCGCTTGCTGGGAAAGGCGTTTGCCAAGGATGGCAGCCTCGCCCAGGGGACTCGAGTGGTGCGCCAGTTTCTTATCGACACGGGCGTGAGCGATGCGGATTTCTTCTTCTACGACGGTTCGGGCATGAGCATGGATGATCGTATTGCTCCGCGTGCCGTGACACATCTGCTGGCGTACGCTTCGCATCAGGCGTGGGGCACTGCATGGCGCAATACGCTGCCGGTGGCCGGGGTAGACGGGAGCCTGGTGAACCGGTTTAGGAACTCGCCGCTAAAAGGGCGACTGTGGGCAAAGACCGGCACGTTGAACGAAACCAATGCGCTGTCAGGGTACCTGACCACGGCCAGGGGCAAGACTGTTGCCTTCTCGATTCTCGTCAACGGACACCGGCCGGGAAGCATGGCCGAAGTACCGGCGATGGAGCGAATCTGCGAAGCGATCGCAGCGGCAGAGTAGGCGATCGCGGGTTGTTCTAGGCGTGAAATCGGATCGAACACGATGTAGAATTCGTTTGCGGAGATAGGGTATGCGCGCTCTATTTCGGATTTTGCTGATTGTGCCATTCTCCTTCCCCTCTTGTTTCGCGCAGGAGACGCACATTCATAACGCTCCTGAGAAACTTGGCAAGGTTTCGTTCCCGATTTCCTGCAAATCAGATGTTCAGGACGAGTTCAACCGAGGCGTGGCTCTGCTTCATTCCTTCGCATACACCCCTGCCGACAATTCATTTCACGATGTGGCGACGCGGGATCCGCAGTGCGCGATGGCGTATTGGGGAATGGCCATGACGTACTTTCACCAGCTTTGGGAGCCGCCTATCGTGCCCGCAACCCTCAAGACGGCGCAAGGCGAGATCGTGCGGGCGCAGCAGATGGGAGCAGGCTCCGAACGGGAGCGCGAATTCATCAGGGCGCTCGGGATGCTGTATCAGGACGCCGCCGCGGTTCCCTACAGTGCGCGAGTGTTGAACTACGAACGCGCGATGAGCAAGCTCGCTGCGGAGAACAGGAATGATGTGGAGGCGCAGGTGTTCTACGCCCTTGCGCTGCTGGCAAACGCATCTCCTTCAGACAAGACACACGCGAGGCAGAAGCAGGCTGCCGAAATCCTCGAGCCACTTGACCAGGTTTATCCCGAGCACCCGGGAATTCCTCACTACCTAATTCATGCGTATGACAATGCGGAACTTGCGCCTAAAGGTCTGAGGGCGGCGAGGGCCTACTCCGAGATTGCACCTTCAGCGCCGCACGCGTTGCACATGCCGTCGCATATTTTTACGCGACTCGGGCTTTGGGATGATTCTGTGAATTCAAACCTTGCCGCACGCGAAGCGGCACACCGGCAAGGCGACATCGGCGAAGAACTGCATGCGATGGACTACCTCGTGTACGCCTATCTGCAGAGTGGACGCGACCAGGATGCAGCGAAGGTCATTCAGCAACTCAATGAGATGTTGAAGCTGAATGAAGGCGATTTCAAGATTGCCTACGCCTCAACGGCGATGCCGATTCGCTATGCCGTCGAGCGGGGGCAATGGCGTGAAGCTGTTGGCATTGCTTCTCCGAAGGGAGCTCCGCCGCAGGTGGTTGCGATCGCCGTTTGGGCGCGGGGCATTGGATATGCTCGAAGCGGCAACGCTACCGAGGCACGCGTAGAAGCGGAGGAGTTGAACCGGCTCGAAGAGCAGCTTCGTACGATGGGCAATGCCTATTGGGCCGTACAGGCAGGGATCCTGAGGCGCGAAGTAATGGCTTGGTCGGCACAGGCGGAGAAAAAGCCGGAGGAAGCCGCGAAGTTGATGCGTTCGGCCGCCGATGAGGAGGATGGAATCGAAAAGCTCCCGGTAACGCCGGGCCCGATTGTTCCGGCGCGAGAACAACTCGGCTATTTGCTTCTGGAACAGAATCGTCCGGATCTGGCCCGCCAGGAGTTTGAGAAAACGCTTGCGAGCAGCCCAGGACGACGGGGCGCTAAGCTTGGCGTGGCGCGCGCGGTCGAACTGTCTAGTCTGAAGTAGATGCAAGAAAGACCTGTAGCTGCCGAAGGACTTAGTCCAATCCCTTCGCTTTGAGCCACAGTTGCTGCTTTGCTTCGATCTCGCGATCGTGGGCGCGCTCAAGCTTGTCAATGTAAGCGTCGCGCGGGTCTAGTTGGTCGTAGAAGTGGGCCAAAGCGTAGGGATTGGCGCCATCGAGCACCCGCAAGACGATGGCATCAAGCTTTTGAGAGCAGGCTTCCATCACCTGCTTGCCTAGTTCACTGGTTGCGTGTCGCGGCGCGCCAAAGTATCCGGGCCAGCCATCGGCGACGGCGAACTTGTAGAGATCTTCAAATTTTGCAGCGGTAAACGAAGGGGCCGTCTTGTAGCCGGGACTGACCAACTCGGGATGGAGGAACAGAACCTCACTGTGCTCTTCAACACCGGCATGGATGTTGAAGCCCTCTTCTGCATTCGCTTCTGTGCTCAATACCTTTGCGGGGGTGGCATAACATTCGTGCGCTTCAGCCAGGTTAAACAGGTGCACCATGACGCCGCCGTAGGTGTCGTGGAAGAACTCCGATGCCTGCGCAAGAGCCTGATTGTGCGCAGGGTCGCCGTGGTCGTGCACGATGAAGATCCAGCGGAATTTCTGCGCACCCAGAGTGCCCGACAGATCCATGTATACAGACCGCAACGTGGACATCCGTATTGTGTAGGATCCCGGGAAATCGAACTTTTCGCCAACATTATTGGCGCCGCCGAAGCCGAGTGGAATCTCCGGAAAGATCACAGCCTTCCAACCAGGACGCGTGGCTATCGCTTCGGCCAGTCTCTGCGTGTAGAAGCGATCGGCATACCCATCGGTGTAGGAAGGCAGATATGGTCCATGTTCTTCGAGGATTCCGCCGGGGATCAGGATGACCGTTTTGTCGCGGTCGAGAGTGCGAATCTGCTCGGTGTTCAGATCGGCCAGGTGGTAAGTTTGCGCGTGGCCTAAGCAGCACGACAGGATTGCCAGCAATAGAAGTGGACCGTGGCTCTTCATTTGACCCTCCGGTCAGAAGGAGCGGAACGAAGCGAGATTCATTTGGTTTCGAGAGTCTATACGAATTGACCAGCATGTGAAGCGAACTGCGTGGATTCCAATAAATCGTCGCGGACGCGTTCGTTGCCGAAAGACGTTTTCGGTGCGCTAAGCGGCGGATTCGGAGTTGCGCCGCAGGGGCTCCCACTGCACGTAGGTGAGAGAGCGCCACAGCCATTCCGCGGGACCAAAGAGAAAGCGCTTGAGCCAGATCGACGAGAAAGCCAGTTGAAATGCCCACACAGCGATGACGATGGCGAGTTGGCTGACGCGTGCTACCTTCGCGAACAATCCGAAACCGTGCCCATAAAAGATAGTTGTACAGATGAGCGACTGCATCAGGTAGTTCGTTAATGCCATGCGCCCCACCGCGGCCAAAGGCCGGGTAAATGGGTGCAAGGCTGGATTGCCCGAGGCGAGCATGACTGCGCCGATCCATCCAAGACTGACCAGAAGGCTGGCCCAGTAGTTGAATTGAGTGCCAATGGCGAAGGAGTAAAGAGAGTTCCAGTCGGAGGTGAAGGTGTAAAGAGTGCCGTAGAGGGTGACGGGAATACCGATGCACATCGCGACGGCGATCATCGACCAGTACACCCGATGCGGGAGTTTTGCGTGGAGAACTCCCAGTTTCAAAAACGCCATACCGGCGAGCATTAGCCCCGTGACCTGCCAGAATGTGAGGACCACGAACGAGAATGTCTCGGCTTGAATGGAGGTTTGGATGCGTGCCGACATCTGGGCAAACCATGAACCGCGATATGCCGCGATTTCGGCGGCAGGCGAGAGGGGTCGGGGCATCCACGTGAAGAGGTGACCCAAAATTGACTGCAACGCGGGCCACATGCCATACGCCAACAAAGAAGAGGATCCGGCCGCTATGAAAAGAATTGCGAGGGCCAGCAGCGAACGCGGACGGAGATGGCGACCGAGGAAGACGACAAATCCGCACAATCCGTAGGCGACAAGAATGTCTCCGCTCCACAACAAATAGGAGTGTGCGAGGCCAATCGCGATGAGCCAGGCCATGCGCCGGTAATGGAGTGCTGCCGGGCTCTTGCCGGCAGCTTCTACTCGACCGGTCATCAGGAGGATGCCTGCTCCGAACAGCATAGAAAAGATGGTGATGAATTTCTGGTCTACCAGCAAATGGCTGAAGAGCCAGACGTAAAAGTCCGCAGTCTTGGGATCTCCGGAGGGGGTGGGATTCCAGTAGGCTGCGCGGATCATCGAGAAGGCCTGGATATTCATGGGAAGAATTCCCAGTAATGCGAAGCCCCGCAGTACATCGATGCTGTCGATGCGCTCTTTTTCAACCAGGGGTTGGGGGAGTTGGCGTTCGTCGGGATCAACACGCAACGCGCTTTCGAGAATCGTGGGGCCAGCCATTCGATCTCACCTGGCCGGAAGCTCGACAAAGCGCTCGCGGCTGAGACCCTATTGTAAAGACCTAAATTGTCGAAGGCACCGCAATTTAGTGGGAGTGAAACTCCCTAGTATCATGGGGTACGAGATGCGAACTGATCGATTTTCAATATCTTTGGCGGTCCTTATCGGGGTTGCAGGCGCTGCTCTGAGCGTTGCGGGCTGCCGTTCGCTGCCACCGTCGAAACCAGAGGCGCAGTGGACGGCGGAAGAAGCAAGTGGGGCGCAGGTATACCACAGAGCCTGTGCGAAGTGCCACTATCCGACGACGACGCGCGGCCTGCACGGGCCCGGCCTGCAGGCGATCACCAAGATCAAGGCGATGCCTTCCGGGGCGCCTCCGACCGATGAAAGGCTCACGCAAGTGATTTTGCATGGGCACGGAACGATGCCCGCGACGCAACTAAGTGATGGCGAGCTTCACGACCTGCTGGCGTATTTGCATTCGCTATGACGACTGCCGACAAGGACGACGCGAGGGAGCGAGAAGAAGCACCGACCGCTGAATTGCAGCCAACGGGATCGCGCGCCGAAAATCGCGCCGAGGCGGAGCCAGAAGGAGACACGAACGAAGCCAGCGCGAAGCATGACGTTGTTGCCATTCGGGCGCGAGAATTGCTGCAGCTTCCGGGCCTCGGAGCCATCGCCCTCTACCTGCTGGCGCTCTCCGGCGTCATCGTTCTCGGGGTCGTGGGTGGAGGTCATTACCCGAAGATATTTCTCATTTTTTCAGCCGTGTTTATGGCCGCAAGTGCGGGGCTGATGCTGCTACTGCGATGGGCCTGGGCACTTGCCCTTACCGCGGTGCTTCTGCTGGGCTGTTACCACTTCTGGATCTTCGCGAGCTTTCGACAGGCACCTTCGCTAGTGCAGGGGCTGCTCAATCTGGTGTTCTTTCTGTATATGATTCGCAGCGAGGTTCGCGAGAGGCTGCGCTAGGCGTCGGCGCACCGTTGGTCACAGATTTTCGTGGCTCTGACCCCATCGCGCAGTATCAATGGCATATACCGCCGGGCCAAATGTTAATCTCTGGCCATGCTGCTCAAACTCTCGAAGAATACCTGTGTCCTTTTACTGATTCTTCTGGCTGCTCTCTCCGCCCTTGCCGCAGATGCGCCGAAGAAGCGCCCGATCAATCTTGACGATCTTGCGCGGCTCAAGCGCGTTGGTGCACCCGTCGTTTCGCCGGATGGCGACTGGGTGCTGTACACGGTTGGGCAGGTCGACATCAAAGAAGACAAGACGGTGAGCCAGTTGTGGCTGGTGAAATGGGATGGCTCGGTTCGCCTGCAGCTTACCTACGCCAAAGAGGGAGCATCGAATCCAAAATTCAGCCCCGACGGCCGCTACATCAGCTTCGTGTCTTCGCGTCCGGGTCCGACAAAGGGAGACCAGGTGTGGGTCATGGATCGCCGCGGCGGCGAGGCGGAACAACTGACCAAGGTGACCGATCAAAACATTGAAGGGTACATCTGGTCGCCTGATTCGAAGAAGCTCCTGCTCACGCTGCACCCGAAGGCCGAGCCTGACCCTGAAGAAGGCAAGCCGCCGGTTCCGCCGAAGCCGATTGTCATCGACCGCTATCACTTCAAGCAGGATATTCAGGGCTATCTCCGCGACGACGCTTATAACGCGCTGTACCTTTTCGATGTAGGAACCAAGAAGATTGAGAAGCTGACGACAGGCAAGAATTCCAATGAGAACGACCCCGACTGGTCGCCCAATGGCGCGTCGATCGCATTCGTGAGTAACCAGGACAAGGATCCTGATCGCAGCAACAACTCGGATGTTTTTGTCACGGACGCCAAGGCGGGCTCCACGCCGCGCAAACTGACAACCTGGCCTGGTCCCGACTCGGGGCATCTTGCATGGTCGCCCGATTCCAAGTCAATCGCATACACGCAGGGGGCCAAGCTCGAGTTGCTGGAATACTCACAGGCCAAGCCTGCTGTCGTGACACTCGATGGAAAGGTGAGCTATCCTGCCGCGACCTTCGACCGCAGCGTGCACGGGCCACTTTACAGTGCCGATGGCCGCCTGACTTATCTTGTTGCGGACGACCGCAACCAGTATCCCGCCGAGGTTGAGCTAAGCGGAAACGGTATCAAGCGGCTGCTTTCAGAGAAGGGCACCGTTGTGGCATCGGACATGGCCGCAGGCCACACCGCGATCCTCTACACCAACGATGCTGTGGTTCCTGAGATCTACGCTCTCGAAAGCGGCAACCTGCGCAAGCTGACGACTCACAACGACGCGCTGGTTGCTGAACTGGACCTGGTGCCGACGGAAGATATCGAGTGCAAGAGCAAGGACGGCGCGGATGTCCACGGACTGCTCACGAGGCCTGCCGATTTCAAGCAAGGCACGCCAGTGCCAACGATTCTTTTCATCCATGGTGGTCCAAACGGTCAGGACAGTCACTCGTTCGATTTTCTGCGCCAGTGGCTCGCCACCAAGGGATACGCAGAGTTGAACGTTAACTATCGCGGCAGCTCGGGGCGCGGTCAGGAGTGGTCGCAAGCCATTTTTGCCGACTGGGGCGATAAGGAGGTTCTCGATCTGAAAGCTGCGGTCGATAAGGTGGTCGCGATGGGCGTGGCCGATCCGGCGCGGCTCGCCGTCGGTGGATGGAGCTACGGCGGAATCCTCACGGACTACATGATCGCCAGCGATGACCGATTCAAGGCGGCCATCAGCGGTGCGGGTACGGCGTTTCCGCTGTCGTTTTACGGTGTCGATCAGTACATTCTGCAGTACGACAATGAACTCGGCCCACCATGGAAGGCTGCTCAGCTTTATCTCAAGCTGAGTTATCCGTTGCTCGAGGCGGATAAGCGAATTCACACGCCTACGCTGTTCATGGGTGGGACGTCGGATATGAATGTGCCGCTTCTGGGCGGGGAGCAGATGTACCAGGCGCTTCGTTCGCTCGGAGTTCCGACGGAGTTAGTTGCGTATCCAGGGCAGTTCCACGGGTTCACGCGGCCCAGCTACATCAAAGACCGCTATGAACGCTGGCTGGCCTGGTATGACAAGTACCTGAAACCGGCAACAGCGGCTCCGGCTGCCGACCCGACGAAGAAGGGCGAGTAGCATCGAGACCTATCCTTGTGGAAGTCATCACAGAAGGATGGGATAGATTCACTCCGCAAACGGCTCTTGGCGCCGGGTTAACGGAACATCCCTGCGCTGAAACGAACCAACCAAGGCGATGATTGTCGCGACGATCAGGAGAAAGGCTCCCGCTGCAGTGAGGCCAAGTCCCGCCAGTGCGGGCAGCCCCTTGGTCGTGATGTCGATGTGGAGAGAAGTTGCCGACAGAGGAAGTCCGAAGTTGAACGCGGTTGTACCATCGCAATAGCCGAAAATGAGTCCCACTCCCGCAGCGAGACAAACGACAGCAACGATCAAAACACCTTTCACGTGAGCCTCCTTTTTCCGCAGGACCCTTACTCCGGATTGGATGCGCTTTTCTGAGACTCTGGCTGCAATGGCTTCACTGGCAAATGCCTTTCAACTGCGCAAAGGGCTTCGGCTTGAAGGGCGGATATTTGAGCTTGCGCGAATCCATGAACTGATCGGGGAGGGTGCCCCCGTACTTCAACGGCGCGTCGGGATCCATGGCGTAGGCAGGATCCTGTTCGACCTCCGCGAGCGATGCGAAACGGAAACCGTCATTGCGCAGGAGAACGAGTAACTCCGGCAGCATGAGCGTGGTGAAGGCGGTCTGATGGAGCAACATCACGTTTGGAATCTCGTGCCCGAACGCGATCCACTCCTCCTCGCGCCCAAGCTTGATGTACTCGGCGGCGGTATCGAGGTAGCTTTGCCTGAGCCACGCAATTGCGGCTACATCGTGCGCGGTCGAACATCGTGCATAGGCGTCGTTCCATGCGTAGTCCTCGAAATCCAGAGTTACCTGCGCGACGTGGTAGCCGTGGTCTTTGAGATAGCTACGCACCGCGTGCCGTTTCTCGAGGGTGTCGCCTTCCCATAGAAACGGATAGCGAAACCAATGCCAATCGCGGCTTCCCGCATACTGTTTCAGGACCGGCTCATTCAAATCGATCTCATGATTGAATGCTTCTGCGGTGTTGGACGTGAGTGAGATGTGCGACCAGGTGTGGCTGCCGATGTTCATGCCGGCGTCAAGCCACGCTTGCAGCGCCTGCTGCTCGTCAGAAACGTTCTCTATGCCACGCGCATTCACAAAGCCATATGTCCCTTCAAGATGATTGGCCTTCAATACCGCCGCCAGATTCACGGCGATCTCGGTGCGCGTCATGCCCGCGGGCATCTTGCCACCTCCCGGCAAATCGTCAAAGGTGAGCGCAACGACGGGATGCGCAATGAGCGAGAAAGTCTGCGTCGGCAAGGGATCAACCTGATGGATCGCCGGGTCAGGATCATGGGACGACTGCGCGGCCAACATAGACGCCGCAAGCGTCATTACTGTACCCGCCGTTATCCAGTTGCGTTTCGCCAGAGCCATCCTGATTTCCATCCTTCCCTGCGAAGTGTAGCAAGGTCAATTCGGCTGTCTGAAACGGCCGGTTTTCGACCCCGTTACAATTAAGGCAGATGGAACTCGTTCAGATTTCGCCGGCGCGACGAACGCCTGCTCCCAAACCGGAGTGGCTCAAGGCGCGCGCGCCAGTGGGCGAAAATTACCACGATCTCAAGCGGCTTGCCCGGTCGCTCGGTCTCCACACGGTATGCGAGAGTGCCCAGTGCCCCAACATCGGTGAATGCTGGCACCACAAGACCGCCACTTTCATGATGCTCGGCAACCTCTGCACGCGCCGCTGCGGATTTTGTGCCGTGCCCAAAGGCCGTCCGGAGCCTATCGATTTTGACGAACCGCGCCGTGTGGCCGAAGCCGTAGCTACCCTGGGTTTGGAGCATGCCGTGATCACCAGCGTTAACCGCGATGATGATCTGGTGGGTGGAGCGCGCGTCTTTGCGATGGTGATTGAAGAGATTCGACGCCAGGCCCCGGGCTGCCGGATCGAGGTGCTTATCCCCGACTTTCAGGGGAACCCTGAGGCAGTACGGACGGTGGTCGATGCGAGGCCCGAGGTGCTGAACCATAACACTGAATCGGTGCCGCGGCTTTACCGAGTTGTCCGCTCGGGCGCTCGCTATGAACGGACCCTTGAGCTTCTTCGCTATTCCAAGGAGTTGCGGCCAGAAGGCATTACCAAGTCGGGAGTCATGGTGGGTCTCGGGGAGGAGACTGCGGAGTTGCTTCAGGTCTTCCGGGATTTAGCCGCGGTCCATTGCGACATTCTGACGATTGGGCAGTATCTGCGGCCGTCACGCGATCACCTGCCGATGGCGCGACTCTACACGCCTCGCGAATTCGCCGAGCTCAAGACCGAGGCGCTGAAGATGGGATTTCGCCACGTGGAATCGGGCCCGCTGGTTCGCTCGAGCTATCATGCGCACGAGCAGGCGGTGTCGACGGGTCTTTCGGTTGTGGCTTAGAGGGCGGTCAAGACACCGGCCCGGCGGAGCGCAGGTTGTAAAATAGCCGTTGGCAATTGGTTAAGTGAGGACGAATTTTATGGCAGTTTCGATTATGGCCGGTATCCCGGCCCTCAAAGAACTCTCCGCCGACCTCAAGCGCCGCATGGACCAGGCAGTCGCCGCCTTCCAATCCAACCTGGCCTCGATCCGCACCGGACGCGCCAGCGCCCATATGCTCGACTCGATCAAGGTGGACTACTACGGTACCAGTACGCCGATCAGCCAGCTTGCGCAGGTCTCGGCGCCCGAGGCGCAACTAATTGTGATCTCGCCGTGGGACCCCACGGTATTGAAAGAGATCGAGAGGGCCATTCAAACGTCGGACCTGGGTTTCAACCCGCAGTCGGACGGCAAGATCATTCGCGTGCCGGTTCCACCGATGACCGAGGAGCGCCGCCGCGATGTGGTCAAGCACCTGAACCGTGTGCTCGAAGAACAGCGGACCGCGGTCCGCAATGTACGCCGGGATGGAAACGATGCTCTCAAGAAACTGGCCAAAGACAAGAAGGTCAGCGAAGACGACGAGAAGCGCGCTCTCGAGGAAGTCCAGAAGATGACTGACGAAGAGATCCGTCGCATGGAAGAACTCGCACGAAAGAAGGAAGCCGAAGTGATGCAGGTCTGAGCCGGCTGCCCTCGTTACCTACCTGTTCACGAAGTTCCAGAGTGTTCTGTGAGCGCCGGTCAAAATTGAGACGAAGATCGAGGCAGATCATCCTACCGGCGAGAGGACGCATGGAACACGATCTGGAACAGACAATCGCGCTGCTTTCGCGCACTCCCGCCGCTCTGGATGGGCTGTTGCGCGACCTGCCGGAGACCTGGACTCATCGCGGCGAAGGGGAAGATACCTGGACCGTTTTCGATGTCGTTGGCCACTTGATTTACGCGGACCGCGAAAATTGGATGCCGCGCGCCAGGAGGATCCTGCAATTCGGCGAAGAACAGCCCTTTGATCCATTCGATCGACTGGGGCACGTAAGAGAATCGCAGGGCAAGAGCCTATCCCAGGTGCTGGATGAATTCGCCAGGGTGCGAGAGGGATGTCTCGTCGATTTACGCGCGTTGAATCTTACGTCGGAGCAGATGACTAAACGGGGGCGTCATCCGGCTCTCGGCCCGGTGACGCTCTCTGAACTGCTGGCGACCTGGGCCGCTCATGACATGACTCACCTGCATCAGATCTCGCGAATCCTGGCTCATCAATACCGCGAGGCGGTTGGCCCATTCGCGGCCTACCTGGGAGTGCTCCAGTGCGGCGGGCATAGTTCCTGAGTCTGCGCTAATGGCTGAAACCGGGAGAATGCCGTTAAGTCCTGCAAATTCGATTTGCCTCTCCAGTTAATGGAAATGTTTCACGTTTTTTTGAGGCAGCCGAGCCACCCCGAGTGGCGCAAATCGGCATCAGAAAATGGCAAGTGAAAGTGTGCGCGATCATTCCCCTACCAGGATTCCCCGATGGGTCAAAATGCCGAGGAACTCAAGGCCTCTGTTTCGCTCGAATCAGCCGAGTTAGAGTTTCGCCTTGAGTCGACCAGAGAGCGGCTACGACAAGCCGGCTTTCAACTTGTAGAACTCGCGAGAATGTTGCTCGCCCCTACTCCGCCTGCGCTCACCGCAACCGATCGATCGCTTTTTAAAGAACTGGTGCTGACGCAGACAATTGCCGATGTGCAGGACGCCGCCCGCGAACTCCGCAAGGCGCACGAACTCGCCACTCAACGCCGAACGGCAATGCAACGGGAAGAAAGCAACGCCCCAAGCTCTCGCAGGTAACTTCGCGAACGCCAGCGATGCGCCGAGCGTCACGGCATGCGTGTGTCCTCTACTTCTTAGGCCGCTTGTAGAAGGGGATCGGGACCTGTTTGGCTCTCACCGAGTTAGCGCGGCACTGGACCACAACATCTGTTCCGCTTGCCGCCACGCTCGCCGGCACGAGGGCCGTGGCGATGTTCGTCTTGAGAAAGGGCGCCGGTGAGCCGGAGGTGACTGTGCCTATGGCCTTTCCGTCCAGATCGAACACGGAGTAGCCATCCCGGGCAATGCCGCGTTCGATCATTTCGAGTCCGATGATTTTTCGTTTCGGGCCGCCCGCAGCTTGCACGGCCGCCAAAGCCTCGCGTCCGATGAAATCTCCCTTGTCGAGCTTGAGCCAGTGAGTCAAGCCAGCCTCAAGGACGTTTATTTCGTCGGATATTTCGTGTCCGTAGAGGCTCATGCCCGCTTCGAGCCGCAGTGTGTTGCGTGCTCCGAGGCCGCATGGGCGGATGCCAAACTCGGCTCCGGCTTCAAGCAGGGCGTTCCACATCTTTACAGTGGTCGGCTCGTCGCTGGGGATGTAGACCTCAAAGCCGTCTTCGCCGGAGTAGCCGGTGCGCGCAATCATCACGTTGGAAACGCCGGCCACCTGGCCCCAGGTGAACCAATAATTCTTGATGGTGCTCAGATCTACCTTGGTCAGCTTTTGAAGTGTTTCCTGTGCGCGCGGGCCCTGTAAGGCAAGCTGCGAATAGTAGCTGGAGTAGTCGCTGAGATGGATACCCGGCCGGGAACCGACCTGCTGGCGAATCCAGGCGTAGTCCTTGTCTTTTGTGCCTGCGTTGACCACAAGAAGGTAGTCGTTTTCGCTCAGGCGGTGGACGAGGATGTCGTCGACAAACGTGCCCTCGGGCGTAAGCAGCGCGGAGTAATGCGCCTGTCCGTCTTTTAGCCGCGAGGCGTCGTTCATGGTGATGTGCTGCACCGCGGCAAGCGCACCCGGTCCGCGAAACTGAATCTCGCCCATGTGGCTTACGTCGAAGAGGCCCACGGCAGTGCGTACCGCCATGTGTTCCGCAATCAACCCGCCGCCGGGGCAGGGATACTCGACCGGCATATCCCATCCGCCAAAATCGACCATCTTGGCCTTGAGCGCGCGATGCGTTGCGTTGAGAGCCGTCTTCTTCAATGCGGGAGCAACTGGTGCTGCAGGGGACGCCATGAGTATTCCTTTCGCGGTGAGTAATCTACCCTATCCACGATAGGGAGGATGCCTCCGTGGGTCAAACCGGCGCGCGATGGCACTAGAATGGTCCATTGCGCCACGGCGGAGGAGTGGGATGAATCCGTTTCGGGGAATCGTGATGATCCTGGCCGGCTGCATTGCCTTCTATCGTGGATGGCAGATTCACACTGGCTACTACGCGTGGCTGGCCTACGGATTGGGTATTGTTGCGCTGGCCTTGGGGGTTTGGCATTTTGTAAGGAATCGTCCTGCACCGCCTGACTGAGATGCCTGGGACGAGGCGAGATCGAGTCCTGTATACCAGGCGATGCGATCGCCGCGTTCTGTGCGCGATTTCTGGAATCGCCATCCTTTGTGCTGTACAGTGAATGGCGATGAACCCAAATTATCCCGGCAGTCTTGAAGACCAGCTCGCGGAATTGCGTTTGCGCGTTCTTCGCCTGGAGCAGCTGCTGCGGGCCCACGGCTTTGTGGTTGAGAAGACCGAGGTCACGCCCGCAGTGGGCCCGGCCGTTCCGGTCAGTGCGCCGGCTATGATTTCCCCGGCGACGAACTCCGAAGCTCCGGTTCAGGTTTCGTACCCGGCAGCCCCGTTTCAGACACCCGTGGCTCCGCCTCTTTTTGGTCAAAGCGACCAATCCAGTCAACGAGATACGCGTTCTCTCGAGAGCCGCATCGGGTCGCAGTGGTTCAATCGCGTAGGCATATTGGCCATGCTCATCGGCGTGGCGTGGTTCCTCAAGCTGGCTTTCGATAATCACTGGATCGGACCGCTGGGCAGGGTTTTCATTGGCTTAGTGGCGGGCGCCGGGCTCATTGCCTGGTCTGAGAGATTCGAAAAGCGCGGATTTGCGGCTTTTGCTTACTCGCTGAAAGCTGTTGGAAGCGGCACGCTGTATCTCTCGTTATGGGCTGCCTTCTCCGTATACGCACTCATGCCCGGATGGGCCGCGTTCGGCGCCATGATCCTTGTGACGGCTTTCAACGGATACATTTCATGGTCGCGAAATGCGGAGTTGCTTGCGCTTTACGCCATTGCCGGCGGCCTCACGACGCCGCTACTGGTTTCGACAGGCGGCAATCATGAAGTCACGTTGTTCTCTTATCTGCTGATTTTGGACGTCGCGGTGCTGATCCTGGTGATTCTGCGACCGTGGTCACGGCTGCTTTTCGCCGCTTTTGCGGGAACGGCGATATTTATCGCGGGCTGGTGGGGTGCTTTCTATTCCGTACAGCAACTGGGACGGACCGCATTCTTTCTGACTTGCTTCTTCCTCATCTTCGCTTTCGCTCCGCGGCTGGTGCGAATCAAGGTTGACGAACACGGAACTTCGTCGGCGTGGGACAAGCTGGCAATGGTCATTATGCCCGTCTTGAATGCGGCGCTAGGATTTTTGGCGTTCTGGGCGCTGCCCTCATCGACGACCAAGGACTGGGCGGGGCCCTGGATCGCGGTGGCCTTTGCGGCGTTTTACCTTGTGCTCCTGCGGCTTCCCGCGCGCGGCGCGTTGTTGGCCAGTCCCAAGCTGTTATCGGCTTTGCATCTGGCTGCTGTCGTTGTCTTTCTGACGATCGCCATTCCGCTGAAGACACAGGGTCGGTGGTTAACTATCGGCTGGCTGGTGGAAGGCGCAGCGCTGTTATGGGCTGCGAGTCAGGTGAGGCAGGTGCTCTTGCGAGTCTTTGCGTTGTTGTGCCTGATGCTCGGCCTGTTCGCGCTGCTCACGGTGAACCCGTCGGCGGCAACGACACCGATCTTCAACCAGCGCTTTGGAACGTACTGTGCCGGCATCGTTGTCTTTGCGTTCGTGGTGTGGCTTGCCGGAAGATCTGTGAGTGAAGAAGCGATTGAGCCGATTTTGCGCTGGAACTTTCTCGCGGCGGCCGGGGTCCTGACGGTGAATATGCTCATTCTGATCGCGATCGGGTGGGAGATTCATAGTTACTGGTGGCAACGGCGATGGACCGGCGAATGGGCTCTCACTCACAGCCACCATATGTATGCACACTTCAGTTATTCGGCGTTCTTCATGGCTTTTGGTGCGTTGCTGCTGAGCATCGGCTTTTGGCGGCGCTCCGCGTTCCTAAGGTGGCAGGCGCTGGTGTTGATTGCCTTCACGATTGCGAAGGTCTTTCTCTCAGACATCAGCGAGTTGAGCCAGGGATTCCGGATTTTCAGCTTTCTTGGCCTGGGCGCGCTGCTGCTCGGGGTCAGCTTTGTGTATCAACGCGACTGGCTTAATCTTCGCGGCCGGGGAGATCAGGCAACATGAAGCACTACGCTGCGCTCTTGCTCCTGTCTCTGGCCGTTCCCGCGCCCGAACCTCGCTACTTCGCGAATGAACGCGCCATTGAGAATCTTCCACAGGAATCTGGACAGGCGTGTGTTTCCCTGGAGCCGGCGATCTTCGCTCATGCCGCCTCTCAACTTGCAGACCTTCGCCTATATCGGGGGACCGCGGAAACGCCGTTTGTCATCCAGACGTCTGCTCCTGTTGCGACCTCCCAGGAGATCATTGCACCGTTGAACCTGGGTCGGCAGGCAGGCCAAACCGTCTTTGATCTCGCAATGCCCGCGGGCAGCTACAGCGACCTTCAGCTTTCCATTGCGGGACACGACTTCATTGCGACGGTAGTCGTTTCGGGCAGCCAGGCGCAAGGCTCGGTACAGACCCGGATCGGCTCCTACACAATCTTTGACCTCACCCGGCAGAGGCTTGGACGCAGCACGGTTCTTCACCTTCCGGCATCAGACTACCGATTCCTGCACCTCAGAATTGCGGGCCCGATCGCACCAGAGAATGTTTCAGGGCTCTCGGTCGAGCGCCTTCCGGCGAGCGAACCAAAGTATCTGACTGTGGCCGTGTCGTCGCAAATTGTGCAGAAAGGCCGAGACTCTGTTATTGAATTCAGCGTGCCACTCCATGTGCCTGTAGATCGGATTGTCTTTGTCCCCGGAGCGGAGCCGGCCAGCTTTAGCCGCGTCGTGAAAGTGAGCGCCTCTCCCGTCGCTCAACATCCTGCCAACGATAGAACTGAGCCGCCCGCGACGGTCGCATCGTTTGGAAGCCTGTTGCGCGTGCACCGCGTGCAGGATGGTCATCGCATCGATGAAGAGAGACTCACCCTGACCGCGCAATCGACAACCTTTGAATCGCCGACAAAATGGATAGTGCTGATTGAAAACGGAGACGACGTTCCCATTCAGCTCAGCTCCGTGCGCCTGGAGATGCTGGAGCGCAATCTCTGCTTCGAGGCATCGGGTGGAGCAGCCTACACGCTTTATTACGGAGACGCCGCGCTGGCAGCGCCAAGATACGACTATGCCTCGCTGTTTACTGCGCAAGTCAATCCGGCTCGTGTCGAAGCGGGACCAGAGAAGGCAAACGCCGATTTTCAGGCTCGCCCTGACATCCGTCCCTTCACTGAGAGGCATCCGGTTCTGCTCTGGATAGCTTTGGGGCTCGTCATCTTGCTGCTGGGCACGGTAGCGCTGCGCTCGGTAAAGGTCATACAAACACCGTCGTAGGCATCGACAGCGGAAAGAGGTGGGCTCGAATTATGCCTACTCTGTACAACTTGATCCAGGGGCGCAATGTCGAGCGCCTTGCGGCACTGAGCGACGGCATCTTTGCGGTCGCGATGACGCTGCTGGTTCTCGATCTGCACATTCCCAACGCTGAACACGTTCACTCGGAACGCGAACTCTGCGCCGCTCTCGCAGCACTCGGGCCCCAATGGATCGCTTATGGGATGAGCTTTCTGACGCTAGGTATCTTCTGGGCCGGGCAGCAGACGCAGCTCAATCACATCGCAGAGGGCACGCGCGATCTTACGTGGATTCACCTGGGATTTCTCTTCACCATAACCTTTATGCCGCTGTCGACACGTCTGCTCGCGGAGTTCATCACCTATCGCGTTGCGCTCGGCATCTACTGGATGAATATTCTGCTGCCCGGCGCGATGCTCTATTGGAGTTGGACATATGCGATGCGCGCCAACCTCATCAAGCCCGACACTGCTGAAGACGTGCGTGCCAGCATCTGCCGGCGCATTCTTATTGCGCAATCGCTCTATGCGGCCGGGGCAGCACTTTGTTTCATCAGCACCTACGTCAGCATTGCGGCGATTGTGATGGTGCAATTGAATTATGCGATTGCGCCGCGGATGTGGCGGAAACAAGCCTGATTGGCCGTATAGATCTCAATCGATATGAGGCTCGTTCGAATGCAATTCACATCTAAACTGACGGAAGACGAGTACATGGAGGCCTATAGGCTGAACTGCGCATCGCCCTATAGAACCCTTGCCGACGCGATTGCGTACACGGTCACCAGCCTGTTCTGGATATTTCTCATCGCCTCGTGGATTTTCAAGTCAATGCATCCGAACGACCTGTTTCTCGGCCAGAACGTCTCTGCGTTTCAAAAAGCAATTCTGCCGGGAGCGCTTGGCTTTTTGCTTTGGGTTCTCTTCTTCCGGGTCTACACTCCCTACGACACGCGACGCAAGTTCCGGAAGACGCGGAGTTTCCAGTTCGAGGTCCTCAATGAAATCAACTCAGAGGGAGTGATGCAGAAGACGGGAGAGGGCTCCTATGGATTTTCCCGGTGGGCAGACTTCAGCCATTGGCGCGAATCGGGGCGGATGTTCATCGTGGTGTATCCCACGGGTATTTACTGCATGATTCCCAAATCTGCAGTCACCAGCGAAGAGCAAAACGAAGTACGAAACATCCTGGCCACCGCCCTACCGAAAAAGTGAAGATTGCTTTCGTAAAGGGGAAGGTTACTTTTTTCCAGCACGCCAAAAAGAACTGACTCCGAGATATAGAAAGAGCACCACAACAATCGCAGAGGAAACAAACAAGCGGTGGTCGGGCCCATGTAAGTAGCTGAATCGGGTGCGCCAAAGGGTGGGAGTGAACACAAGTACCGGCAACAGAAAGAAGACTCCCGACACCTCAAGCCAAATCTTGCTGCCCACGCGCCCAAAGGGCCGCAAAAATCCGCCGACACCTTTTGCAACGCCTCTTGTTGCCTGTCCCGCGACGCGCCCACGACTTGCGGCATCAGCGGCCGCAGGCCTTTTCATTTCATCGGACTCGGCTGCGTTGGTTGCTGTCTGCCCTTCGCCCATGATTCGCTGTCCGGCCACGCGTCCCGCGACCCGCAGTCCGATTCCCAATACTCGCCCGATGGTTTGCGGTCTCACTTCGATATGATGGTAGCAGCGGTGGACCCAGCTTCGCAGCCCGGCATCCAATTGGGATGCAGGTTGCTGTTCGGGCGCCGTGGAAGTAAGGTAAATAAATCGATTGCCGCCCCCGCGAATCTCCCGCGCGCTGGCCGCTGTTGCCGGAGGAATACGTGACATCACGCCTGCGCGAACTGATTCAACAACTCGGAGAGGCAATTCATGAGTCCGTCATCGAGAGCGAGCAGATCGCCGGCGTGGTCCAGGACATCCGCAAGCACGGTTTCGACGTGCTGCTTATGCTGGAGGCCACCATCGGTCTAAACGAAGTCTCAAAGGAGACGGAAGAAGCGGACGCTGCAGCTGAAGCTGCCGGCGGCACATTCACCAAAAACGATGTGAACTTCCTTCGCTCCCTTCGCATCTCCGTGGAAGGCGAAGAGGCGGACGAGAGCGAATCGAAGCCTGAATAGATACAGTTCCGGGTTCGACCCCCCGCGCAATCCGCTTTACATTTGGACAGATCAAGCATTGAGGGAACACCAGCACGTTGGCTGGTGGGAGTTCGTCGACTTGTATCGTCCGTTTTTGTCGCGGTCCTCGGCACCCTGCGCCATTACTATTAATTCGGCATCCGCATGAACAAGTTCTCCCTCGCTCTGCTCGTGTTGCTCTTGTGTACCTGTGATTCTTTGCGCGCGCAGGATGGTGACACGCCGTCGGGCCCTGGGGCGCCGGTGACTATAGATCGGCCTCATGCGCAGGACTGGAGCAGTGACATCGACGGCGGGTGGCGCACCCATGCCGGGGACGACATGGCCTGGGCAAATCCAGGCTTCGACGACTCCAGATGGGAGACGGTGCGGCTCGACGACCTCGGACCCGCGCAAGAGGGATGGCGCTGGTATCGGCTGCGCATCAAGCTCCATGAAAACCATCCTGATCTGGCTCTTTTGATTGACGGCGGCGAAGGCATCTACTCGCTCTACTTCAACGGAAACCAGATGTCCGGTCCGGAACTGCGTTCGGCTTTCCGCGTGAATCGACCTGTCGAGCGTGTCGTGCCGGTCGACATGGCTGGCACCGATCTTCAAATTTCCCTGCGCACCTACACCCCGGCAAGTTATGCCGCCTTGCATTTTCCGCCTTTCATGCTGGTGGCGCTCGGCACTCCGGACGCCATTGAGAGCCAGCGGAAAGCCCTGGAGAGTGACCGGTTTTACATGCTGATTCCGGCCGTGGCTTTTAACGTGCTCTTTATCCTTGCTGGAATCGGGGCATATTCGCTGCATCGAAGTCAGCCGAAGCATGGCGAATATCAGTGGCTTGGGCTTTACCTGATCTTGCTTGGGACAGCGGATCTGCTCTGGTATTCCCAGCAAGCGGGTCTCTTGCCTCTGTCTGCCAATCTTCTCGTGGCGGATCCGATCCTGTTTGTCATTACGGTGGTTCAGATTCAGTTCACGTTTAGTTTTGGCGGCCAGCGGCTCAGTCGACTCTGGCGCGTATATACCGTGATTCTTTTGCTGGCGCCATTGCGGGCGTGGTTTACATGGCGCGGGCAATTCTCGAGCGTGGGTTTGCTAATCACGGAACCACTTTTGCTTGTTCCTGCCGCCGTCTGCCTGCCGATCCTGCTGTTCATCTGGTATCGGCGCGGAAATCGCGAAGCAGGCTGGCTCATCCTGCCCAGCCTGCTGCCTGCTGCAACGATGTCGCTTTACGATCTTGGCTATGTTGCCATCCTCTTCGGATGGAAGAGCCTTGAGTTTCTTGACAATCCCATCATGATCGGGCCCGTTTCTGTTCAGCCAAACGACATTGGCAACTTCTTATTTCTGTTGGCGATCGCGGTTGTCATCTTCTTCCGATTCACGCGAGTCAGCCGTGAGCAAGCCCGTACAGCTGCAGAGCTGGATGCCGCGCGCGAAATCCAACAGAGACTCGTGCCCGCATCGCTTCCCGCGCTCTCCGGGTACAGGCTTGAAGCAGCTTACATGCCCGCGCAGGAAGTCGGCGGAGACTTTTACCAGGTTCTTGAGCAACCTG
>Ga0207683_10000471_pt1 | contig 37505 bp, 36 predicted proteins | sample KBSM73metaG_FD_184333 | JGI IMG/M metagenome (GOLD analysis project Ga0207683, IMG submission 184333) | Miscanthus rhizosphere microbial communities from Kellogg Biological Station, Michigan, USA - KBS M7-3 metaG (SPAdes) (version 2) | ecosystem: Host-associated > Plants > Roots > Rhizosphere >... | reverse complement strand
GGGTCTTGTTGTGGAACGTGTTCGGGAATGCTGTTAAAGTCTGCAGGGTTTTCGTTTGGTGGTTGTGCAATACTGAACTGGATTTCTGTAGCTGGAGCTAATCCTTGTTGTTGTTTCAAAGGCCCTTTTTGTATCTCTACTTGTGAGAATCTGTATAAGTCTACGTGGTCATAGCCGTCTACACGCAGATAGGAATCACCACCCCATACTGGAGGAACGTTGTTATATTCTTTGATTCCTGTTGCCGTATATTCTGATTTAAGTTTCCATCCATCGTTTTTAGGATTGCCTGTATTTGTGTCAATAGGGTCAGTGTTAACATAGAGGCCCATCCATGAGCTTTTTCTATCATCTGCTATGATAAATACGCATTTTACACCTATCCATTGGCCTACTGTAATCTTTCCAGGGACATTGTATTGTTTTAGTCCTGTGACTTTGCTATAGCCAGCGTGAGCATAGTTATAGTTGATATATGGATCATTTTTCTGGTCGTTAGGCATACAGAACTCTATTGTTGACCTTAATGTATCATCAGGTTTGTCTGGTCTTGTTTGTAGTTTGAAGGCAAAGGATTGATGTGTTCCTAGAGCTTTACCGACTCTGGCTATTGCAGTCATCTCATGAGAGTAGAAACATGTATCGGTTTTAGTTACATATTGAGGAGTGGGTTTATCTTTCCAAGAGTGTGAACCTACATCTCCCATAGTTTTGCCTGCTGAGATGTGGAATCTACAGGACTTGCCAGGTGGTGCTCCTGAAGCATATGATTGAGGTGCTCCCATGTTCCTAACAAACTTGATTTTGCCTTCTGTCATTGGAGCTTTTTCAAACTTGTAGACCTTGGAGCCGTATGTAGTTGCAAATAGTTTGTTATCTGCATCTGGATTATCTAAGTTGATGTAGAAGGGTTTAGCTTTTGCGCCTGTTTGTTCAGGGAACATTTGCTTCACCCCATCTAAGCCTACACCGCCCTCTATTGGTCCTGGTGTTGGTCCAGGAGGTTCTGGTGGTGGGACTGGAGTTACAGGGTTAGGAGGTGGAGGATTAGGAGTATTAGAAGTAGTCATATCAGCTTGAACATGCAAGACGAACTTAACGCCTCCAGTCTCAAATACGAGGTCTCTATTCTCGAAGTGGACTGGTTGGGTTTTAGTAACCGTTGGTTGATTACTCGACATATAACTAGTTTAGTGGTAGTGCGTTAAAAGTCTTGCCCGATTTTAATATCATATTTACACATTTTGCATCGTTGAATGGATTGAGTTCCATCTACGTTTTTGGTCTCATCAACTTCTACATAGTTCATCTGGCAGTTTGGGCATTCAATATTCATCATACTATATAATAACTGGTACAAGCGATAATAAAGCGTATTGCCGTCTAAAGCGTATAAGAAGGGATATGCTCTTGAAAGATACTGTCAGTTAACTCTTGAGTTCAATGGTTACCATGTGAAAAGAAATACTATGAGTATTGGGATTGAGGATGTCATTGCTTTCCTAGAGCATATTACATTATTGATACAATGCAAGAATACTAAGAGAGGTGAAAAGAGTATGTCCAAAGACGAAACAGAGATTTTAAAGCGTCATGCTAAAGATATGAGAGCCATGCCAATATACCTATACAAAGATGGCAGAAACAAATATGTATGGTTAGACCTAGCTACCGGATACGAGTTAGATTATTTGAGGCCATATACAAAGGAGTGGTATAGGGATAGAATGAAAATGAGAGAAATGCTTAGAACTATGAAGAAAAAGAATGTTAATGAGTATAACAAATATGTCCTAAAGAACTGGAATAAGGTTTGTAGGTTTATCTGCTGATTAAAGGGTTCTTAAGCTCCTATTATTTCCAGCACTAGGTTTTGATGACTTGTTAGATAGGTTAGTCTTGTTAGCTATGATTTGATCTGTGCGGTTAGAAGCGTCTGGACCTCCAGAGTTATCTGATGCTGGTTTGCCTGCTTTGTTTGAGTGTTTGAAGGCAGGTTGTTTATTTAGTGCTTGACTTGGATCAAAGGGGTTTTGACCTTGCTGCAACTGCATGAATATTTCTTGGTTCATCTTCTCGACTGCTTCCATTTCAGGGATGTATTCTTTTCTGTCTAGTTCTGTAAGGGCTAGCTTGGTATTCAAAAGACCTTCTTTCTTGAGTCCTATTACGGTGCTAGCAGTATCTAAGATGGTAGACACAGAGAAGTTGGCAAACTGGAGTTTTACCTTGAAGGGTAAGTCTTCAACTGTTATAGTGTTTGGGTCTTTCTCAATGTTAGAGATAAGGATATCCTCTATTGGCGGTTTTCTTGCTTCCCCTGGAGTTTGTTGCAAGTGGGGTAGCTTAGGCGGTCCTTGTGGCATCATAGACCCAGGGACAGGAACAGGTGTTGCTGGAGTAGGTTGTATTGGGTTGCCGTTAGCATCTAACTGAGGCTCTTGTGGTTTAGGGATTTCAGGCTGAACTGGTGGAGTTATTGGAGCATCTGGAGGCAAGTTGTCTATTGCTGCTTTTAGTGTCTCCATTGAGTCGCCATTTAGGAGTATAAGACGAGATAATAGGGGATTAATCCATTGAGACTCCCATACGTTACGCATATGTGTTCTTCTTGTTTCTAAGGCTGATGATAACCAGCTATGTAACTCAGCACCAGCAGTAGCTTGAGCCTGAGCATTTCCGAAACCGCCTAAAATGTTGGGTAGTCCTATATCTCTTGTTATCTTCTGGTCTGACATTTCCTGTTGTTGCATTATCTTATCTAGGTCATGTTTTACGTCTACTACCTGAGCCTCAAAGTCTCGATTGCTTATGATAGGCATGCCAGGCTTGTAGTTCTTTTTGAAGTTGGTGATATCCGACTTTCGCTTACCCATATACTTGATTATCAAAAAGTTTGCCCATAGTCTTCTATTGATTTCCTTGATGTTGGTCTGATTGTTTAGGATAGTGGTTTCAGCTATATCTATGATTGGCTCTAGGATAGAATATCCATGCCATAAGGTTCTAGGGCTAATATGATAATCCTTGTTAGTCATGTAGATAAGGCGGTTAGGCTCTACTATGGTTTGCTCAAAGTCTAGATACTCAATCCCTGCTAACTCCCACGTATCTTCATAGTAGAATACTCTACCTATACGAAGAGATGATAGCTGTTTTAGGGCTGTAGGCATAGCTGTTTCTGAGGCATTTACATCCTCATCGTATTCTATTAGTAAAGCAGCTTTTCCATATATCATAGAGTTAGTGAGTAGAAACTTTTGATGTTCATGTATGTTGAGGAGCTTGTTAATCTTGGATATACCTCTAACATATTTTCTATAGAGGTCATTGTTCTTTATCTCCTGTAAGGCCTGGTTTTCATCTGTATCAGAATCATAATAGTCGTTGGTGTCTAAGATGACAGTGGTTCGTTTCCTACCTATAGCGAAATCTACTACGGTATCAATGGTTCTGGTTACTGCACCATCACCTCTATAGACATCATGAATACGCCATAAGGTTGTTAAATCGTAAGTGGATTCAGATATAATGATTTTACGATTGGTTTTATTGCTCTTGAACTGAGCTAAAAGGTCATCATCTTCAAGATATTCTAGTCTCTCTGTGTCTGTGTCATTCTTTCCTGCTTTCTTGAGGGCAGTAGTTTTTCCGCCCTTCTTTTTGGGTGTTGTTGCGGCAGATTCAGAAGTTAAATGAGCAGCAGAAAGATTAAAACGGTTAGAATAAGGAGCTAGGATTAAATCATCATCATTCCATAAGCTATCAATGAGAAACTGCTTAGGATTTCTCTCATCCTGTTCTTCTCTCAGTATTTCAGACATGATATATAATGAGTTTAGTTAGTTGTTCTATCTGATAAGTTTACTTTATCCAGTGGCACAGTTTTGTATCCGTTTCTCCATTGGATTCTCTCTATTTCCTGCCTTACATAATCTGGCATTTCCTCATCTGAGATTTTACGCCTTATTCTTGTCTTAGTGGGATTGTGTTCGGTATCTTCTACATAGGACATTGTGCCACTGTTTGAGTCCTGTAGCTCGTCTATGGTAGTCTCTATTACATCGTGTTTTATCGTCTCAAAGGTAGGATTATATACGTTCATGCATCTAGGACAGATAAGATTACCTCCGTTAAAGGGGACTAGTCGAATGCCGTCATCACAAAGATCACATAGAACAGGTTTAGAATCCTCTTCTGTGAGGTCTTCTGTATTATATTTTGGTTCTACTTGGTTTGGGTGAGAACTCTCAAAATCATAAAACTTGTCTGTCATTATATCTTTTTAAAGTATTTCATAGCATAAAAGAAAGACTCTAAACAGTCAAGTGTTCCACCCATTGATACGGTTTTAGGAGTCTTATCTAGCTGTCCTGTTTCCTTCTGCTTGGCAAACCTCATCTCTGAGACTAGCGGTGAAGCAGATACCTCATCTATGGCCACCGTCTTGGATTGGCCTAGCCAGTATTTAGCAGCGTCTATCAAGTCGATTCCCTCTTTCTGGTTTAGGACTGGGATAATGGTCATGTAATCAGAGAGAGGTGCATTATACTTCTCAGCTCTCTTAATAAGCTCCTCATAGTCAACATTCTCACCTATTCTTGATTTGAGGGAGCGTATAAACTCAGGTTGTGAGCCGTCTATGAAAGTATAGCCAATATTATCCTCTTTTATGAACTTGTAGCATAGGTCCACCATGTCCTCGTATTGCTCTCTATCGTAGCCTTTGGAGAAATAGACACGTTTAGTGTTGTTGAAAGACTCATCAGCCGCATATTTTAAATATTCCACCTTTGTTATACCAAACTTACTGCTGCCATGGGCGGGGTCTAGTCCCATAGCCTTTTTAGTTAGGTATGAGACTGGGATACCTCGTAATCTTTCTCCCTTTAGTAAAGCTGTTCCTATCCAGCTTTCGTTAAAGATATTTCCAACCCCATAACCATATTTTAAGTTGTACTCTCGCTCAAAGGATGGTGACTTCTTGGCTTCCTCTATCTGAGCAGGGTCGTATATTTTATTTAACCCCCATTCATAGTTAAATCGAAATGTCAGATACCGATTATTTGGATCCGAATCTAATCGTTCATACAAGCCACCTGGTAGATTGGGGGTCGACACTAATACGATCCACGGGTCTGATTTTGGAATATAACGCTCTACAACTCTTATCGGATTGTTTGGATCATCGTATTCATATGGAAAAAAGTCAGCCTCATCAAGTAATATATAAATCGGATTGGGTAAGGCTCGAACAGCGTCTATATGGTGAGACGGAAAAGCTTCAATAGTTGCATTATTAACTCTGATTCTTGTATTTGTTTTCTCTACTACCTCCGAAAGCTGGGGTAAGCGTTGAGTTATAATATTGTATAATCTATCGATAAGCTGCATTGCTATATCGATTCTTGGACCTGTAAGAATGGGTATCTGACAAGGCTTCCTACGATTTGAGTTAGTGAAGGCAAGATAAGCAATAAAGTAAAGCTCTACCTCAGAGAAGCCTAATCCTGTTGCTTTTATAACTCTAAGATATTTGTGGGATAGTTTAGCATGATTAAACTGGATTTGATAGTCAAACCAAGGCAGTTTTCCAAAGCCTGGTTTTAGCGGTAAACCTACAGAATGAGTAAAGCAACAAAAGCCAGGCTCACCGTTATAGGTAGAGGCATCAAATAGGCGAGCATGTTCCTCTCTATCGTCTATCCAGAATGGTATATCTTCTAGTAGTTTAGAATACTCGTTCCTCTTGGCTATCTGAGTATTCAGTGTCTCCAGATGATTCTCTAACATCTTGCTCATCTGGTTTAATACGGTAGGCACTTTTTGCTGATTTCCTGATCTTTTGGAGTCTTTCGAGTTCTGATTGCTCATTTTCGCTTAATGTATCTCTTCTAGTCTCTATTACGTCATCGTCTGTAATATTTATAGCGTCATCTACTAGCGATTTCTGTCGTTCTACTCTCTTGTTAAGCTCGTTAATGTCAACTGGTAGTAAGTCTTTAATCTTTGAGATGATAGGAGGAGCTAAACCGAACTCGGCTAGAACTTTGGAGTTATCTATAATGGTTTTGGCGATGGTATTATATCTATACACATTGATTTTATCTATGCCCCTGGCTTTCTCATTGTCTAAGATAAGAAATAGGTTAGCCTGCAGGTATTGGAGTTCTTCAATACGTTGTCTATAGAAGTCAGCTAAGTGAGCTCTGGCATATTTATCTAACCATTGCTCTGCTGTGCCGTTTTTGGCTTTAATCGCTAGTTTGATGTTGTAGAGTGTTCTTGCTGATACGTTTCTTCCTACTTTCTTTGAGAGAAGTTGTAGCATTTCAGGCTCTTGCACTCCAAAGAGCATGTAGTCACTTGTGGCTTGTATGAGTGCGGCCCTTTCTTGGTCGGTGTATCTGCTAGTCATGAGAATGTAATAGTGATTTATTCTGCGGCATCTTGGAGTCTATGCAACGACAGAGACTATCAATAAACTCTACTCTTTTGATATGCTTGCACTTTTGGTTCTTGTCTTTCTTGCGATACATGAAATCATAGCATGTGCAGGTCCATTCTTTGCGTTTAACTCTGTCTTGACACATGATAAGATACTCTTTCTCAAAGTTAGAAAATGATTTGTGAGTGTATGTGTCTTCAACTTCGTTGTATTCGATGTCTTTGGGTATAGGATAGACCATCTTTAGATTTTTCCATCCCTCAGCGCGTCTCGATTGTATGTGTAAATACTGCCCTTTCTGTGTGATAAAATACCTTGTCGTTTTGCGTCTTCAATAGTATCCTCAGCATCAAAACGTGTTACAAACTTTTTGGTTTGCACTAACTCGAATATAAGTCGTTCTGTGTCTATCTCTTTGATAGAGCCATTGGAGGTCATAGCGTCGCATATCTCTACGAATACTTTCTTCTTGCTTAGCTTATTCAATGGTTTTCCGTAAAGCAGTCCCAAGTTTATAGTTTCTATCTTCTTGACGTTATCTCCTAAGTCGGGGCTTTCAGCATCAGGGATTTGTATTCCGAAACTAGCATACATTGCAGACATCATTTTTATGGCTTTAAAGACATCATGTTTGTCTACTTCATTTTTCTGCAGTAGTTTGGCGTGTGCTGTTGCTGCTCTCTTTAAAGAGTCTACTATTCTAGCTGTGACGGTTATAGCTGAGACAGTTCCATCTCTGTCTTTCTCTGACTTCTGTCTAAGATTTACGTAGTGTTTAGCGATTATGGAAGCAGCTTCTTTGGATAGAAGAGGGTCAGGAAATGATTTAACGTATTGTATATATTTTGATAGGAATGCAACATCAAAGCCCTTCTTATCGTCGACTAATGGAGAGCCTAGTAGGATTATGTTAGCGATGTCGTTATCATGTTGTTCGTCTACTACGTCTTTGATGACAAATACAAAGTCAAATCTGGAGATTAAAGACGGAGGATAGCCAGTATTTTCGGATAGTGTCTTATAGCTGTCGTAAGTGCCTGTTAACGGATTAGCTGCAGCCATTATGGATGTCCTAGCGTTAAGAGTTGCTACTATGCCGCCTTTAGCTACTGAACAGGTTTGTTGTTCCATGACTTCGTGAAGGGCACTTCTATCATCTGCTCTAAGTTTATCAAACTCGTCTATGATACATACTCCCTGGTCGGCTAGGACTGTAGCACCAGCTTCTAACATCATGGAGCCAGTCTTTTCATCCTTGGTTACGGCGGCTGTAAGACCTACACCGCTAGAACCTCTACCAGAGACGTAGATACAGCGAGGGGCTATTTTGGCAGAGAACAGGAGCATTTGGGATTTAGCTACTCCGGCATTTCCTACTAGCAAGATATTGATATCTCCACGTTTACGATAGCCTGTTTCTGGTTGTGTTGTGGAGGAGGAAACTAGAGCAAGCAAGAGACATTCCTTTATAGATTCATGTCCAAATATGTGAGGTGCAAAGGAGTTTGTGAGGATTTGAGGTAGTTCTGGTCTGTGTTTGTAGCTCTCTATTTTCTCTATATCCAAAGAAGTTAGCTTGTGATGCTTCTGTATGTTATCATCATCTCCCAGTAGTTCAATGTTATTAGCTGATAGGTTTAGGGCGAATGTGGTTCCAGTGCTGGGAGCTTCTAAGATACCAAGAGGGTCAGTATTTGCCTTTATATCCTCTAAAGTGTTTTTATCGTATCCTAGTCTTACTATAGCTGTTAGTTTAACCCTGGAGCCTGGTCTAACCTTATCTGCATGAGTTAAGTCATCACCGAAGACTTGAACATGCTTTGATACTGGTATCTGGCCTGCGGGTAAGTCTTCGGGCAAGTCCTGTATCGTGATGTCACATGCAGAAGTGAATATGCATTTACTAGTGTCTAGGACAAGGCGAGTTTCAGCCTCACAACTAGGGCATTTTTTGATAAAAGTATTCTTAAGTGATGTCACGTGATACCCACACTCAGAGCACAGATATACTGACTTTATCATATAGGGTTTTGGCTCTGAAGCTTTAGAGATAACACAGTTGACAACAATCATCTTTTTATTGTGTAGGGTTTGTATTTCTCTCAAAGATATAGGGTCATCATAGTTTTGTATTCTGACTTGAATATTGTCTGGAGTGTTGTTTAGATTCTCATGCATTACATCAACATCAAACATCTTTTCCGAGAGGGCTGTTTTTAGAGCATCAATGGCTTGATCTATGTTAGTTTCAAAGTGTTTAGGTAAGTCGTAAGGATTGTAAGATAAGATAGAGTTATAGTCTATATTGAAGATAGGATTCTCTGCAAAGGCTTGAGCAGAGATGTAATCTAGGAATGAAGCATCTATCCAGGCTTTGAACTCATCTGCTATAGCGTTGTCTGATAGGACCGTTATAGCGGCCTCTTCGTGTTCGCTCATCTCAATCAACGAAGCCTGATTTTCCAAATGCTGACTCGCTCAGCTTATCGTGTCTGTTAAGATGAAACTCACCGGAATAGGGCTTTTGCTCTCTTAGGAGGTATAAACAAAACCTTATAAAGCCAGGGAGTTTTTGCACTATGTGTATTGACAATAAAATCATTTGTGGAGCGATGTCTGCTATTTGCTCTCGTGTTACTTTTCGGTATTTTCCTGATGGTGTTAATATCTTGGATTTAGACATTGCCGAATGAATCGACTGGGTCTCCTTCTCGAGGGTTATATCTAAGTAGGATAAGGTATCTCTAACGTATTTTAGGTCTGTTCCTGGCACGATGAGAGCATGCATGGTTTCTATTCCCTCAGAGTAAAAGGCATCATTCTCCTTAGCTGGTGGATATTGCCATATACGTGTAGTAATGTCTTTCCAGGCATTGGTATATTCTAAGGCTGCTCTATAGGTTAGAGAGTCTTGACCGTCTAAGTCTGCAGGAATCCAATCAGGTCTTGGGATTGTTATCTTATCCTCATCTTCTCTATCTTTTCGCTCCTTGGTTTCTGCTTTTACATGTTCCTTAGCTATACGTTGTCTTAAGTTCTGAACTTTAGGATGGTCTGGATTGTCTTCTACTAGGCGTATAGCATCAAAGATTCTAGAATCTATGCTGTATTTTTCTCCTGGTGCTTCTGAGTCTATTTCCTGTTGAGTTTTTAGCTTACGTTTAGCGGTGTTGTAAACATGGACCTTATAGACATCATATTCGGGGTCTGAGAAGGCTTGGTAGATAGCATCCATAGTCTTGCTAGATACAGATTTCCTGCGATATTCTTCTGAGATAGCAGAGAAGATGGAACGTTGTTTATATGGATAGGCCTCGGGATAATATTTTATGAGTAGGTTCATGTTATAAGCTTGCAAGAGAACAGCTTGTTTTATCTTGTTGTGTGAATCAAATAGCACTGGGTCTTCTGTCATTACGACGTTTTGACATCTGTTTATTTCGTCTTGTAGTTCTCTGAGTAGTTCAGTAGTTTTTTCTTGAGATATTTCAACCATCTGTGTTATACATTGTGACATTGTGTATAACCTCCTTTTATAGATGAGTGCATTTTAAGCCAAGTTCAGCAGTTATTTCGTTGTCTGTCAAGATGGGATGTCTCTTTTTCGTCTTAGGGTTCACGTAGCCACGACCGATTAAGTCTTTTGTGTCAAATCTAAAGAGTTTAAGGTCTGGAAATGATTTTTGTATGTCTTTTGTTCTTTGTTCGTCTCTTATTGTTTGATGTTTAGATGTCTTGTGTCCTTTCTTGCCATCTATCTCTACTCCTAACTGTCGTGGAAAGTCTGGACATATAGGCATTTGAGCATAAACATCTAGTAAATAGGGTTTAACTTCGAACTCTTCGCCATCATAGACATATTTTTCGTTAGGAGTGGGGGTAAAGACTTCTATTCCTATAACTTCATAGAACGAGCCTAGTATGTTGGATATCCTCATCTGTGCTCTTTTGTGTTGTAGTGAGGTTGTCATTATTATTCCGGTATCAAATCTTCCTCGGTTATGGGACTGCAATGGATGTTAGGCTCTGGAAAGGCTTCTATGATGGTGTAGGTTCTAGTGCTATTATCGTATTTTACGTATTTCCAATGTCTTAATCTACCAAGGCCAGTATGGAGATATTTATCACGATAGACATCAGGATATTTGCCTTTTGCCATCTCTACTATGGCGTTAATATGAACTGGCTTGGATGGTATTGTTTCGCCACCTAGGGCCTGGAGGATTCTATACGCTATTAGTTGAGTCATCTTTCAACTCCTCGATAACTTTTAGGACTGTTTTTGGTGGTCTACCTTTATGTGCTGGTGAATCGCTTTTCTTTGTGGGTTTATATGTTGCATGTCCTAGGTTTGTCGTGATTATTGTTTTAAGTCGTCTTTCATCTGTTGCGTCTTTCTCTTGCTGTGTTTCTCTGAGTGTGGTTTGAAGTGGGACTAAACATGGTGAGCCGTTGGGCTTGATAGGACACCAGTGATAAGGCTGTAATCCAAAGTCTAGAGTGTCAAGGTTAACTTTATCGGGTATGTGAGCCTGCAAATCAAAGATCATGTATTGAGTTAAGGGATGAGTTGTGTCGAACGTCTCAATCACCTTACCACATTCATTGCAAATCTTCTCTACTGATACCGTTGGTTCCGTTATTATTTTCCACATATTCTTTTACCTTGTTAGCTATGTCCTCTTTCTTTATCTTTTCACAGGCTTCGAACTTTTGTTTCATATCAAAATATCTTTGTTGCCATTTCTTTTGCTGTTCTATTCCTGTTCTTACTAGTTCCTCAAGATATGCTATTTTTCTGTCCTTGGCGTCTTGTTGTGCCATCTTATGTTTCTTGGGGTCTTCGTCATAGCTATAGGTCATTTCTTACGTTCTTGCTCCCTGTATCTGATGGTTTGAATCCTCCAAGGTCTCCTACTACTGAATCTGTTTTGTCATCCTGGTCAGCTATTTCATCATAGATATCATCTGTTTCACCGTCATCGTCTACTAATCTACCAGACTCAAAACTTACTGGTGGTTTCTTTATTGTGTCTATAACCTCATCTTTATACTCTTGTAGGATGTCTTTAGAAGCTCTTTGGTATTTTGCAGAGATTTCTAGAGTGTCCAACATCTTTTGAAGTTGTGCTGCTATGCCTTGGAGGATTAAGTTTTGTTCTCTGATTAAGTCCTCTAGTTGTTTGGGTGGTGTTATTGTAGTTGGAGGTGTGTCTGGTAGTCTTACTTGTTTTGGTCGTGGTGTTATATCTTCATGGACGTTAGTATTTGGGAAACTTCGGGGCTTGTTGTTTTCATAGCCCGGTGGTAAGTTAGGGCATTTATGTTCTGGTCCGCCTAAGCTACCTTCTTTGTATTTCCCGTCTTCTGTGTCATAGATGATTTTTGCACCACATCGAAACTTGCAGGAAATAAGGGTAGGAGTTGTTTCTATCTTTGGATTAGGCTCGTGGCCTCTGGAGTCAGAACCAAAACATCTATGATAGTTTCCAGGGTTATCCACATCAAAAGGTCTATTCTTTGGATTACCAGGGACAGTCTTATCCCAATATATAAGAAGACCGCAGTTGTTACATTCTCGTGGTTGTTTTAAACTCATTAGTAAAATAGCTATATTTCTATAGCATATAAATCTAGAGAATGCACTGCAATGCAGTTTTATTACTTCTCGTAGATCACTCTAGTCTTTCCATCTGGAGTTCTTTCCATCCAGACATTAAGCTCTGTTCCTGCTTCTATGTCTGCGTTCACTGCTATTATCTTGGGGATTCCTATTATCATGGTAGGATTGTGTTTTGGGTCTACTAGTCTAACTGCTCTCTTCAAGGGATGTTGTTTTGATCCTGGAGGCATTGGTATGTTTTCTGCTAATGGTTGGGTTATTGTCATAATGAAGTAGCTATATCAATAGTAGCGTTTATAGTTTAGTATTTCTAGATAGTTTGTAGTATGGTAAAAGATGTTTCCCATGTAATGTTCGATAGAGCAACAACTAACGCTAAAGTAGACGATGATGAGGTATTTGGTCCTATGAATGCAATAGATTTGACAAAAGATGCTGCATTTTATGCTAAGGTTGTAGATGAGAAAAACCCTATAGAGTTATGCTGTCATTGCAATGATACTGTTACAGATGAGATACAAGTATTAGAGATAGCATTTCATAAGGGTAAACTACGTAAAACAAGGTTTTCAGTGGATTACATAGATGAGAGCGATAAGAAACATCATGTAGGCATATTTGAGAGCAAAGGCGAAACTGGTAGCTTTGAGAAGTTCCCACTGCCAGATAAGATTAAGAACTTTAAAGGATTGGTTATCACGTTCAAGGGCAATAATGATAGGTCTCCCTGGTTTGCTGTTAAGGGTGTTCGGTTGGCTCGCTTCATAGAGAAGACACTGTAATGTTTCCATCCAATCACTTCCATTCATATCTGTATAACCTTATGATATTTTTTAGTATAATATTAGGAGCTTTATTCATAGCTAGATAGATAGCTATATATATCCTAGCTATTTACCTATCTATGATGTTGTCAAACATTAGTAATAACGGAGATATTCTTATTGAATGTTTCTGTGGTTGTGGGAGACTTATCCCATGTATGGATGAGAAAGGAAGGACTAGAAGATATTTCCTAGGACACAATAGAAGAAAGAAGAGAGTAATGCCTGAAGGTGTAATGGTAGAAATATCTAAGATTAACAGTCTAAGCATGATGAAAGAAATCGCACTTAATCAAGCCAAGATGATATACGAACAGAAACTAGAGAACGAAGAACAATACAAAGAGATACAAACACTAAAGGTCGTAATACATCGTCTTCAACAAGAAAAACCAACGGATACGATATTAAGATGAATGGAAATGGATGGAAGGAAGAGGACTATCCAGAGATGAAATGGATAGAAGACCTAGGCTTAGAAAAAGCCAAAGAAATCATATTATGGCAGCGGGAACAGATAGCAGAGAAACAAAGAAAAATAGAAGAACGACGAAGAATAATCCATGAATATGAAAAGAAGCTACAGGAACATCGCACTGGACTCAAGGACAGTTTTGTTAGGTAGTAGTATACAGGATATTCTTAAGAAGACTGCTAAGACCAGGAAAGGCATAGACTTTAGACTTTTCCAGATACCAGGAAGCACACGAGAAGAAACACAGACGGTAATGACAGCATTAGCATCCTTACATAATCCCAACACTCGCGACCAAAAGAATAACGAAGATATAGATAGAGTATTATCAGAGTCACTAGACAAAATCCTAATAGCAGATAGAGTAAGATCATGTAATGATTTCTACAAAGTTAATAATAAAAAGAATATGGATTCTTCTAACTCCATGCAAGTTTCTTTTTGACTACTACTACTACTACTACTAAATATAATATCTTTCTTCTATTTTCTTGTGATATATTCCAGTGTCTTCTATTACGTTAGGGTTATAGGCTGTCCAGTCTCCCAAGTGTCCAAATACAAAGTGACAGTTTATTCCAGTATTCTCGCAGAGAGTGATAAGGTTAGTAGGGTCTAGCTCTAGCTCATGGTATAGGTGATATGGGCGAATGTGATGCACGTTTAGCTTTGTAGCTCTACTACAGACAACGCATCTATTATGGTTCTTGAGGTATTGATTTCTCACTTTATCCCATTCTGGATTTCTAGGTATTCCTAGGACTATTCTACTAGGTTGATACATATATATCGTTACTCTACGGGGTTACAAAGTCCTATTTTGTGATAGTCAACGCTAAAGCTAGTGTCAAAGAAGTTATAGCCTGCTTCTGTTATGGGCGTATCTGGTTGTGGGTGCACTGTTCCTGTTCCTCCACCTGTGTCTCCTCCTGGTGTAGTTCCTCCACTACCTGGGTCTCCACCTGTTCCTGTTCCCGGAGTTGTTGAGGCTACATCTGGACCCCATACCTCCACCTCAGAGATAGAAGCCCAATCGTTATCGCTGTTTCCATTGACTATTATACGGATATATCTTATAGGATTAGCAGGATTTATTGTATAGTCTTGCAAGGCTGCTGAACCCTTTGTAGATGTGGCTTTAAGTTGTGATGTGTAAGAACCGCCCTTAACCTCAGCCGTTGTTATCTCAAAGGTGTTTGTGCGTTTATCTCCTTGATACCAGGCTATTTTTACCTTATTTACTTTCTTGGGAGTGGGGGTCGCATCTGTTGCTAAATCAAGACGTAGGTATTGGCCCTTTCCAAATGCACTCCAGCGAGTATCTAGTTTTCCATCTATGGCGTTGGCTGGAACATGACCATCATCATCTGTTGCTACTGCTTCAAAGATTTTATAGCCTTGACCTCCACCTGTTCCTGGTGGTGTAGTTCCACCGCCTCCTGAAGTTGGTTGCAGTTTACAGCTTTGTGTTGCGCTATCATATACTGCACCTGTATGACATGTTAGCCAGGGAGTGGGGTTAGTAGATGCTGCAGGTATGATACAAGCACCGTCTTGATCACTCCAGTATTTGGCTACTGCTATAGTATTGTTGTTTATCTTATTGTTAGTGTTATCTCCAAAACAGACAGCGGGTAAGGCTGGGCCATATTGGGTCACTTTGGCGTCTATGGTAGCGTTGCCAGTAGAAGATTTAAGATGATACCCCTTTGGTGCTACCTGTTCAGATACGATATTGGCGGCTATAAAGGAGATTGTCTGTGTAAAGTCATCAAAGTTGTTTATCTGTGTAGCTGAGCCTATTATCTTGTAGAACGTAGCTCCAGTATCTCCAGCAATAGCATAGTTTAGGCCAGTAGATTGAGTAGGCCCATATTTTATATTTGGTGGAGTAAGGACAAAGTAGACTAGATTCTTTCTGGTAGCTGAGGGTGCAGGGACTTGGTTCTTTGTTATGCTATCGTTGATTATTGCTTCTAGTTGTGCTTTAGTATATTTGTCAGGGAGTAGTAAAACAGTAGAGTTTACAGTAAATGAGCCTATAGTTGGTTTCTTTGCCAAACCATATTGCATCATACCTGTAAAGTAGTTTGATTGGAAAATGGAGGTTATTGCGTTTTGAACTTGAGTCTTTAATGTAGTATTTGCCGTTGTGCCTGTATTAGTTGTGCCTGTTCCTGTTGTGGTTTTTTTACAGGTCTGTGTGGGAGCATCGTAAATGAAATCTGATGCGCAACTTAGCCAAGTTGGTTTTAAGGCTGCAGGAGCAATACATGCATTATCTTCATTTGAGAAATAGCCTGAGCATATAACACCGTTTACTGTGAAGTTTGTACTACATTGATCAGCAATCTCATCCAAGTTGCCTCCTCCTGTATCACGAACCCATCCATTTAGAAGCGGGTCAGTTATGGCCTCTACCATTTCATGGGTCATACCATACGTCATTTGGCTTATAGGTGTAGAGTTGCCAGATACATAATCCATGTTATTAGTGTAACAATATACGATACGTTCGTCGTCACTAGGTTCATCGGTAAAAAGGTGAAAGCTGGCCGCATTTACAAAACTAGGATTAGGAAAACAGTTGTGTGCACCTATGATGTAATAGATATGATGATCTATAGCAGTGCCTGGCGAAACTTGTTTTAATACACCTTTGTCGGGAACTTGTCCTCTGTTTATGGAGTCAACGATAACATTGCGAATATCTATTGCATCAAAGTTATTAACAGGTGTATAAGTGGTATTTGTAACTATAGAGCCTATTTTTGGTTTACGGTTGAGAGGACTATCAGCATATCCATATTGTATCAGTCCTGAGAAGTATTCGGATTGAAAGACCTTTTGTATAGCTGCCATAACATCATTTTTACTCCAGGGTAGGGTCTGAGTATTCCATCCTGAACCCCAAAAGATAAAGTGGATTGTTGCAGAAGTAAACACTTGACCGCCCTCATTGAAGAAAGCACTAGATGCTGGTGTTGCTAGAACAGGGTCAGCCGTTATTGTAGTAGGTGTTCCTGGATTGGTGGAGGGAGCTTTATTCCAATCTGCACCTGCAAAGATAAAGTGAAACTCAAGAGGATTGAACTGAGGTCCTCCACCATATTCCACATAACTCGTTTTAGGAGTGGCTAATACAGGAGTAAGGTCGACAGGGACACCGCCGCCACCTCCTGTTCCTCCACCTCCTGAGCCTGAGCCTGTTCCTCCACCGCCACCTGTTCCACCGCCACCAGTGCCAGTGCCACCGCCTGTTCCTCCACCGCCACCTGTGCCTCCTCCAGTTCCCCCTGTTCCTGGGTCTACTGGTGGTAAGGTAGCGCCAAAGCCTTCTACCTCACGTATGGATAGGTTCTTAAATCCAAATGTGCCGGTGTTTCCTTGAAGCATAATCAAGGGTCCACCCCATGTAATAGGTTGACCAGCATTTGTGCAGTTACACACAGTTGCATCGGTATTTAGTTGTCCTGTATCAACACCGGATAATACTTTTACAAAACGGTTATCATTATCGCTTGCAATCCACATTTCCACGTTAACAGAGTTAGAATCCTGAGAGTTGTAGCATAATACTTTGAATGACCATCCACAGACTTTAGTAGCATCAAAGCCAGAAGCTAGAGCAGAAAGCCAGTTATGGATAGAGACATTCCAAGATTCTTTTCTTACTCGAACTAAGCCACCTTTCTTCATATTTACCTCAAAGAGATATGCACAGCCAGTACAGCCAGTAGGTGAGCCGTTACCGGTATGTTTACCAGTTCGAACTCCAATAGTTATGAAATCGTCTGCTGTTGGCTCCTTGAATACTACAAACTGGCCAGTGATTTCGACGTTACGCCAATCCTGAGTGTTTTGCATATATCCACGCCGGGACATCTCTTGCTGGTCTGTGATGTTTTGAGAAGCGTTATAGCCTGTTGAAGTGCTGATATATGCTTTGAAGGTGTCAGATGCAGAGATAGTAAAACGAGTGCCATCAGCGTCTTCGACATTATGCACCAAATATTCTGAGCTAACTGATTCGGTTATAACTTGAGGGTCATTGTTAAAATCAGTGTTATAGATAAACCAGATTTGGCCACCTGCTTTAGTGGGTTTGGCCATCCAAAGACCATATGGATCTGTGTTTACTGTAGGGTTTGTAGAACTCATGGCGAGATTGGTCCTGTATCATCTTTTAGTGTTTCAAAGCTCCACTTTATTCCATAAGAGACCTGTGGTAATGAGTCTATGCCCTTGTTCCCAAACTGCTTAACCCATACTGCTTGTTTATCTCCTGCTGCAAAAATAGGGATTTTTAACACTGTGCTAGCGGCTTCTGTGAAGGGACTTACAAAAGTTACTCCTGCCGGTGCAGTAGTGTTATTAGGGATTATCTTGGCAACTCCATTCTTTCCTGCGGGGTCCAAACCAATAGCCACACCGATGTTAGGGTCTGATGGTGCTCTATATATCCAGATTTTAACATTAAGGACTGTCTCGGATGCATGTTTATTCAATAAGTAAAAGGGATAATATAGCGCCCATTGTCCTCTAGGGCCACCAACAGGACCAACAATATCACGGTTGGCATCTGGAGCTACATTATAGAGTAAGGAGGTTACTATCTCGGTTGGTCCAATATCTCCACCTAGGTTAAGAACTCTATTTTCTAAAGCTCCACCTATTCCAGTGAAGAATGCGCCTATATCTGAAGGTAAAAAGGGGTCTGGTGTTGACAATATTATTAGAACCTACTTAACCATCCGGAATCATCTATACCGCCATGTAGAGCTACACCCCAAATGTAGAGTTGTTTAGCGGCTGTGTCTGCTGTTTTTAGTCCAAATGTCATAACATTATCTCCAGGTATTGCTCCAGGAGCAGAAGCTATTGAAGGTAACTGAGTTGATTTTGATACTACTGTATTATTAGCGTAATAATAGTTTACCATAGAACCAGGCAAATAATCAAGGATATGACTTCTTGAGTTATCATCTCCTGATATGGCGGTAGTGCCCTCAAGAGAAGCACCTGCATCTATTGCTGTCCTAGTAGTGTTATCCGCAGATACCAGATTCCAGTTACCGTTAACTGCTGGACAGGACTCTATACCCCATTTGGGAGTTACAGAGTTAGTTAAATCCATAGGCTCCATGTTAATACCCCATCTTGTGAAAACGTTAGTAGCTGCACCATGATACTGCATCTTTGTTTGTGCCGTGCAGTTCACCTTAAGAGATGGTGATACACCCATGATTTTAGATACAAGATAGTTTCCTGTTGTTCCAATAGTATCTAGCTTGGTTGCTCCGGTTGCCAAATCAAGGGCAATGGTAGCTGTAGCAGAACCATATGTAAATAGATCGTTAGGTCCAAAGCCTAAAACATTATGAAACAACATGAGTTTTGACATGTTGTTCCTCAAGATATCAGATAAAAGACCCCCAGCTAGGTTAGTATCTTGATTGTGGAGGTGCCGAGCCTGAGATATAACCACATAACCAGAATCATCTACCTTACGCATGACAACATCATTAGGAAGCCACGCTCCATTAGTAGCAGTAGATACAAAAACCTGGCCTGGTAGCGGGGTTTCATTAGCTATATTAGAGGAATAAGTGAGAGTTTTTTTATTCAACTCTGCGGCTGATACAGGAACTCCAGCCTGGAAAGGTGCACCAGTTACCATATTATAATAGAGTTATTCTCGTGGCAGTATGTATAAGGATTATGTCACAAGAATCATAGTTCCATTTGGAATAGCAACTTCACCAAAGGGGATATTGGCTATAGTCACTTTGTTAGTGTAGTGGTTTGTCACTTCTGTAGATGTAAGGATTCTACCTTTCCAAAACTTGAACTGTTGCAAGGTTCCAAAGTATAGCTTTGAGAAAAGTCTGATAGGGTCTAACTCTCCTGTTTGTGGTAAGGTTACAGGTCTACTAACTAAGGCAGTATATCTTCCAAACTGGAGGTCATAACCATCATAATCTGGAATGTTAGAAGTTGAGGGGATGGTGTTTGTGACGGTTGTAAATGCAGCATTATTGAGATAAACTTTTAGTGTTCTGGTTATAAACTCAAAAGTTATAACAACATCATATCTGGGTGTGTCGGGAGTTACATCAGCATAGGCTACGGCTGTTACAGTTCCAGCGGGAATAGTGATAGAGTATTTGTCTGTAGATGATAGAGATAGGTTAAAGGTAGCTGAACCATCTGCGCCTAGCTCAAAGGCAAACCAAATCTCAGGACCAGAAGGGTCTTTCTTTGATACTATCACTTGTTTATGGACCGAAGACATGGATAAATCAAAGGGTAAGAATCTAAACTGTATAGTGAAATCCGTATTATCAAAGGATAGATCATTATGGTCTATTATCTCACCGTAGTTTGTTCGACCGTCAAAGATAGCCTCCAGTGATAGAGGACCATAGCCGTAACGAATACCCCACCAAATCCTAGATACTCCATGTATATGAGCATCATGGTCAAAGGTTGAAAGGTCTTGTAATAGACCACCTGTATTATCGAACTCAATCCATGTCTTTAGCTGACTGACATCTGGCTCTAAGGTTGGGGCAGATTGAATAGTAGGGATAAGAGTAGATGTAAGAGAGTTATCTAGCCTTACTAACTCGGTATCACAGAACTTGATAAAAGAGCGTCCTATACCACCTTCTGAGCGGGTTTGTAACTCTTCACCGCCTTCCTCAGTAACATCATCTGTAACTTTGGCATTGAACTGAGCTATTAGGGCTTGAATCTTCTGAGGCAGTGAGAAGTTAAGCCTTCGGGCATTATAAATCCAGGATGAGCTACTCATATTCGTATTTTTCCATTAGTTTAAGTATTTCAGGATATCCTACATTATGAACTAGTGTTAAATGCCTAAAATATCTATGTTCTTTAGGTGCATTATTATATCTCCATTCAAATAACTCGAAACAGAGTTCACATTTTATTATATCTAGCGTCATGCTGATAACGTAGAGATCAGGTAAGAACCAGTAATATAGTTAAATCCTGAAGTATGAACTACACCAGGATCAAATACTGAGCGAGCTACTAGAGGTCCTACACCTAAGTTAGCATTGTTAAATAAACCGATTTCTGTAAATGTTGCACTTGCCATCATAATGTCGTATGTCATGTGAAATCTTAAGGTTCTACCGAGACTATTAATATAACCCTGGTCAGAGAATGCTAACCTTACTTTCTCAGAGTATAAAGTATCTTGATAATCATATGTATCTCCTGCACCGTCACCTATACCCATATGGCTGATGAGAGGGGCAGTCTTGCCTACTATGAGAGCACAGAATAAAGACAAACCATAATCAGTAATCTTATCATATTTGTAACTGGCATCCATAGGCTCAAAATGACCTGGTTTGAGGGTCTGATCATTCCAAGTTCTACGAATAGAGTCATTAACATTATCAAAGAATAATGCACCTTGTTCATCGGATACATATCCTAAATGACATGCACGGGTAAAGTCTTTAATGATTTGGCCTTGCTCCTCATTCCAAGTAGCAATAAACGCCTCATCAATGAGTTTCCAATGATCTGTTTTATCAATAATATCCACCATCTATATACTCACGTTAGTGGTGGTCTACATGATAAGTTTTCCATTATGTCCTCATGTTCGTAGGTTAACCAGTCATATAATCCAGAGATACCTAAGTCACAGAAATAGGTTCCGATACCGAACTCCAAATCATAGGCGTTAAAATCATATCCAGCAGAAGAGATTAAAGCAGTTGTTCCTGTGCCTAGGTTAAGACCAGAGATGTCATCTATAACGGTTACTAGCTTACCAGCTTGGAAAGGTGAATCAGGTATACTAACTTTCTCTATGTTGTAGGTCATTTGAGGCTGAGCCATAGAGTGGAGCATTAGGAATAACAAATCGTTTATAGTTCTAAAGTCTGTTGTCCATGAGACATCGATAAAGCGTTCTACCTCACCGAATCTCATAATAGATAATGGATCTCTAACTATAACCTTGGTTTTTGTATCGTAAAAGGTAGCATAGGTATACACTTTATCATTCTTGACTGTGAAAGGCACTGGACCCTCACCAGTTATAGGTGTTGATGTAGTAGCTGCTACCTCTCTAGTTCCATAGTAGAGGCCCACGTTATCTGTCCCTATAGTTGCTGTTCCGGAGTTTAGCCAAAGGACAGTTTCAGCATCATTCCTAGGACCAACATACTGGAGAGCAATCCAGCACTTAGAGCCAGGCAAGAGGAAACCAATGCGAGAGAACTGAGTTGAAAAGACAGGTGTAGGAACGCCAATAACGAGACGAGAAATGTCCAGGCTGAAAGTAGCGTAAATGTTATTAAGGTTAGGTTTATTCTGTCCTGTAAGGTCACCATATATGACTCCATTGGCAAACTTAGATTTAAGTGGGCCTATCTTCTGGAGCATGACCGAGATTTGAGAGATACCTGGTGTCGTTACATTTATCTGCTGGGCGACCTCTACAGTTCCTAATGGAGTCCCTGTGGCATTTCCTCCTCCCCCTGTCCCTGTTGTGCTGCCTATTGTTATCGAGTTGCTCCCTGGTTTTGACGGTGTTCCAGCGAATGAGATTAAGACGTTTCCAAAAGAATCTTGATCTATAGGTATAGTATAATCCCAAGGTCCAAAGAAGTAAGAAGGAGAATAGTTTCTATCAATAAGTTTCTCTGATGGTTTGAAGGTCTTTAGGATGACACCTGTATGTGTAGAAGAGGGATACCATGCCCATACCTGATCATAGGCATTTACACCCCAAATAGAGCCAGAACGCTCGTTTATAGAGTTCATGCCTGTAGCTAGTGGATTATTAGCTACAGATATAGATGGTATGAAGGTATCTAAATCGTTAGAGATTAAAGATAAATCAAAGTTGCCCTTTTGGACTGCTGAAGTTGTTGAGCTTATTAGATGGTCTGTATCGGTTAATAGTGTTTTCATTAGGTTTTTGGCTTGCATTGTATGGTCATTAGGGTCTGGTTCTGCTGAGCCTAGAGAGATACGAGTTGCAGTCTTACGGAAGTTCGTTAGAATCTCTTGAATAATGATACCAGAGCCATAGCCTCCTAGCGTATAACGTAAGCCATTTAACTTATCTCGTTGCACCTGGAACTTTTCTACATAGCCAGATGAGATATTACGCCAGGGTCCATAGCTTTGTTTGGCTATAGAGATAACAACTTTGCAAGCATTCCCTACCTTTGTTCTATCTATATTTCTCTCATTATCTCTTATTCTAAATGAGAATGTGCCAGCCGTTCCTATCTGTTCTTGAGCTTGAACTGTCTCGATTGTTAGGTCGTTGGTGTCCTTAAATGAGTTGTATTCATGGAGTAAGATAGAAGTGTCCTGATGGTCATAGATTTGAATCCTAGGCCTCCAGACATTCATGTTTATAGTATTCCAATAGGCGTCATAATCCTCAGCGGTATAACCAGCTTCAGTATAACCCTTTTTGGTATAACCGTATTTACTGACTACCATTTATCCATAAACTCCAGCGTTGTTGAGCTCTTCCATGACGAGTTTTATTATCTTCTTGGTTAAAACGCTTCCATCTATTTCTAGAGTTATGGGGACAGGTTGTTCATGAACTACTCGAGTGTTAGTTGATGTTGTGCTAGTATTTCCAGATGATGATACATTGTTCACTGCATTGGCTTGATTGATTACACTAGCAGCGGCATTTGTAAATACTTGACCATTGCCTGGCACTGGAATAACATTTTGACCGTTATTTACATTGCTAACTACTGAAGTGTTATTTTGTCCTGGTAGATTAGAATGTTGAGTGACGTTGTTTATCTGAGAGATGATTTGTGAGATGTCTGAGCCAGTGCCGCCTCCGGTGCCTCCACCGCCACCAGTGCCTCCGGTGCCTCCACCGCCACCAGTGCCTCCGGTGCCTCCGGTTCCACCTCCACCGGTACCTCCAGTGCTCGAACCAGTTCCCATATTTGGATAAGGCTCTTCAAAGGCTCCATTATGGACTGCTCCAGGATTTTCTGTTAAGATTGGCATTCCCTCAAGTGGATGACCTACAGGATAGAACCCAAAGTTTTTCATACTAGGATTCTTTAAGAATCGCTCTGGTATAGGGGGAGGAGTGCCACCACCGCCACCAGTGCCTCCACCACCATGACCACCATGACCACCGTGGCCCCCATGATGTCCACCGCCATGATGTCCACCGCCATGACCACCATGACCACCTCCACCGCCTGTTCCTGGGAAGTCTCCGAAGAATGGCCAGCCTATGCTGTGGAATAGTTTATCTAAGAAGTTATTTACAAACTCGGCTATGTGTGCACCCATTCCACCTAAGCCACCCCAGCCTGAGCTAGTTCCCATTGAGCCTCCACTAAACTTCTCTCTGAGTTCTTTAGATAAGTCCTCTACGAAAGCCATTGTTCCTGGAGCTACTTTTACTCTCTCCTTTCTGTTGGCTTCACCAGCAATGAATAGGCTGGGTTTATCTACAAGCATGTTTCCACCGAACTGGAAAGCTGGAGGACTGCCTACAGTTCTGAAGGTATAGGTGATAGTTCTTTGGATGTTAGGTAAGGATTCTACAGAGTTTCTCAAGTTGTTAACTGCACCTGCTGCGGCATTGGCGGCTCCTCCAATGTTGGCCACGTTTTGTGCTGCTGCCCTTGCTGCGTTGGATACTGCACCGAAAGCAGCTATAGCTGTATTACGAATGTTGTTCATAGCAGATATAGCGGTATTTTGTGCAGAACTAAATGCCTGATTAACTCCAGTAGCTACTTGTTGAGCTGAGTTTCCTATGGCGGCAAAAGTGTTAGCTGCTGTGGCTCTCATAGAGTTTAAATAGCCATTGGAATCTTGTTCTGCTCTACTATATGCAGCATTTACTCCGTTGGATACTGCTATGGCTGACTGACCTATTGCTGAAAATATTGTTTGAGCAGTAGCCCTCATACTATTCAAATAGCCGTTTGCATCGTTTTCTGCGGTTTGATATGCTGTATTGACTCCCTGAGCTACAAGCATGGCTAACTGTCCTATTGTAGTAAAGGTTTGCTGTGCCATGCTTTGCAACTGTCCCATGACTGGAGCGACTGCACCAGGTAGAGTATTGAAAGTAGCGATAACGATAGAAACTCCTATTTGAGCTTGTTGTGGTAGGATTACACCAAAAGTCTGTTGGAATAAAGCTTGTAGTTGTCCTAGCATTGGGACTATAGAGGGTGGTAATGTGTTAAATGCTGCAATGACCAGAGAGACACCGATTTGTGCCTGTTGTGGCAAGACTACACCAAAGGTCTGTTGAGCTAAGGCCTGAAGCTGTCCCAACATTGGAACGATAGCCGGAGGCAAGGTATTGAATGCCTGAATGACTAGATTAACCCCTATCATTGCTGCTGCGGGTATTATAGTTCCAAAGGTCTGTTGAGCCATTGTTTGAAGTGTGCCAAAGACGGGAGCGGTTGCAGGTAAGATAGTGGCAAATCCAGCAACTACTAGACCAGTGCCTAAGGCGACTTGTTGAGGGATTATCTGGCCAAATGTTTGCTGTGCCATAGTCTGTAAGGTTCCAAAGACTGGAGCCATGCCAGCCAATGTTGTATTGAAGGCAGCCACGAGTGGATCAGATGACTGTGCTCCTGCTCCTACTCCTGTTAATGCTGTTCCTGCTACTCCAGCAGATACTCCAGCGGCCTGTAGTGCTGCTTGAGCTTGTTGTGATGTCATACCTAAGGAAGTCATGAACTTGGTTGCATCCTCTCCACCTATTCCAATAGATTGTAAAGCTGTTACTATCTTGGCAGCTTCTTGCATAAAGGCGGGAGAGTTTAGCGGGTCTGCTTTAATGGCTTTTAGTCCTTCCATAACGGTCATCCATGCTGTTTGAACTGTTCCAGATGAGGCTTTGACTCTCTCTCCTGCTATAGCCATTGCTGCATCGATAGAAGCACCTACGGATTGAGCTGATTGTTCTCTGATACCAGCTAAGGCCAAAGACATATCAGCCATTATTTTGTCAGTAGCATTCTTGGTATTGGCTTCTATAGTGAGAGTAGTAAGCTCAGGTTTTGTTAAAGTTCTACCGATGTCAGCCTGTATTTGGTCTAATGCTTTCTGGACTTCATCTTTGCCTTTATTCATAGCTTCAGATAAAGAGGAAACGGCATTACTGGAAAACTCGTTAAGTTTGTCTATCATGCCCTGAATAGCATCCGGTGATTGTCTCATGACACCTACGAACTGCTGTAATGCTGCATTAGATGATTGTGTAGCTACACCAGTTAAACCGTATTGATTGGCTAGTCCTACTAAAACATCACGAGTTCCAACATAGACACCTTTTGCATTAGACATCTCCAGAACCATTTGAGCTGTTTCGTTTCTACCTTGGGCCATGCCAGCAATATATTGAACTGTTTGCTCATTGACGCTCATCATGGCGGCTTTGTATGTATCAAACTGTCCTGCTGCGTTGGCTGCATCACCTCTTAGCTGAACCAACTTCATTGCTGCATCGGCTTGACCTGCAGAGAACTGAGCCGTTACTTCTTTTCCAGATGCAAGATTGGCAACATATTGGGATATGACTCCTTGAGTATGTGCCGTATTTCCTTGCAGTTCGTTTAATGCCTTATTGGCTTCTGCTTGTCCTGCTGCAAACTGTGCTGTTTGCATTGTGCCATTAGCAAGTTGAGCAGCATATTCAGCGTTTGTTCCTTGGGCGGCTGCAGTTTCAGATTGTAAATCCATGAGGGCTGTTTGTTGTTCAAGTTGCCCTTTTGTAAACATAGCAGACTGCATAGTGCCGTTGGCTAACTGTTGAGAGTAGGCAGCATTGGAACCCATTGTCTGATAGTTTGTAGCTATTAACTGATTGAGTGTATCGCTTTGGTCTTGATATCCCTTGTTAAGCTCTGCGTTTATTCCCTTGGTTGTAGTTAACTGTTGTGCAAAGGTAGCATTAGCTCCTGCAGCGTGAGCATTAGCCGCTATCAAATCATTAAGATGAGTTCCCTGTTCTAAGACTCCTGCAGTATATTCTGCGTTTATTCTAGAGCCATCAGCTATTTGGCCGTTATAAACTTCTAAGGCTCCAGCTCCTTTGATATTGGCAGCTATTAAGGCTTGTCCAGCTATCTCTTGCTCATACATACCTGCGGTTTTTATTTGATCTCTTGATGCTGAATCACCGATTGCTAGAGCATTACCTATTACCTGTTCTCTGAGCTTGTCCATATCTCCGCCTAGTTTAGATGTTGCTGCATCCATTGCATTATGGTTTGATTCTAAGAGTTTTGCTTTGTTAGCTGCGTCCTGAGTTGCTGCGGATGTTCCAGATGCAGATGTACCAAAGTTTTTCAAAGACTTACCAGATGCATCTATAGCAGGAACTAGTGTTGTAAAGCCGCCTTTCAGTGTGGATAGTTGAGCAATGAGACCCCCTCCTGAAACCCCAGGAATCTGAGTGTTAAACTGATTTGTTGCTCCTTGTGGAACAGCTGCAGGTTTTGGAGGGCCCACTTGTTGTTGAGGTATTGATGCAGGTTGTGGCGTAGCTTTATTGACTGCTGCTTGTGCTTGTTGACCTGTTGGAACAGGAGGTGCAGCAGTAGTCTTGGTTCCTCCTCCTTTTTGTTGCTGTGCGGCTGCTGCTTCGTTTTGTTTTTTGATTGCAGCGGTTTGTTGAGCTAGTGCATCATCTCCGAATGATGTTCCTGTAACGCTGCCTACTTGTCCGGTTGCTCCGGATGATTGGGGTGTAAGATTCTGAACCACTCCACCAAGAGCGCCACCTATGGTAGCTCCTGCTTTAGAAAGGGCATCTTGAACAGCACCCAATCCATTATTGATTCCTATCACAATGTTATCTATAATGCCTTTTCCGATTGTAAGGCCTCTAGTAACTAGGTCTTGCAGTCCTAACTGTTTCCATACTCCTTCTGCAACAGACGTGACTTTAGTCCACATTGTATTGAGGGCGGCAGCGATAGAACGCAAAAGGTTATCAACTAGTGTTTGCAGTCCAGGTAAGGCCCATTTGTTCCATACACCACTAGCGATTTCACCAACATTATTGTAAAATGTTGAGAGAGTAGCGGATATTTGAGCTATTACAGGGACAACATATGTGTTATAGAGATTGCCCAGTCCCCATTTATCCCATAAAGCACTAACAATGGCGGTTATGCTTGCAACAATATTATTGAAGCCCTGTGTAACTGATGTAAGCAGAGGAGTGACATAGGTAGTATATAATGTTCCTAGTCCCCATTTTGTCCAGAGTGTGGAGACTATAGAAGTTATAGACGCAACTATGCCGTTAAATCCTGTAACTATTTGAGTGACTAATGGAGCAACATAGGTATTATAGAGCGTAGCAAGTCCCCACTGAGTCCATATTCGAGATGCTACTTCTGTAACAAGAGTATAAAATCCATTGAAAACCTGGACTATTCCGGTCATAAGTGGAGCGATATAAGTAGAAAAGAGATTAGCTAAGCCCCACCTTTGCCATATTTGTGAAGCTACTTCACCCACTAACGAAGCAAAACCATTGAATACATTGACTATGCCAGCTATCAAGGGAGCTACATATGTTCCATATAGGCTAGCAAGTCCCCATCTAGCCCAGATAGTATTAACAACGGATTGAACTAGACCAGCAAATCCGTTAAAGACGTTAACTATTCCGGCTATTAGAGGAGCTACGTAAGTGCCATATAAGTTTCCTAATCCCCACTGTTGCCAAATCTTACTGGCTATTTCTGTAATGAAAGATACAAAGCCATTGAATCCTGTAACTATATTATTGACAAGTGGAACGATGTAAGTATCTATTAAAGTTCCCAGACCCCACTTATTCCAAACCTGGTCGGCTAGGAAGTTAAGGCCTCCTACTATTCCGTTTATTGTGTTTTGGATAGGCATGACCACGTAAGTATTCACAAGGTCGACTAATCCGGCCCATGCTGCTTGTAATCCCTGCATGAACTGCTTACCCAGGACATTGCCTATTCCCAAGATAATAGGCCCTACTACATTACCTATACCTACAAGAGCATCATAGATTACTGTTCCAACATCAACCATTATTGTGCCAATGATTCCAGGAATAGCCATGAATGCCTGTTCTATCATACGTGTTGCAGTTTCATAATCCCCTTTTCCTAGCGCATCTATGAACTGGTTTAAAGCGCCTATGGATAGACCTACTTGGTTTTGCAGGTCACCGAAGGCTTTAGAAAGGTCCACTCCAATGACTGCGGCCATATTACCCATAGCCTGAATCATGATGTTGTTGGAGTGTTGCATATTGGCCACTGTATCGTTCCAGAGAGTGCCCATGTTCTGGAAACCGTTTGTCATGTTGGTGAAATGGGTTTTGGTTTGTTCTGCTGTTTCACCTGTTAGACCTAGAGCTCCAGCAATGCCTACAATGCCCTCTAAGAATGGGGAGAGGATTGGAACAGCATTACCTATGGCCTGACCTACACCATTAACGGCATCTCTAAAACCCCATGCATTAGTAGCATAGGCGGCTATGGCAATACCTCCTGCAGCAGCGGCTATTCCAAGAGGTAATAACATACTGGTCATGCCTAAACCAGCCACACGAGAAGCTAGGAAGCCTTTTTCTGCTTCACCAGTAGCCGTTTTAACTGCAGATAAATCTTTAGAGCCACCCTGCAGAGCTCCACCTAATGCAGACATGGCACCAGAGAATAGATTAGCTTTACCTGAGCCAGATACTACGGCTTGTTCTAGTGTCCCGGCTTCTGCAGTTACGGCTTTAAATCTACCAGGAAGTAGGCCTGTAGCATTGCCTAGGGTTTGAAGTGCTGCACCTACCTTGTCAAAGGCTGCTGGAACCTGTTGTATACCGGATTGTAGTGCTGCGAATGCGGTTCTGGCCTGAGCTATCGAGTCTTTGTATTTGAGTAGAGCGGGAATAGCAGCACTAAGAATCTCAGATGCTATCATGGCCTGCATAAACATCATGTTATGTTGTTGGGCTGTGGCTTCTCTGGTTTCGAAAGCTAGACCTCTTTGGGCTTGAGCTAATGCACTTGCTGCCTGTCTTGCTTGAGTGGAGTCTTTACCGTATTTTGCAGTTGCATCATTAAGTCTGGCCTGAGCTTCCTGCACCTTTTCGGTTTGCATTGCAATGTTTTCATGGACTAGAGACGAGTCAGACATTGTATTGGTGAGCATCATAAAGCCCATACCCATAGCAGAGACTTCTCTAGTTCCATGGATTATGGAATCAGTCATACCCTTACTGGCGTTATTCAGTCCACCAGTAGATGCTGCATTCATATCCTGTTTAGCTGTGAGGTCAGCGCTAGCCATACCAGCCTCAGTTAATACAGAAGCATACCGCTGTGTATTAGCTATAGCATTAGATGCATTTTGTGATTCTGTTTGTAGTGCTTTACCTAGATTATTAGCGCTTGTAGCTGTTTCAGCCATAGTTGCGCCCGCTGTTCCTATACCAGAACCTAGAGTTCTAAACTGACCTGTTGCAGTCCCTAGGGTTGCCTCAGTAGTTTTAAGAGTATTATTAAAAGTGTTAAACTGTCCACCAGTAGTTCCTGCTGCAGAACCAGCAGATTGAAATGCTGGACCTAGAGTTTTAACTTGGCTACCTGCTTGAGTGGCACCTGCCCCTACCTGCTTTTCAGCATCCATGAAAGCAGTAAGGCGACCCTGAGTAGATTGTAGTGCTGAGCCTGTAGCTGTTGCAGCCGGACCTAATGTTTTAAGTTGGCTTGCTGTTTGAGCAGTTGTAGAGCCTACTTGTTTTTCAGCATCCATAAAAGAGGTTAGTCTGGTTTGTGTGGATTGAAAAGCTGAGCCTGCTTGAGTGGCTGCGGGGCCTAGCTGTTTAAGATTATTAGATGTTTGAGTAATAGCAGAGTTAACACCTGTAGAAGATTGAGAAAACTTGGTAAATGCTGAACCCAGGTTATTCATTTGGGTTATCTGCTGTTGCATAGTTGAACCAGCAGCTTTGAGCATATCAGCGAATCTAGTTAACTGAGAGGTAACTTGATCTAAGCCCTGAGCTTGAGCAATGACGTTAATAGGAAAGTTACCGCTAGATCCACCTTTAGCACTCATGATATAATAGTATTAGTGGTCTTAGTTAATAAAATAAGAGGTAATAGGCATAAATGGAGCATCTCTTCCTCGCAAGGAGTCATAGATACAGGTCTTGTATAACGCCCGAGAATGCTCCGACGTCTCTATATAGATTATACTTAGACCATAAATAAATATATTAAAGAGATATTTAAAAATAACCCTAAATAAAATGCGGGTTACAAAAAAAGGAAGGAATATGTAATAAAGAATAGGAGTTATTTAAATATATCCTGCTTGTCTCAGATACTTTTCTAGTGGTCCGTTAGTGGCACATACGGATAACTTATCATGATATGTTATACACTCATTGTTGTATATGTCTAAGAGTTGAGCGTCACATATGCCTTGTTGTTGTGGGTCTGACTGTGCATTGCATACATCTAACAAATGAAATGCAGCAGCATCTACATCCTTAAGTTTCTGGTCTACGTTAGCTAATGTCTTGTTGTGTTGTGCAGCCATAACTCCATATATGATAATGGATATTGCTATGATCGCTATTATTATGAGAACACCTTTGTTCATAATGTAGCTACATCTATTTAGTATATAGATAGTAAGTTTGCAGTGCAATCATAAAGGATATATATCTATATTCTTTATCCAAGGTATCTCTTGATGTCCCGCAACATCAAAGAGGTCGGGGTATTGACTTGCGGGGCAATAACCCGTCTGTTAACATACTAACAAAAGTGTTTTCGGGGTTTGCACTTGATTAAACCTGACGTGGGCATTATGCTTTGGCCTAAAAATAAAGCAAGAAGCATACTCACCTAGCAGGGATTTGAGGAGACTTTATCCTGGTATGGTGTTACGGTCCCTAATGTCGCTTGATTTACGAAGTTCGTAAGTGTCAATAATAATATGTGGTATGTCCCTTAACAGTCACATACAGGTTTTGTATTTTCAAAAGTCTCCGGCATTGGAACTGAGCTCATCAGTTCTCTCTAAGATAGAGAACCTATACTTAGAGGGCAGTGGTTTCCGGCTTCACACTGGCAAGAACAAAAACGAAGCAGGCCATTAATATTATTAAGTAAAAGTTATTCTCTTCATTTCTGATAGGATTAGGTTATAACCATTAGTAGCAAAGGGACGAGGTCTCATTCTAACAGTCCCAAAGTTAACAAAGCCTGCATACTTGGCTGTAATATTGATTTGAACTAGGATAGACCCTTCAGCAGTTTTATTGAGGGTTATAGAACGTTTAAGATTACCTGTTCTTACTGGACAGTCTGACCTCATTCTGTTTGCACCTACATCAAATATTTGTGATATTGCTACAATGAGAGATGGTTTAATATTTACGGCTAGTTGAGTAGCATAAGCTGCTAACTCTTGTAAGCCCGTAATCTGTAGTGAAAAACCTCCTGGCATGATGATCTATAAAGATTAAAGAACGGATTGAACCTTATTAGACCTATTTAGATGTTGAGTCTGTTGATAGGCTCGGTTCTGATTCTGTTGTAGTTGGTCCTGTTCCTGCTTGTTCTTGTCTCTTAGGTTCTTCTGCTCCATTACATTATGATACATCATGTCTATATGGTTGAGGGCTAGTAACAAGTCTCTGGTTATTACTTTCTTATTTAAGAATCTCCAGGGTTGGACCTTGAAGCGTTTCCAGTATATCCAGCACTCATAATATTTTCTTTCTGTTGGGGTTAGTTTATCGTTGTAAAGAGTTACGACCTGTTGTTCAGTTAACCCAACATACTCAGCACCTAGGACTATTACGTCTAAGAGACGCCTGAGTTTTTTGAGGAGTTAACTATGCCATACATCTCTCTATACAAACCAGCTTCTAGGGCATTGGCAAGTGAGTTAGTTTCTAACTTAGGAAGCAAATCAGCAGGAATACCATACATCCATAAGGCCATTTTAGCTGCTATTTTCTTGTTTAGTTTGTCTATTTCTTCGGAGATTTTAGCAAAGACTTTATCAGATACACCTGTTCTCTCTGTGTCGTTCTTGGTGTAGACTGCAGGAGTCATACGACCATCTGAGTCTACGAATGGGGTTTGTAGAGATTTAATATATTGTAAGTCAGTTACTTGAGCACGCATAGAATCAAGTTCATAGTGGACCTCATTTGGTAGTTCGTTATAGTAGACGTCTATAGGGATAAGAGTAGATTTAGTGTTCTTTTTCTCACCTAGTTTAGGTGGTTCTGGATTGTCTGGGAACTGATAGATGATATGTTTTTCCTTGCGAGCAGCATCAGCTATTTGACTGAACTTCTCAGCTTGGAATAAGGCCATCTTGTTCTGGATTTGGCTTTGATAGTATGCATATCCAGATTGTTCTGATTTGGTTGCTGGATGAGCCTTTTTAGATAAAGATGGTGGTTCTGTGGTTAAGGGATTATCATCGTCCTCCTCTTTCTTCTCTTGTTCTTGTTGTTGATGAGAAGGTGGAACATATAAAATGGGTTCTTGACCCTGTTTTTTACGAAGACGATTAAGCTCCATTCTTTCAATAATGGTTTGAGCTTCCTCGTCTGATATTTTAGAAGGTTGTTTATCGTTAGTATTACTAGAGTTTACACTAAAATCGTGCATCTAGATACTAAAATAGGTTTGAGAGTATTAAACTCTTCTAGGTTCCGGCTAATATTACACTGTTAGGAGTGCCTGTCATGCCTTCTCTTTGAGCATCTTTTGCAGTGCCTTCAAAGTTCCAGGAACGCGAGTCAAATCCTACATCAGTGAATGTTAAGGTTGTTGGAGTTGTGGCGTCATATCTTACAGTATAAACCATATCTACAAGGTCCAAGTTCATGAGGTAATCGAACAAGACAGAGTTATAGTTCCATGTATCAAAGTCAGTTGAAATCTCTCGGATACCTGCACCTAAGTATTCAACGGATGATGAACCGTTAGGAGATATAGAGAATAAGTTCTGGTTAACATCTACTTTCAATCTATCTACTGGCCATACAGTGCCCTCTATTGTGAATGGGTTAGCTCCTCCAGTCAATGAAGACCATGGTTGTGTGCTGGGGATTGTAGTAATATATGTTGGTGTTGTGATACCTGCGGCTGCTCCACTGGTTTGGAATAACCATGATTTTGACCATCTCAAATCTTGTCCTACTACTACACCACCATCTTTGCTGATTTCAACAGATATTTTATCTGTTTTACATCCTTGTAGAATAAAGTATTTCTCTACGTTGTTGATTAACTGGCTCCATAGGATTGTAACAGAGGCGGCATTGGTGCCTGTTGGAGATGCATCGTTAGGAAGGTTAACACCGTATTTCATGAATGTGCTATCGAAAGGTCTATACTTGAATGAACCAGAGAAGACTTCCATCATCTTGGTTTGGGTTGTGGGGTCTCTTCGACCTACTGAACGAACGACCTCTTTAGTGATACCGATGTTAGGGGAGATTCCAGTAATAGAACCCATTAACTTGAAAACAGGTGAAGCGGGAGTAACTCCGAAAGATGTTTCTTCAACATATTGCGGAGGTTTAAGGAACAGCCAAGGTGCTGTCGGAACGAAGTTGATTGGCATATTATAACTTGAAAATAACTTTTTGAACTTGTGAGAACTAAATACTATAGGCTTTGAAAACAGATTATACTATTGCATCAGGCACATGCTTCTATAACGATTGTAAGAGTTTAGAGCGAACTCTGGAATCCTTGAAAGATAAGATGGACATAATGATTTGTGTAGATGGTAGGTTTAAGCACTATAGAGCAGATACGCCACTATCCAATGATGGTTCTAGGGAGCTAGTCGAGTCCTATGATAATGCCGTGTTATTGGATGTTCCTGATGCTTACGAGATAGAGAAAAGACAAGCATATGTGGATTTTTGCACTAAAAGGTTTGATAACTTTCAGCCTATGGACTATCTCTTGATAGTAGATTCAGATGAATATGTATTCGAATATGACGAGAAGAAATGGGTTGATGAGCTTACATTCCTGAAAATAGGTGATAGTCCATTCCATCAATATAATATATTTGCCGTTATGCTAGAGATAAACTCTGGGAAATATCAGCATATAGTGCATGAGTTTGTCAGTGGTCAACCTCCACAAGTTAGCAGGGACTTACAGTTTGCTCATTCTCCCAGGCTGTGGCATAGACCGTATGAAGTAGAGTATAATATCACTCATTATCAGTTTAGGCATAAACATCCTTCTAACTCTCTATACTATCAAGAGACTAACTGTGCTGTAAAGATAGTTGATGGTATGAAGTTAGGTCATGACCATGTGTTAAGAGAGGATAAGCATCTAGATGGAAGGAGAGCGTATCAGCGACATTTGGTAGATTTCGAGCAAAATAAGTTAAGAGAGTTTGTCCATAAACATAAAAGAAATCCAATGATCGACGAATATGACGCTATTGATAAAGGAGAACTAGTCTAACCTAAACTTTATAGCCCAGATTAGACTATTTGCATTTGGTTTAGAATGCAAGATATTACTTGTAGAACAGAGAATAAAAACTTTTGTCGATGTGATTGCGGAACAGAAATACCTTTCAAAGACAAGAACAGACATCCACAATATTATGTTAAGGGCCATGGATATAGAAAGGCGATAGGGGATAAACATCGCTGTTGGAAAGGAGGAAGACGTGTTAATAGTTCAGGTTATGTTTTGATATATTCTAGAGGACATCCAAAATCAGATTCTAATCATTATGTAAGAGAGCACATTCTAGTAATGGAAAATGTCATAGGAAGACATCTTACAAAGAATGAAGTGGTTCATCATATAGATGGAAATAGACAAAACAATGATATTTCAAACTTACAACTAATGACAAGGTCAGAACACACTAGACTACATATGGATAAGTCTTCAAATATATGATTTAGATATATATCATATTATGCCTATCAACCCCACTGACGAGATTGATGAGGTCCGCTTAAACTGCGGCTCACCAGGTGAATCTAACCTATCAGATGCAGATATAGATATTGCTCTATCAGGAGCTAATGAGGAAGCTACAGAGAGAACCGGACTACTAGAAACAGATCCAAGATATCCTCACTTACGTAGAAAGATGAAAATGCTCTTAGCTACGTCTTACTTGCTTATCCGATTCTCAGGTCAAGATAAGATGCGAGATTCCATCAATAGAGAGATAGAGAGACTTACAACACAGATGAAAACCTTTGAATCCACGGATGAGGATGAGGAATCCATTATCGACTCTGATGATTTGGCTACTGCTGACGCTCAACAGGTTAACTACTGGATAAATGGAACAAAGAGATCAACAGGCAAGACCAGAACGCTTTACGGAAATGCTGATGAATATTGGTTGATTAGGCTAGGGATTTATAGATGAGTTCTAGTTATGGAGTCATCGGAACTTCGCCGCTTTCAGACCTTGGTAAGACGCCTGAAAAACTACTGGCTGACTACCTTAAGGCTAACTATGATGTCTCCGTCACTGGAATACCCGTCACCTCAATCAGATGGGAACAGTGGGGCATTGCCGGAGGGGACTATGCTATCTATTTCCAGTCTGCTGGAGACTTTGACGTATCTAGAGATGTGTCAAACAGTTTCTTTGAGACAGACCATTACACTGACATCCACGTTTTCGCTAGGTCATTGCATGATGATTATGAAAGATCAGCAGTAAAGCAGTTATTTGCGCTAGAGAAAGGGATTAAGAAAGTGTTAAGACAAAATGGATTAGGTATGGCTGATAAGGGTATAGCTTATGTCTATTACAAGGATACGAGAAGTCTGCCTACAGAAGACGAAACCCAGGATATCAGAAGGATTGTAATCTCTGTATATATGAAAATATTGACTATAAATAATGATAATCTTGTCTAGTAAAAAAATAGTTTAGGCGTGACCGATTACATCTATTGATGAACCGAGTAATCCTTTTTCTTCACCCAAGTAATATTCAGCTTGGTTAATGTTGCTTATACCGTTTCTTTCTGCATAATCTCTGATAAGTTGGACAGCATTATCGTTTAGCTCATCGAGTGAATCTCCATGAACTACGAAGGCAACATGAACATCAGATGATAAAATCCTATCAAACTTGACGGTAAGTTTAGCGCTTAGTTTACCCATAACCAAAATGAACATAATATAATATATAATCATTTGGATTACTGTGATTCTATGGCATTAGATGCTAATGATGCAATAACTCAGCTTGTTATATTTGCTGGTGTTGTCTTGGGTGTAGTAGCCTGGACTCTTTGGCAATATCTCAAGACAAAGTCAACATTTGCAGAGTTTGATATACAGATAGTATTTGATAAAAAGTTCCTTGGGACAGCAGTAGGTGCTCTGATAGCTGCGTTTATTTTAGTGTCAGGCTCCTTTAACGCTTTCCTAGATAAGGTAATAGCTCAAGACCCAGCTACATATATCGCTGCCTTTTTTGGAGCGTTCGGTCTCGGATTTACTTTTAACGCTGTAGGTAATCAGTTGATACCTTCACCTGCCAATCCAGATGCACAAAAGGTATTAGAAGAAAGAAAAGCTGCAAGGGTTCTAGCCTTAAAGGGCATAGACCTTGAAAAAGTATCCAATATGGTAGTTCATGATGATGAGCAGGAGACTTCTAAGACGGAGTAGGTGTAGCCATATCTCTCACCAAGTTCCTCACATTTTTTAGTGGGTTGTTGGTTGTATTCAGTAGAGCATTAGGCTTTATTGCAGTATTTTTATAGTATTCCTGATTGTATTTTTGTATGTTTTGGTAGAAGGTTACTAGTCTCATGCCCATAGTCTCCTTTGTGACGTCATCCACTACCATGTTTAAGATATCAGATATCTTGGAGTCTGGATTTGTGATTATAAGGCGCATTAAATCCTCCATGATAGCGGCCTGTTGAGCAAAGTCGTTATAGTTGTCTGCTAGCTCGGACATCTGTATCTTGTCGATATCGGAGGCTACGGCTATAGTTTCGTTTCTCTTCTTTGAATCCCAGATATGTTTTCCTAGTAGTCCGCCGCCTACAGTTATAGC
>Ga0207683_10000468_pt1 | contig 37569 bp, 34 predicted proteins | sample KBSM73metaG_FD_184333 | JGI IMG/M metagenome (GOLD analysis project Ga0207683, IMG submission 184333) | Miscanthus rhizosphere microbial communities from Kellogg Biological Station, Michigan, USA - KBS M7-3 metaG (SPAdes) (version 2) | ecosystem: Host-associated > Plants > Roots > Rhizosphere >... | reverse complement strand
TTCCGCCGATGGCTGAAAAAAACACAAGCAGTGAAGCCATGGGGCTGTGAAATATCTTTTCTGTAGAGCTAAGCACGAATGAATTAACCAATGGATAAATTGGCGCCAGGAACAGCCCGATTAACGGGAAAACATAACCAATAACCGGAACATCTTTTAAGGATTCAATATTTTTTGGTTGCAATCCGCTGGCCTGCGGTAAAACAAAAAGAACAATCAGTGCAGCGAAAATGAGGCAACCGGAAAGTATAGCGAGCCACGATATCTTTTTTACCAATATAGAAGAAACGTAGCGTCCCAGCGCGATGGAAAGCATGAGTATAACGGACATGTATATACTTGTTTTTACCGGCAGGTGCAATACTTTTTGATTGAAGGTGGGTAGCCAGCTCATGATACCCTGTTCAGTCATAACATACATAAAGGCAGCGATGGCAAATACAAGAACCAACGGACGTCGCATCAATTTTATCATTTCCACAAAATCGTCGCGCAGGTTTGTTCCCGGAATTTCATATTTAATATTGAAATCAGCGGTTAATAAAATTATAAATGAAACCGCGATCAACCCCGCGAGCAGTAAATAAATACGTAACCAGGCATCCGGGTCGGTATCGCTATAAAAAAGCGGGAAAACGATAAATGCTGTTGCTATTCCTATCATGAAAAAGCTTTCGATAGAACTTAATACGCTTTTATGTTCTTTATCATTGTTTGTAACCAACCCTACCATTGAATAAACGGATACTTTAATTAAGGCAAAGGATACGCCGACGCAGGCAAATAAAATTCTGACCGATGTAAAAGAATTGCCCCAATACATACCGAGACAACCGGCAAAAACCAATCCCAAAGCGATCAGCATTCCTTTTTTATAACCAAGTCTTGGCAAAAATGAACCGACAAGAAATGATACGAAAGCAATCGAAAGATCTTTAAATGCCTCAAGGGAACTGGCTGCTACTTCATCCACACGATACCTGTTTTGCGATTGTTGAATAAGAATACCAACACTATTTAACAGTATGGCAAAAACAAAATAATTGAGATAGAGCGAAAGCTTGATTCTAAAGTTCTGCATAGCAATCGTTGTGATAAATAAGATTTTAAATGTACGGGTTTGCCGATAAATTCTTGAATAAACAGTGCTGTTGAGAAGCTGAATTAGTGAGAATGCCCGGCGAATGGAAACTTTATTATTTTTTGCGAAGTGTAATCTTCCATCCTTCAAAAGGTTTCACCGTGCCGCAGGTAGGTCCACCATCTTTCCCGGTACCGGCTATACGGGTTTCAAGATGCAACTGCTCATTGCCTTGAAGCCTGTCGATCATATCAAAACTGATTCCCTGCAGCGGAATCTTTAATCGCCTGTTCCACACAGAATCGGTTTGCCCTGCAAGGGTTCCTATATCAATATAAACGAAACGGCCCTGCAATGGTCCTTGCACAAATGGCCCTTTAAAGTCAGTGTCCACCGAATCTTTATTGCGCTTAAGGGTTACCGTAAATTCAAAATACAAATCGCCGGAAGCTGATCGTTGTTTTTGAACCGTTTCATAACTGTTGCCACTTCCTTTTTGTAAACCAAAATCAACACCAGCAGGTGGTTGTTGCAAAACGATAACCAAAGGTATCTGCTCATTCATGCCGTATTGTTTTGAATGACTATAATAGCCATGATATTTCACCAAATGCGAACCGCTCTTCAAACACGCCGTTGTGAGTTACCAGTTCTCCAGTTTCTGAAACAGCTTTTATTGTTGTTTGAAAAACGGCGCTGGTTTTTTTCAATTTCACCGTTGCGCCGCGTTTATAAATATTTTCATTATATAATTTAAAGATTTCGTCAAAACCATTTTGGAGTAGTTGGCTAAACCCGTCATTTATATCTCCGCATAGATTTTTTGCTAATAGCACCGTATCAAACGTTTTACCTGTTATTTGTTTTAGCGAAACAGGGTTTGGTAATTCGGGCGGAAATGAAGTTTGGTTAATGTTGAGTCCAATGCCGGTTACCGCCCAATCCCAGTTCGATGGCAGGCCCGGCCCGGCAGGCGCCCGGGATGCGCCAACTATATTCTCAATTAATATTCCACCGAGTTTCCTGTCCTGCCAATAAAGGTCATTTGGCCATTTTATCCGCATGTCGTTGCCGGCGTGACGGGTTAGAAAGTTCAATACAGCAACGGCTATGCATGCACTGAGCCAAAACTGTTGGGAAAGTTGTAACGATCCGGGTCTTAAAACCAGACTCATGGCAATATTGCTGTCTTTTTGTGAAATCCATTGCCTTCCCATCTGGCCCTTGCCCGCCGTTTGTTCGTGAGCGAAAAAAGCGGTTCCGTGTTCTGCCATTCTTTCCCTTATCCGGGTCAGGGCATAATTATTGGTACTGTCTATTGATTGCAATTCTATAAAAGGTGAGCCCAAAGGGTGTATAACCGGCTTGTGTTGCAATTAATTCCTATTTTTGACAAAGATAACTGGGCATGGGCCAACGTAGAGACATGAAAACAATTCCGGTACCGGAAATAAAATAAAATGACCCGACGTTCGTCTTTATAATAAATTAAACGCTTCAGAAAATTCATTCACTAAAATAACTTGATTATTGGAACAACTGGCTTTACTCGCTACCCGTAAAAAAAGTGCGGCACGGCTAACGCGGAATTCGAAAATTATCAAAACCATCATCAACGCCATTCAGCAGAAAAAAGGGGAAAACATAATCTCTCTTGATTTGCGAAAAATTCCTGAAGCGGTTGCGGATTTCTTTATTATTTGCGAGGCCAGTAACCAGCCCCAGATAAGAGCCATTTCAGACTATGTCGAAGACCAGGTTAAAAAACTGACTGGTGAAAGTCCCTACAGGCATGAGGGTTACCAGGCGCTTCAATGGGTATTAATAGATTATGTGAATGTTGTTGTTCATGTCATGCTTCCGGAAAGCAGGAGGTTTTACAAACTGGAAGATATGTGGAGCGATGCCGATACGAAAGGACATGATGATTAAAGACAGCTTTGTTAAATATTAAAATAATTAACCTTTTTATACAAATAATCACTAAATAGCAGAAGTACCGGAAAGATAATATGTCACAGGAACAATACAATAATAAAGACGAAAGGCAAAAATTGCCACGTTTTTCCAATCGCTCCACCGGCGATGATAATAACAACAATGCCCCCCGAAAAGGACCGAGATTCAGTATTTATTGGATATACGCTATCATATTCGCTGTACTAATTGGTGTGCAGATATACGGGCCATTCACATCCAATATGGCCAAAACAACGCCCAATGATTTCAAATCGATGGTAAGGGCGGGCGATGTTGAAAAATATACCATCGTCAGCAATCGAAACCTGGTGCGGGTTTTCCTGAAAAGAGAAAGTCTCATCAAGTACCAGGAACAACTGAAGAAGGGACTGAACGGAAAGATAAGTGATGAAGGTCCGCAGATGTCTTTTAAGATCACAGCCGCCGAAGATTTTCAAAAAGAAATGCGGGAATTCTATGATAAAAATCAGGATGTAAAGCCCGTGGATTATGAAGTGGACCAGGAAAAGGATTGGCTGGTACCGATTTTGAATACACTTTTACCTGTATTACTATTTATAGCCCTATTTATTTTATTTATGCGCAAAATGGGTGGCGGTGCTGCAGGTGGCGGCGGTCCCGGCGGTATTTTCAATATTGGTAAATCAAAAGCAACTCTTTTTGATAAGGGTACAAAAGTGAATATCACTTTCGCTGATGTTGCCGGGCTGGATGAAGCAAAGGTAGAGGTGATGGAAATCGTTGACTTTTTAAAGAATCCAAAAAAATATACTGCGCTTGGCGGTAAAATTCCAAAAGGCGCCCTATTGGTAGGACCTCCCGGAACAGGTAAAACATTGCTGGCAAAAGCAATGGCGGGCGAGGCACAGGTACCTTTCTTTAGCATGAGTGGTTCCGATTTCGTTGAGCTGTTCGTGGGCGTGGGTGCAAGCCGTGTTCGAGACCTCTTTAAACAGGCAAGGGAAAAAGCGCCATGCATCATGTTTATCGATGAAATTGATGCGATTGGCCGTGCAAGAGGCAAAAACGTAATGATGAGCAATGATGAGCGGGAAAGTACACTGAACCAGTTGCTCGTAGAAATGGACGGGTTTGGCACCGATTCAGGAATTATTGTTCTTGCCGCTACGAACCGTCCGGATGTATTGGATACAGCTTTATTGAGGCCGGGCCGTTTCGACAGGCAGATATCTATCGATAAACCGGATTTGAAAGGCCGCGAAGCGATATTCAAAGTACACCTGAAACCGATAAAGATTTCAAAGAAATTAGATATACATAAACTGGCTGAACAGACACCCGGTTTTGCCGGAGCAGATATTGCCAACGTATGTAATGAGGCAGCATTGATCGCCGCCCGCAAAGGCAAGGATGCTGTGGAAATGGAAGACTTCCAGGATGCTGTAGACAGGGTGATTGGCGGTTTGGAAAAGAAAAACAAGATCATTTCACCGGAAGAGAAAAAGATCATCGCTTATCACGAGGCCGGGCATGCTATCTGCGGCTGGTACCTGGAACATGCTTATCCTTTATTAAAGGTAACAATCGTACCGAGGGGAACTGCCGCTTTGGGATATGCGCAGTATACGCCGAAAGAACAATATCTATATAATACCGACCAGTTAATCGACCAGATATGTATGACATTGGGCGGTCGTGCCAGCGAGGAGATATTCTTTAGTAAGATATCAACCGGTGCACAGAACGACCTGCAACAGATCACCAAGATAGCCTATGCTATGGTGAGCATTTACGGGATGAATGATAAGGTGGGTAACATAAGCTTTTACGATCCGCAGCAAGGTGAATATAATTTTACCAAACCTTACAGTGACGAGACAGCGAAAATGATAGACCAGGAGGTAAGGAAACTGATAGATGGAGCTTATGAGCGTACGAAACAGTTACTGACAGAGAAAAAGGCACAGGTAGAAAAGCTCGCTGAAGCGTTGCTCGAAAGAGAAGTATTGTTCCAGAGTGATGTGGAAACGCTCATTGGTAAACGTCCGTATGAAGAAAAGAAAATGCTGGACGTGCATGAAGAAGACACGAAGAAAGAGGAAGGCGAGATATCAGCAGGTGTTCCGCCGTATGATAGCGGGATAACGAATAAGTCATTGCCATAAGCAGTTTAAAGTTTAATAGTTTAAGGTTTATAGTTCTTTTACGGCGGGCGGTTTAAAATATTTTAAATGCGTTTTACCGCAGGTATAAATTAGTAAAAGAATCTTCAGTAGTAGCAAATTAAACTTTAAGCCTTAAACATTCAACCAATGAATATTTCTCCGGCAAAAGAAAGCATATTAAAAAAAATAAGGGAGGCGTTGAGTCATTCAACGCCTCTTCCTTTTCCGCAAAGCGAAGGAAACAATTCTGTGTTTCAGCCTTTACAACAGGAAAAAGAAGTTGAATTTGCTGAACAGTTCACAAAGCTCCAGGGTAAATTTATTTATTGTCTGAACAGGCAGGAACTGGCCTTTCAATTAAACAGCCTTATCCGGAAACAGGGGTGGAAAAAAGTGTATTGCAGGGAAAACAAGATGATTGAACTGACCGGTCAACAGATTTCAAATTTTCTGACAACAGACCTGCCCGGTTGCGATGTGTCTATAACCGGTTGCGAAGCACTTGTAGCAAGAACCGGCTCTATCGTAATGAGTGCTGCGCAGGAGAGTGGTCGAACTGTAAGTGTTTACGCTCCTATTCATATTTGCGTTGGATTTGCCCATCAATTGGTATACGATGTCAAAGATGCGCTTCAGTTAATAAAAGAAAAATACGGGCTTGCATTTCCATCGCTGATCACGTTTGCAACCGGCCCCAGCCGTACCGCGGATATAGAAAAGACTCTGGTAGTGGGCGTACATGGTCCCAAAGAAGTGTATTTGTTCCTGGTGGACGAATAAAACAGTTTTCAGTAGTACTTTTAAAGCATGAATAAACAAAAAGTGTATCACTTATTTGTGTATGGCTCATTGCTGAGTGGCTTTAAGAGCCCGGCTTATGAGTATATTACCCGTTACTTCAGCCTGGTTTGTACGGGCACAATTAAGGGAAAACTATACGACATGGGAGAATATCCTGCAGCGGTCCCTTCGGATGAAGACATTTTTATAAAAGGAGAATTGTATTGCATAAAAAACAATCCCGAATTTTCGTATGCCATCGGGCAACTGGACGATTACGAAGGTGTGAAAACCGAACCTGGTGAACCGCAATTGTATAAAAGAGAATTGACCGATGTATTTCACGATGATACTACCAGTAAAGCGTGGGTGTATTGGTATAACGGCGATGTACAAGGCAAACCAATAGTTACTTCCGGCGATATCCTTCAATACCATCAGCAAAAGAATCATTGAGTGCAGGCTTCACCCGATAAAAAAATTTATTTCCTTTCCGACTTTCATCTCGGCGCTCCCGATTATGACAGCAGTCTCAAAAGAGAAAAATTGATTGTTCAATTTCTCGATGAGATAAAATACAAAGCTTCAGAAATATTTCTTGTGGGGGATATGTTCGATTTCTGGTACGAATACCGCAGGGTAGTACCAAAGGGATATGTTCGCCTGCTGGGTAAGCTTGCAGAAATTTCCGATATGGGTATACCCATGCATTTTTTTGTGGGCAATCATGATATGTGGATGAAGGATTATTTTCTGAAAGAATTAAATATCCCCGTTTATTTTGAGCCGAAAGAATTTGAACGAAACGGAAAGAAATTCTTTATCGGTCATGGAGATGGACTCGGTCCGGGTGATCATGGCTATAAACGATTGAAAAAAGTATTCAGAAACCCGGCCTGTCAATGGTTATTTGGTGTTTTACCTCCCTATGTTGGTATGGGGTTGGCCAATTATATGAGCAGAAGGAGCCGTGCGCAAACGGGCGCTTCTGAAGAAGTTTTCCTGGGCGAAAACAACGAATGGCTGATCATTTTTTGCAATGATAGGCTTAACGCGAAGTTTTTTGACTATTTTATTTTCGGGCATAGACACTTACCCATTGATTATCGTCTTAAAGATAACAGCCGCTATATCAATCTTGGCGACTGGATACGGTATTTTACCTATGCGGAGTTTGATGGACAAGATTTAATTTTAAAATCGTATACAGGGAATGATCATAAAATCATACGCAACGAATGAAACGAATCTTATACATCCTGTTCATCATTTTCTCATTTTCTGTAAATGCGCAAAGCGATTCTGCATTCCGTCTGTTGCGAACGGTGAATGGTGATATTGTTGACTTCGCGGTCGATAACCTCGATAACATTTATCTTTTCAGCAGTACAAATCAATTAAAGAAAATAAACGCACAAGGCGATTCGGTAGCTGTGTATAATGATGTAAAGAAATATGGACGGGCTTCCTATATCGATGTATCTAACCCCATGCGCGTATTACTCTATTACAAAGATTTTTCTACAATTGTCACACTTGACCGCTTGCTGAATATCCGCAGTGTGATTGATTTGCGAAAGAACAATATTCTGCAGGCAAATGCTATCGGGCTATCTTATGATAATAACATATGGATATATGACCAAATAAATAGTAAACTGAAAAAGATTGATGAATACGGAAAGGTCTTGCTTGAAACACCCGATTTCCGGCTTTTATTTGGTGACGCACCCTCACCTGAATCCATATACGACCGGGATGGATTTGTATATGTGTATGACACAACCAAGGGCGTATACGTATTTGACTATTATGGAGCATTAAAAAATAAAATCCTGATTCCCGGCTGGAAAGACTTCCGGGTTGCCGGTAAATATATTTATGGTATAACCAACGATACATTGCAACGTTACCAGATTTCAACATTTCGCATCGACAACCTGAAACTTTTATCACCGGTATGGCCTGCACTTTCTCTTGGCTTTACACCCACCCGGTTGTATGCATTGAAAAAAGATTCGGTTGAAATTTATTTATTACGTTGAAAAATGTGCGGAGCAGGATTTGTAATTTTAGACGAATTAAGGAAGAAGATTTATGTTCAAGTTTTTCGACCAGGTTGTTTTAGATAATCCCATCAAAAGTTATTTGCTTGTCGTTGCGGTTATTCTTTTTATACTTCTTCTGAAAAGAATAATATCGCGATACCTAGCCGGTTTATTATCACACGTGGCGAAACGGGTATGGAGAGACATGGATAAGAAATCGTTTACCACGCTTATCATGCAACCGCTTGGTCTTTTTTTAGTCATATTCATTTCCATTGTTGCGTTACATAAATTGAAATTTCCGGAACTGCTGGAAGTGGAAGTGTATGGCTACACTACAAAAGATATTATTCATTTTATCGCAACAACCATACTGATCATTTCATTTATCTGGCTTTTACTACGGTTGATTGACTTTATTGCTATGATTCTGCAAAGAAGAGCAGATGCTACAGCCGACATATCCGAGAACCAGCTGATTGTTTTTTTTAAAGATTTTTTTAAAGTACTGGTAGTTATCAACGGTGTTTTAATGGTACTTCATTTCGCTGTTGGTTTTGACATAAAGAACCTGCTCACGGGATTAAGTATCGTAGGTGCAGCATTGGCATTGTCGTTGAGAGAAAGCCTGGAAAACCTGATTGCTTCATTTATCATTTTTTTTGATAAACCATTTATTACCGGCGACCAGATTAAAGTACAAAATGTAACGGGTGTAGTGGAAAAGATAGGGCTCCGCAGTACGAGGCTGCGAACCGATCAGAAAACATTTGTTTCAGTACCAAATAAACAAATGGTAGATTCCATTCTTGATAATCTTTCGCTTCGGTCGCAACGAAGGGCAGACCTGAAACTGGAAGTAAGCTTGCTTACATCGTCGCAGCAGTTGGATGATCTTGTAAATGGAGTACGCAAAATTGTAGGCAGAAAAGAAATCGAGAACTCAGCGGTTTTTTTGAATGATATAACCGGTAATTCTTTTATTATACAAAGCGAGTATTATACAGCGCCCATCACTATCCAGGATTTCAATACTCTTCGGCAGGATATAACAATGCAGGTTCTGAAACTGATGGAACAATTGAATATCGAAATTGCTGGCGCGAATACAGATGTGAGGATTACGGGAAATAATCAGTTCAAATAAATTAGTCTAATAATAAACGGCATTACAACAATGCCGTTTATTATTTTATAATGAAGAGCCTGACCGCATAATCAAGGGTGGTGATTTTTTTAGGAACAAAACAGGCTTCAAAAAAAGAAACAATCTCCCGCCTTATTGTTACGGGAATACAACAACTGATGGAACTATTTCCATTTTCTGTTAATTAATTTTTTGATAAGGGGTAGGTAGGTGCTTTTCTACGACTGCAACGGCCTGAATGAATATTGGATTGATTTAAATGTCTATTCAGGTGTTCGGCAAGGCAGCGGTAAATCGTAATGGGATCTGGAAAACGGTTAAGTGGTCTTGGGATTATAAAGTAGCAAATATCAAGCCATAAGAGCTATAAGTCGGTGATTATTATCAAATAAAGAGAGGAATAATGATTTTATGAGCTAAGACCCGCTTTTAACTCATTCAGGAAAGCTTTTATTTTTTCCATTGACTGTATCATTGCAAATTTTTCTTCAGACTTCTTTGTGTTTTTCAGATAGTCTTTCGCTCCTTCAATTGTAAATTTCCGGCGACGCAGCAAATCATATATCAGTTGAAGATTTTTTACATCTACAGGACGAAAAAAGCGATCGCCTTTCCTGTTTTTACGTGGCTGTAATATATCGAATTCGCTTTCCCAGTATCTCAGCAATGATTGATTGACGCGGAACCAGCCAGCTACTTCACCGATAGAATAATATTGTTTCTGGAAAAGTATTGCATCTTCCGGTACGGCGATAAGGTCAGCCTCGAGACCAAATTCTTTCAATGAACGTCTTCCCCTTGTTGATACAGGTTTTTGATCTTTTATAATTCCGGTTGTTCGGATTACCGGTTTGCTTTTTTCTTCACTACCACTTGCAGCGGTAAGAATTTGCTGCCTTGCAGATATGCCTGCTGACTCTTGCTGTGTTGTCTTGCTATCCGATACTTCAGAAAAGTCGAATGGTATCTGGTCCAGAGATTTTGCCATAACTGTATATGAAGATACGATTGTTATTTTTATCAGCCTTTAAAAGGTAGTTACCCTTTTTTCCACATATATGAATATACAGAATGATTATCAGAATACAGTACTGAAGAAATCACTAATCAAAACTTTGATTAGATGATGCTGCTTTTTTCAGCAGGCGATCAAACTGATCAGGTGAAAGATCATTATAGAAGAAATATACAGGATCAATTTTCTGACCATTTTTGTGTACTTCATAATGACAATGTGGTCCTGTTGATTTACCGGTACTGCCTACATAACCGATCACTTCACCACGTTTAACACGTTGCCCCGGTTTTACTTTCACTTTAAACATATGACCGTATAAAGTCTCATATCCATAACCGTGATTAATGACCACATGATTGCCATACCCGCCATCACTGTATCCGGCCATTTTTACAACACCATCAGCAGTGGCATAAATAGGTGTGCCTTGCGGCGCAGCGAAGTCTATGCCCGCATGCATTTTTGCCGTCTTGTAGATTGGATCTATGCGATAACCAAAACCTGAAGCAATGCGCTCCAGATCGCCGTTACTTACCGGTTGAATGGCCGGTGTACCTGCGAGAATGTTTTCTTTATTCTTCATCAGGCCGCCCAATTCATTATAAGAAGAAGTTTGTGCTTTTATGCGGGCGCCGAGATTATTCATTGATGTTAAAATAGAAGACGTGAGCTCAAAATTGCTCATACCTTCTATTTTGGCTACTTCCAGTTTTTTCTCCAGGTCCTTTGCTCTCGCACTATCCGGTATCGGGTTGGCTTCAAAGATGGCGCGATAAACCCCGTTATCTCTTTTTTCCAGTTCGCTCATCTGTTGCTGCATGGCCTTCACCTGGTTATTCAGTTCTTTATAGGTATCCTTCAACCGCTCATTTTCATTGCGAAGCAGTTTTTCGCTTGGTGAACCCACAAAACGGAATGCAAAAAAGGAAATGATGGTGGCAGTGACAAGTGCAGCCGCGAGAAAACCAAATATGCGCAACAGCTTTACCCGTAAAGGTGTTTCCAGTTTTTCATACCGGAGTGTATTGGTGTTGTAGTAATACTTGATCTTCTTCATAAAAGCAAAGCCTGAAAACGATTTCCAGGGGTACAAATGCCGGCCGATTGATTTACCTTTGCCTGCCTGATTAATTTAACGCCGGCGGCTTTTCTTAATTGTAACGTCATCACGATTTCATCGGGACAGGCGGCAAAGATAGCCTCCCAAAAGGCAAAAATCAACCCATTTATTTTTTTCAAAAATATTGAATAAGAGGCTATAATAGTTATGTTCACAGCTCCGGTATGCACCTTCATTAAAACAATTCCAATCGGCAATTTACAGTTTGCAGTTGGCAGTAAGAAGTCACCGGTAACGCGACGACTGCCAATAGCCACTTGCCATCCCGACAGGTATTGGAAGCCAATTTCCTCCCTATTCACCACTCACCATTTACCATTCACCTCCTTATGATGACCAGTTCTGACATACGCCAGCAGTTCCTCGATTTTTTCCGCAGCAAAGGACATGAAATAGTGCCCTCGGCACCGATCGTCGTGAAGAACGATCCGACATTGATGTTTACCAATGCGGGCATGAACCAGTTTAAAGACTATTTTCTTGGAAATAAAAAACCGGTGCATACCCGGGTGGCCGATACGCAAAAATGCCTTCGCGTAAGCGGCAAGCATAATGACCTGGAAGAGGTGGGCGTGGATACATATCATCATACCATGTTTGAAATGCTCGGTAACTGGAGTTTTGGGGATTATTTCAAAAAAGAAGCGATTGCATGGAGTTGGGAATTGCTGACTTCAGTTTATAAAATTGATAAGAACCGGTTATATGTGACCATTTTTGAAGGAGATGAAAAAGAAGGATTGCCAAAAGATGAAGAAGCGTACAACGAATGGAAAAAATGGATAGCTGAGGACCGCATTTTACCGGGAAAAAAGAAAGATAATTTTTGGGAAATGGGCGATACGGGTCCATGCGGGCCGTGTACCGAGATACATTATGACTCCCGCCCGGAGGCTGATAACAATGGACATTCATTTGTTAATAATGATGATACCGGCAAGGTGATCGAGATATGGAACAATGTATTCATACAGTTCAACCGGTTGAAAGATGGAAGCCTTGAACAACTGCCGGCGAAACATGTGGATACAGGAATGGGATTTGAAAGATTGGTGAGGGTATTGCAGGGCAAGAATTCAAATTATGATACGGATGTTTTTACCGGCACTATAAATGAGATTGAAAAAATAGCCGGTAAAAAATATAATTACAGTGATAGCAAACAGGACATTGCTTTCCGTGTATTGGCTGATCATATTCGTGCTATCAGTTTTACAATAGCTGATGGACAGTTGCCTTCGAATACAGGTGCCGGTTATGTGATTCGTCGTATTCTTCGCCGTGCGGTTCGTTATTACTATTCGTACTTAGAATATAAGCAGCCATTATTACATCGACTGGTTCTATTGCTTGCCGGCCAATTTGAGAATGTGTTTCCTGAATTGCAAAAGCAGGTTGATTTTGTATCGAAAGTGGTTAAAGAGGAAGAAGAAGCATTTTTGAGAACGTTAGAGGCCGGGTTAAAGAAAGTTGATTCATTAATTAATGGCAATTCAAAAAAAGTTATTGAAGGAAAGGATGCCTTCGAGTTAAATGACACATTTGGATTTCCGTTAGATCTCACGGAACTGATAGCAGCAGAACGCAGATTTACAGTAGATAAAACCGGGTTTGACGAAGAACTTCAAAAACAAAAGGACCGCTCCCGCGCAGCAACAAAAGTGGATACAGAAGATTGGATTGTTTTGAATGATTCTGCAAACAATGAATTTATCGGGTACGATTCACTCGAATCAGAAACGGAAGTTATCAAATACAGAAAAGTAAAAGCAAAAGGAAAAGAATCGTATCAAATTATATTGGGAATAACACCCTTCTATGCAGAAAGTGGCGGCCAGGTTGGTGATACCGGTAAATTAATTATTGATAAAGAAACAATAGAAGTTACCGGTACAAAAAAAGAGAACGACCTGATCATTCATTATACCGACAAAATTCCTGCAGACTTTTCCGGAAGTGTAATTGCCATCGTTGATAAGGATAAAAGAAAGAATACGGCGCTACATCATTCGGCTACACATCTTCTTCATGCAGCATTGAGAAAAGTATTGGGTACACATGTTACACAAAAAGGTTCATTGGTAAATGATGAACATCTTCGTTTTGATTTTTCTCATTTTGCAAAAATGACAGATGAAGAGATTGCAAAAGTTGATGCGTTGGTAAACGAAAAGATACGCGAAAATATTCCTGTTATTATCAAACAAATGCCGAAAGACGAAGCATTGAAACTGGGAGCAATGGCATTATTTGGTGAAAAGTATGGCGATGTTGTACGCGTTGTTATTATTGATCCGGGCTATTCGGTAGAGTTGTGCGGCGGTACACATGTGGGCGCTACAGGTGAACTCGGATTTTTTAAGACTGAACATGAGTCGGCAGTTGCGGCTGGTGTGCGGCGTATAGAAGCAGTTACAGGTAAGGCTGCCGAAGATTATGTGAATAAGCAATTCGATCTTGTTTACAGCATCCGCGAATCGCTGAAGAATCCAAAGGATATTTCAAAAACCATTGAAACGATAAGTAATGAAAATGCCGAATTAAAAAAGAAACTGGAAAGAGCAGAAGCAAAAGAATTGGTGGCTATCCGCAATGAGCTGCTGACAAAAGATGAAATCATAAATGGGGTCGCATTTGTCGGTGATATTGTACAGGTACATAATCCGGATGCATTGAAAAAGATCTGTTTCGATTTAAAAAATAACCTGCACGATCATCTTGTAGTGCTTTGTGCTAATATTGATGGTAAACCATTCGTTGCCGTGGGAATATCGGATACAGTGGTTAAGGCAAAGAATCTTGATGCAGGAAAAATAATTAAGGAACAGGTCGCGCCGTTGATAAAGGGTGGCGGAGGCGGCCAAAAAAACCTGGCAACTGCCGGCGGACAGGATATATCTAATCTAAAAGAAGTGATCGGGAAAGTGAGAGCCTTGCTGAACTGATTAATACCGGTAGCGCTGTTTGGGTTTGGGTTTTGATTGTCGCTCTTTTCGGATTTTTGAGTTATACCGTCGCGTATCCATATAGGCCATAAAGGCATAGATCAGGGCGATAGCGCAAAATATTGCGCAGATGATAGAGACGGTGGCGGCCATAACAGTTAGTGCTTTTCAAAAATAATCCCGCAATTTCAATACGGAAATCTTTCATTAAGTTTTATGTCAAAAACCACACCCGCCGCGTATTTTAACCAAGTGATTTTACTTTTTGATGAACGTAATTTTCACATCTGACCGTCTCGTAGTTCGCACATTTACGATAAATGACGCATCGCTGATTTTTCAATTGAATAATGATCCTGAGGTAATAAAATACACTTATGATCCATTGCATAATTTAGATGAAGCGGAAAAGATTTTGACACAATCTATACTTCCTCTATATGCATTATACAATCATGGCCGCTGGGCAATTCACTTAAAACATACCCTGGAGTTCATCGGTTGGTGCGGATTGAAGTACCGTCATGAAAGAAATGAAGTGGATCTCAGTTACCGCTTCATGAAGAAGTATTGGGGCATTGGTTATGCAACAGATGCAGCTTATGCCTGTCTTCAATATGGATTCAGAACATTGAAACTGCAGAACATTGTGGGGCGCTGCGCGGTGGAAAATATAGCGTCTGCCCATGTGCTGGAAAAATGCGGCATGAACTATATCGGTGTACAGGAAATTGATGGGCATCGTATGAAGACCTTCATCATTCATAACCCTTTCATCCCTGAATAAAACCTGTCAAACCACATTTTGATTTAACATTTCCGAAACGTTTCGTATTTCAGAAAATGTATTTATATTTGATCTACGAAGGTTAACGTAGAAAAAGATTTTGTCATAAAATAATTCACGCTCTTCTTTCCGTGAATCCAAAAACTTAAGAAATGAAACGAGTAAAAAGTTATCTGTCCATTCTCGCCATGGGTCTGCTGCTGATGCCGGCGACCTTGCTCGCACAAAAGGAAAATAAAGATAAAGACAAGGACAAAACAAAAGATAAGGATAAGGATGTGCAGGAAATTGTTATTACACGCAGAGGTGAAAAGGGCGATAAAGTAGTTATTGAAATTGTGGGTGATAAAGTACTGGTAAACGGCAAGCCGTCCAGCGAGTTGAAGGATGGCGATATAACCGTGAATACGCACAAGTACAAAGGTTGGGGTACAATTTCAAGAACACCGCGTGGCAGTTCATGGAGTTATAACGGCGATGGAAATTTTTATTCGGAAGATGCAAACCGCGCAATGCTTGGCGTGGTAACTGATAAAGAAGATGAAGGAGCAAAGATCAGTGAGATAACAAAAGAAAGCGGTGCAGAAAAAGCTGGTTTGAAAGAAGGCGACATCATTACAAAACTGGATGACAAAAAAATTGAAGATCCTGACGATCTTACAAAAGCAATCCGTGATCATAAGCCGGGTGATAAAGTAACCGTTACATTTTTGAGAGATAAGAAAGAACAAAAAGTGACTGCAGAGTTGACGAAATGGAAAGGAATGAAGTTTAATTCCTGGAATAATGGACAGAATTTTAATTTTTCAATGCCGGACATAGCGCCGCAAATTGAAGCAATTCCCCGCATTCAAGGTGATGCATACCATATGTGGGATGCTTACAACGGCCGCCCGAAATTAGGATTGTCTGTGCAGGATAGCGAAGATGGAAAAGGTGTAAAAGTAATCGGTGTGGATGACGAAAGCAATGCAGAAAAAGCAGGTGTGAAAGAAGAAGACGTGATTACAGAGATTAACGGTAAGGAAGTAAATGGCGCAGATGAAGTGGCGAGGATCGTTCGGGAAAATAAAGATAAAATCTCCATCAAACTCAAAGTGATTCGCGACGGAAAGCCGATGGATGTAGATGTAAAGATTCCCCGCAAACTAAAGACAGCAGATCTTTAATTCAAGTATACATTTTAAGCATGTGTGTGAAAAAGCCCACGGTTTCCACCGGGGGCTTTACTTTTTGCTGATGGAGGTGAATGAGAGTCCGATAGGTTTAAAATTTTCCTTCCCTGAAGGCCCAATACCTCGCTGCTCTTAACATTTCCCTCTCTGTGTAGTGCGATAAATGGGCTATTTTTGCGTTTCTTTAAAAATGAATAGCAGCGATCAATATGAAATAGTTATCGGGTTGGAAGTACACGCACAATTATTGACAAAAAGCAAGTTGTTTTGTGGCGATAGTATTGCTTTCGGAGCGGAGCCAAATACGCATGTAAGCCCCATCACGTTGGGCCATCCGGGAACCTTACCTAAAATGAACAGGAAGGCGATTGAATATGCCGTGAAAATGGGCCTTGCCTGTCATTGTGCCATTGAACGCTACAATTATTTTGCACGAAAAAATTATTTCTATCCGGATCTGCCAAAGGGATACCAGGTATCGCAACACACAACGCCAATCTGTAAAGGCGGTTATGTAAAGATCAAGAGCGGCGGTGATACAAAAAATATAAGGTTGAATCGCATTCACCTTGAAGAGGATGCGGGTAAAAGTGTGCATGACGCGGATGTTAACAATACTTCAGTAGATTATAACCGCGCAGGTACTCCCCTTATTGAAATTGTAAGTGAACCCGATCTGCGCAGCGCAGAAGAAGTGTATAATTATTTATCAGAAATCCGTAAGCTGGTTCGTTATCTTGATGTATGCGATGGCAATATGGAAGAAGGAAGTCTTCGTTGTGATGTAAATATATCGGCAAGAAAAACAGGCGATACGAGGTTGGGAACAAAGGTGGAGGTAAAGAACCTGAACTCCATCCGCAATGCAAAGCGTGCGGTAGAATCGGAAGCGCAGCGGTTAATTGATTTATTGGAAAAGGGAGAAACGATTGTGCAGCAAACGAGGAGTTTTGATGCCGGCAGCGGCACTACTTTTTCTATACGTGATAAAGAAGATGCTGAAGACTATCGCTATTTTCCCGAGCCTGATCTTACGCCGTTTCATTTGCAGGAAGAGTTTATTGAAAAGATCAGGAAAGAAATACCTGTATTGTATGAAGAGCGTATACAGAAATATGTTACCGAATATAAACTTTCAGAGTATGATGCCGTTTTATTGACGGAAGAAAGATTGTTTTCTGATTATTTCGAAAAAATTATTCAATACGTACCGGATTATAAGGCTGCGGCAAACTGGATGACCGGCCCGGTGAAATCCTGGATGAATGAAAATAATCGGTCCATTGAAGAATTCCCGGTAACAGCAGAAAAAATGTCGGCGGTGATACAATTGGTCAACAGTAATAAAGTTAGTTTCAGTGCGGCATCAACTAGGCTTTTTAATGCGTTGATAAGTGAACCGGCGAAAGAGCCATCAGACCTGGCAGTAAATCTTAACCTGCTGCAGGAAAGCAATGCGTCGGCAATTGAACCCATTATTGACCAGGTGATTTCAAAATATGCAGACAAAGTAAAAGAATACAAAAAAGGAAAGAAAGGATTGATGGGATTGTTTGTGGGCGAAGTAATGAAACTTTCAAAAGGTAAAGCAGATCCGAAACTGACAAATGATCTTCTCGCGGAAAAATTAAATTCATAATAAATCTGATTCGATATGCTTCGTTATGTGATGCTTTTATTTGCAGTGGCAGGAATTATTTCCTGTGGTGAGAAATCGGGAAATTCGTTTAGTGTAGTAGGTGTTATAAAAAACAGCACCGCAAAAAAAATCTACCTGGAAGAAACCGCGCTGGGCGTTCAGCAGCGGGTGCTTGTAGACTCGGCGGTCCTGGGAAGAGACGGATCTTTTTCATTAAAAGCAAAACCGGAAGATGAAACATTATTCAATCTATACCTTGACAATGAAGTGTATCCATTTTTGCCCTTGATAAATGATGCATCAAAAATTACGGTGAGTGCCGATCTTAATGATAGAGCTAATTCAATAAAAGCAGAAGGTTCTGCAGGAACAAAAGCGGTAAGCGATTTTTTAAAACAAGGGAACGAAAGATTAACCCGTGTGAATGTATTGGGAAAGGAAATGGATAGCCTCGTTAAAGCGAAAGCATCTGATAGCCTGATTGCGGACGTGAATACCCGTGGGCGAGCTCAATTGGAAGATTTCAGAAATTACGTGGGACAGTTTGTAAAAAATTCAAACAGTCCAACTGTGGCGGCGTTTTCATTGGGAACGTATCGCTTGTTTGATGTAGATGAATACGACAGTTTATTGAGCGGTATTGTAAAAAAATTCCCGGATAACAAAAAGTTATTGGTGCTGAAAAGAGATTTTGATGCGCAGATGGCAAAAATGAATCAACAGCAAAATGCCGCCGGCCCGGAAAAATGGACAGGTAAACAGGCGCCCGATTTTCGTCTGCCTGACGTAAATGGAAAAGAAATTTCTTTAAGCTCTTTTAAAGGAAAATATGTGCTCGTAGATTTCTGGGCGAGCTGGTGCGGACCATGCCGTGCGGAAAATCCTAATGTGGTGGCTGCTTTCAATCATTTTAAGAATAAAAACTTTACTATCCTCGGTGTTTCACTTGATAAAACAAAAGATGCATGGGAAGAAGCGATCAAACACGATGGCCTCGCCTGGTCACATGTAAGTGATCTGAAGTACTGGGAAAGCAGTGTCGTTCCACTTTATGGTATTGAAGGCATTCCTTTCAATGTATTGATTGATCCGGATGGAAAAGTAATTTCAGAATCACTTCGCGGACCGGCATTGGAAGAAAAGCTGCAGGAAGTGCTGAAGTAAAAAGCTTCAGGCCACTAGCGGCAAACTTCAAGACAGAGTGTACAAAAATCTTTCCCGTATTGCTAGTCTCAGACGTTATGGGTTATAGCTTACAGCTATTTCTTTTTCCTTCCTATATTAATCAGCAAAGCCGGCAATAAAACAAGATTTGTAATTGTTGCAGATACCAGTGTCAATGATGTAAGCCATCCTAAAGCCTTAGTACCACCAAAACCACTGAAGCAAAAGATTATGAAGCCGGCAATCAATACCATCGATGTGTAAATAATGCTAATGCCTGTGCTGTGAATTGTTGCCACCACTGTTTCAAGTCCATTGTAGTTATGAACAGGTAATTCCTGTTTATAATTTACAAGAAAACGGATTGTAACATCAATAGCAATGCCCAATGCCACACTAAATACGAGGACGGTTGACGGTTTTAGCGGCACACCTACCCAGCCCATAACGCCTGCCGTGATGACAAGCGGAATAAGATTTGGTATCAATGAACAAAGAAGAATACGAAATGAGCGGAACAGGTAGAGCATACATAAAGCGATCAGCAAAAAAGCCCACATAATACTGTCTTTCAGCCCGTCGATAATATAGCGGCTGCCTTCCAGAAAAGTAACGCTCGTTCCCGTTAGTTGAACATTGTATTTTGTGCTGTCGAAAATCTGCGACACTCTTTGCTGAATACTATCGAGAATAAGCGGCAGGCGTTTGCTGCCTACGTCGGCCATGTTCACACTTATTCTTGCTTCCTGTCTCGCACTGTCCATGAAGGACGCAACCAGTTTGGTAAACGAGTTAGTTGTCGCCGATGAATCGCCCCGGAAACTGAGATACTGTGCTAATGCGGGTAAATCATACTGGCTGGGCATCGAATAATTATTGCTATCGCCTTCAAAAAAGGCCTGCTTGGCAAACTTCAATCCTTCGGTAATACTAAGCGGTCGTGCAATGTCTGGAAACGTTTGAATGTATTGAGATAACGAATCAATTTTTACAAGATTGCCGAGATTCCTGGATACGCCATATTTCTTTTTGGTATCTACAAGGATTTCTAACGGCATCACACCTTTGAAATTCTTTTCAAAAAACTTAAGATCGGTATAAAGTTTATCGGTTTTTGGAAGATCATCGACGATGTAGCCCACACTTTGCAAACGAAAAATACCGGCGATAGAAAATCCGACAATTAATACGGTAACCGCATAAATAAGTTTCCGGTGATTTAATGACCATATTTCAAGACGATCCAGCCACCGGTTAAGACGGGCGCTGTCGAGATACTTTGTATGTTTTGCTTTCGGAACAGGCAGGAACGACAATGTAACGGGAATAAGAACCAGGGAAATAAAAAACAGCGCAATTATGTTTATGCCGGCGACAACTCCGAATTCTTTCAACACCTGGCTTTTCGTAAACGCGAAAACGGCAAATCCGATCGCCGCGGTCAGATTACAAAACAACGTGACAATTCCCATTCGCGAAACCATGGTCACCAACGCGGTTTTCTTTTCACCGGTATCATTATAAGCAGTATGATATTTATTTAAAAAGTAAATGCAGTTGGGTATGCCGATAACGACAACTAACGGAGGTATAAGCGCAGTTAGCAACGTAATTTTGTAGCCAAAGAAATGCATGATACCAAGGCTCCATAATACGCCGATAATTACCACCGCCAATGAAAGCAGCATGGCGCTGAATGAACGGAAAAACAGTAACAAGATAACAGCTGAAAGAATAACAGAAATGAAAAGAAACCACCGCATCTCGTTGGCAATGCGGGTGGTCATGATCGTTCTGACAAGCGGTAGCCCGCTGAGATATACTTCGAGATTTGTTTTTTTACCGAAATCATTGACAATAGAAACGACATTCGCGACGACATCATTCCTTTTTTTGGAATTCAGAACTTCCTTATTAATGCGTACACCCATTAACCAGGCGTTTGATTGCGGGTTGTACAGCAGTCCGCGGTAAAAAGGAAGACTTAAGAATACATTTTTACAACTGTCTATTTCTGCCTGCGAAAGGGTTGAATCGCCGAAGATGTTTTGCGCTCTGAGTTTTTCTGATGCAGAATCTTTAACCAGGTTTATCGCAGAAGGAATACTGATAATGTCTTCTACCTTATTTGCTCTTTTAAGATTGCGCTGTAAAACGGCATATTCATTGAATATTTTTTCTGAAAAAAGATCAGGTGTTTGCAAGCCCACTACCAGCAGGTTGCCGTCTTCTCCAAACTTCTTTTTAAAATCCTGGTAGGCTTTATATTTTGCATTGTCGGTTGGTATCGCTCTCGAAAATTCATAACTAAGTTCGACTTTAGTGGCTTCATAAGCCATAAAGCCGGAAAGGGCAACGACTATTATCAGGAGAGGCCAGCGAAACCGGAGAATAAACTGACCGATGCTTTTCCACATTTGATACGATTTAGTTATGGAATGGTACAGATGCGCAAAGAAACAGAATAAAAAAATAACTTGATCATAAAACCGCTGTGCGCTTTAGTCAGTAAGCCGTAAGACTAAGAATCGAAAAAATCATTGTTAACTTCGGGTGCATTTGTTAGGTTGATGCTCATAGCTTGCCGCCTACAGCTTATCTTAGTTTTACAAATAGAATGCCCGATAAACTTCATAAAACAAGAGGGATTGTCTTACGGACCGTAAAATATGGAGAAACAAGTGTGATTGTTTCCATTTTTACCGAATTGTTCGGCGTGCAGTCTTATCTTATCAACGGGGTAAGAACATCCACAAAAAAAGGAAGCGGCAAGGCAAATTTATTTCAACCATCTGCTATCCTCGATCTGGTGGTTTATCACAATGAATTAAAAAACATCCAACGCATCAAAGAATTTAAATGGGGTTATTTGTACGCACATATTTTAACTGATGTGCAAAAGAATGCAGTTGCCTTGTTCATGGTAGAGTTGCTCACCAAGTGTTTAAAACAACCGGAAGCAAATCCCGAGTTATTTCAATTTTCAGAAGATGCATTTCTTCATTTAGATAACAGTGCAATGGGAGTTGCAGCAAATTTTCCTTTGTTTTTTGCCTTGCAGTTACCTGGTTTTTTTGGCCTGCGCATGACCGATAATTATTCCGAAAGAAATAATGTGTTGGATTTACAGGAAGGCGTGTTCGTACATGTCCGGCCGCCGCATCCTCATTTGCTTGAAGAAAAAGAAGCAAAGGTTACTTCTGATATACTCAAAGTAATGCAGCCGGGGGAGCTGGACCAGATCAAACTGAATCACGACTTCCGGAGAAATTTATTATATGCGTATGAAAAATATTATGCATTGCATATACAGGATTTTGGAAGCGTGCGAAGCTTGCCTGTACTAAGTGAAATATTAAAATAACAGCGGATTACAGGAGTTAAGGTTAAGTGGATACTTCAAATAGTAATGATTATTTCAGAATGGTAATCATAACAATCTTTTGGATTGGTTCAAATCAGTAGATAATAATACAACTCCCGGTGTTTTTCCTTTTTCAAAACTTCCCAGCATGTTATCCCATCGCAAAGCCTTTGCCCCATTTATAGTCGCCCATTGTAAAATTGTTTCCAGTGGTAATTGCTGAAAATTCCGGTGCATAGTTTGTATTTCTTTTACAATGCTCAACTGCCAGTTGCTGCTATAACTGTCGGTTCCCAAAACGATATGACAATTATTATTTGTAAAATTTTCAACAGCCGGTAAATTATTTTCAATATACAGATTTGCATTCGGGCAGAAACAATATACCAGTTCTATTTCATTTTGTTTTCCATAGTCATTGGCAAATACAATATCCTCTTCGGGCATGTAAGTATTGTGAATAAGAAAAATGGTTTGTTGCTTATTAAAATGAGGCAGGCAAGATTGCAGGCTGCTTTTGCCTGTTACAGGAAAAGGAGATTTATCAATACCGAAGATCCTGAAGAGTTTAAGATAGTCACCGCCTCCGGTTTTGTATAATTCATCTTCTGCAGGATGTTCCTGGTTGTGTATGGAAATTACTTTTTTTTCTGTTTCATTATTTATTAAACTAAAAGTTTTTGGACTGATGCTATAAGGAGCGTGCGGAACTAATGATGAACGTTGATTATTTTCAAATCCGTTAAGTACCGCTTTATAATGTTTTATATTTTCTTCTGCTCTTTCGTCGGTAAATCCCAAAACCTCCACAAAATTCTGCCAGTATATTTTGCTTCTTGATTTTACTACAGCCGTATCTGCCGTATTACCGATATCACCAACGGCAACAATGCCGTTGCTATACATTTCCTTTTCCGCTCTTTCGATTTCCTGCTGAATAATTGCCGGATCAAATCCCCTTTTGGTAACCACTGAACAAAGAAACTCGATAAGGCCGGTATGCGGCGGTATCACATTTTTCAAATGACTCAATTCCAGGTGGCAATGGCAATTGATGAGTCCGGGCGAAAGAATGCCCTCATGTTTTTCAATTTCATCACCGGCATCTGATCGTGCAATGATTGCTTCAAATTGACCGTTTTCGTCAGTCACGAGAACTTGCTCATGGTTATGTAGCCTGTAGCCGTCAAAGAGTTTGTCTGCCTTGAATTTGCGATAGCTCATGCGATTAATTCTATTAACTTTGCTGCCCAAATTTAGTGAACAGTTTAAGGTTTAATAGTTTAACGTTTAAAGTTCTCCTGCCGGAAATCAATTACCTGTTCCTGGCGGTTTTTCAACCTGGCGAACTTTAAAACTTAAACCTTAAACGTTCAACCTTTAATATGCTGGATAAACTAGAAGCCATAAAAGCGAGATTCGATCAGTTGGGTGTAGCATTGACCAATCCTGCTATTGTAAACGACAATAAGAAATTTGCCGCCACCAGCAAAGAATACAGAAGCCTGGAAAAAATAGTCGATGCTTATAAAGAGTATAGGAAAGTGCTGGACGATCTGGAATTTAATAAAGAGGCTTTGCATGGTGATGATGATGAGTTGAGAGAACTAGCAAAACTGGAAGCACCGGAACTGGAAGAGAGGCAGAAAAATATTGAGTCGCACATCCGCCAGCTATTAATTCCGAAAGATCCGCAGGACGAAAAGAATGCGATTGTCGAAATACGGGCAGGCACAGGCGGTGATGAAGCAAGTTTGTTTGCAGGCGATCTTTTACGGATGTATATACGCTATTGCGAAAAAAGGGGTTGGAAAACAGCGATACTTAGTGAAAATGAAGGAACAGTTGGGGGGTACAAAGAAGTACAGCTTGAAGTTTCAGGTGAAGATGTTTATGGCACGTTGAAATTCGAAAGCGGCGTGCACCGTGTGCAACGGGTACCTGAAACAGAGGGATCTGGTCGTGTACATACATCTGCAGCCACTGTGGCTGTCATGCCCGAGGCCGAAGAAGTTGATTTTGAATTGAACCCCGCCGATGTAAAAATGGAAACGGCGAGAAGCGGTGGTGCCGGAGGTCAGAATGTAAACAAGGTAGAAACGAAAGTTATTCTGACGCATATACCAACAGGAACGGTAGTAATGTGCCAGACAGAACGAACGCAATTGGGTAATCGTGAAAAGGCGATGCAGATGATGCGGACAAAATTGTATGAAGAGCAGGTACGCAAACAGGAAGAAGAAATATCCCGGCATCGCAAGAGTCTTGTAAGCAGTGGCGACAGAAGCGCAAAAATCAGAACATATAATTTCCCCCAGGGCCGTATCACTGACCACAGGATTGGTATGACCTTGTATAACCTGGACGCAGTTCTCAACGGCGATATCCAGGAAATGATTGAGGCATTGCAGTTCGCCGAAAATTCAGAGAAAATGGCGAAACAAAATTGATTAAATTACAGTGTATCCGCTGCTGTAGATAACAATCCCAAAGAACGGTTTCACTTATTTCTTCACCTCAAACTATTGAACATGCTTGAACAGATTGCAAACCTCGTAAAAGAATACGGGCAACAAACCGTTGTAGACAACCCGGCAATTCCCAATTCGCAAAACAATGAAGTGCTTGCGGAAGCCACGCATACCATTACAGGTGGTTTGCAGAATATGCTGGCCGGTGGCGGCCTCCAGGACATTATATCTCTTTTTACAGGTGGGGGGAATAGTAATCAGCAAGGCGGGCAAAATGGCGGGATAAGCAACCTGCTTAAAAATCCTGCTGTTGCAATGATGATCGGTAACCTTGTAAATAATCTTATCAGCAAATTCAAAATGAGCCCTTCGCAGGCTACCAACGTTTCAAACAATCTTGTGCCTGATGTTTTAAATGGATTGATTACGCGTACAACAAGTAATGATCCTTCTAACGATGCGTTTGATCTGAACGATTTAATCGGATCACTCACCGGGGGAAATGTAGCAACGAAAGAATCTGCAAACGGGGGATTTGATTTCCAGGATTTACTTAATAATATAACCAGTGGTAAAAGTGGCAGCGGAGGATTTAATCTCGATGACATAGTTAGCCAGGTAACACAAGGTGCCCAGCAGCATCAGCAAAAGCAAGCTGGTGGCGGAATTTCTGATCTGATCAAAGGTCTTTTTAATTGACTTTTTTTGTGTGTTGATTTGTCGTAGATATTTTTTCCCGTTTTAGTACAAGCGAAAATTCGCGGTAGCAATTAAGAAAAAAATTATCGAATGTTGCAATGAAATTAACAAGATATAAGAGATTTATTTGCAGGTAAGTAATTTGTTTCCTATATTTTTGTATAGCAATTCAGCTCTTGAAATTTCTGGCAAACGATTTGAATAATAAAATTAGTTGCGCAAGATTCTTTGATAAGATGACGTCTGATACTGTGAGAGTTTAATCAAAATCCTTTTAGACTTTCGTTAACAGCAGGTGTTATACTATTGGCAGTAATTTTGCGTTATACAATAAAGTTCTTACTTACACAAAGCAGTCAATTTTCTCATAAGCAGTTAGTTTTGGTTGCGACCCCTGTTTCCACAGGGGTCTATTTTTTTATAAGCAGTCTGGTTGCGACCACTAACCCTGCTATACTGCCAATAGTATCCGCTAAAATGTCAAAGACGTCAAAAGAGCGGTTCGGGATGAAATATTTTTGAACATATTCCATTGCTGTCCCGTAAACACATCCAACAAGAGCAATCCACACAAAAATTTGCTGCACGGGTTTTAAAAATTTTTTTCTTTTTCCTGAAACGCCGCACCACAGAAACACCAGGCCCCCAAAAAGCCCGATATGCACCCATTTGTCAAAATAGATTCCATCCAGCCAGCTTTCTTTTGGCAGCACTGAACCAGGAAGGCAAAGAAGAATGGTAAGAATTAAAAACCAGGCGATTGCAAAGGGCAGGTAATTGATTTTTTTCAGCATACGGTTTTTGTTAGGTTGAAAGTTCAATGTTTCAGGTTTAAGACCATCCAGGTTGAAAATACTGCTAAGTCCGAGTAAAAATTTTCAGCCACAAGAACTCTAGACGGTAACCTATTAAACTTTGAACTGTTTTTCCGGGTGCAAGTATAACAAAAAAATGGAGCCTCCAAAAGGAAGCCCCACGTTAACCAACTATAGAACCAAAAAACTACTACTGTAGTCTGGTGATTATTTACGGGAATAATAAAATTCCGGATTGGTATTGGTAAAACGAATCAAAGTTTTGGCTTGCCCATCGTTTGTAATTCTTCCAGGTTGGGTCCGCCTGTATTGCCGCGGTTTTCAATTGTGATAGCAAATGCGTCGGCTTTCTGGGTATTATTCATTTTCAGCATCACTTTATTTTCTGCCTGCGGATCAAATAAACCAAGATTTTTTGGCTTCCCTTCTATTATCGCCCACAATTGATATTGCTTGTCGGAAGGTAATTGTGGTAAATTTTTAACGAGCAGCCATACATTCGCCGAAGTTGAATCCCAATATATGCTTGCAGAAGAAGCAGGTGCCTTTGCGAGGCCGACAAGATTTACAACCGTAACTTTCGGATCGCTCATCACTTTTTTCTCTTCAGCTATTCTGTTTAAAACGCTGTCGCTTGTCTTCAATTTAGCTTCGAGGTCCCTGTTCGCGTTTTTCAGTTCTTTGGTTTGATTATAAAACTGGTAGGCAAAATAACCAGCAACGAGCAACAGGATTACAGAAGCAGCGGCCAACCACCTGGGGCCAGAACTTTTACCAGAAGTACTATTTTCCATCGTTATGATTTTTGATTTAGATGCTAAAGATTCCTGGTTAATAAAATTCATAAACCCTTCACGCGCCGAAGCAGGCGATTGCGGCGCATTTTCAAATGCCTGTTTTTCCAACGACAGCTCAAAAGCGTTACGTGCCACAACCAGCTCCGGATACTCTTTGCAAAGTTTTTCAAACTCTGCCCGTTCCTCTGCAGAAGCCAGCCCAAGCACATAGCTTTCAATAATCCCGCTCGATATGTATTCGTTTATATTCAAATCTACCCGATCATTGATCGTAATTGCAATAATGCACTTCTTATTCTTGTTTTTACTGTACCCAATGGTATGTTTAATCCTTTTGCTATCTCTTCATGCGTGTACCCCTGGAAATAAGACAACTCAATTAACGTTCTCTGTTCTTCTTTTAATTTCCCAAGTACTTTTTTAATACCCACGTTATCTGTATTCAGCCTTACAGACTGGTTCTCCAGCGTATTTACGTCCTCCGGCATCGACTGGTTTTTTAAATCATTCTGCCAGGACTTCGATCTTATCTTATCAATAGAGGCATTTCGGGCAATATTCAGCATCCATGTGAACAGCCGCCCTTTAGAAAGGTCATACGTTTCAATCTTTCTCCAGATATTTATAAAAACTTCCTGCAGTACGTCATTTGCAGCTTCTTTATTAGCAATTATCTGGGAAATGACGCCAAATAATGCACCTGAATAATTATCGTACAGGTAGGTGAAGGCCTGGTTGTTACGCTGCTGCAACAAAGCCACGAGCTCAGCTTCGCCGTATGTAGTATTTGAAGTCAACAGATGGTTAACGCATACCATGTCGCCACAGCATGCCTGTTAATTACGAAAAATTTGCGTTTCCAGATTCAGAAATCAAGCCACAATTGCCTCATATGCTGCCGCATCCAGCAATTTTTCTATATCCCCGGGGTTTTTGACTGTCATTTTGATCATCCATCCCGCACCATAAGGATCATTATTTACCAGTTCGGGTGCGCTGCCAAGCGCCGGATTCAATTCAACAATTTTTCCACTAACGGGAAGAAACAGGTCGGAAACTGTTTTTACCGCCTCCACAGTTCCAAAAACTGCTCCGGCTTCCAGGTCTTTTCCAATGGTTTCCACTTCTACATACACAATATCACCCAATTCTTTTTGGGCAAAATCCGTGATGCCTATTGTAGCAGTATCTCCTTCAATTTTAATCCATTCGTGCTCTTTTGTATAGCGAAGATTGGCGGGAAAACTCATGATTCTATGATTTTGAAGTGCAAATATTAATAAAACGAATGGATAAACGTTCCGGCGAAAAAAGTTTTTCTGTCTATGTCGCCTTATTCTGCCACTCATACCGGAAAACATGCAGTTCGCCGGAAATCCATTTTATACGGCGTAACATGAGGATAGTTTTGTCTACAAATAGAAAAACAATTATTATGAGAAGATTAGCACTATTACCAGTTGCATGTTTCCTGGCCATGTCTGTTTTTGCACAGCAGGTAACCGGTAATATTAAAGACCAGCAAGGAAAGGCCTTATCAGGTTCTACGGTTTCATTACTGAATGCAAAAGACTCTTCAGTCGTAAAGTTAGCCGCAAGTAATAATAATGGCGCTTATACCTTTAACGGGATCAAGCCAGGTACTTATATTGTCAAGATTTCACACGTCGGTTATGCACCCGTTTATTCTGACCGTTTTGAATATTCGGGCGCAGGAGATATGAATGTTTCCGCCCTGCAGGTGAGCAAAACTACAGGTGATCTGAAAGAAGTAGTCGTCAGCTCAAAGCGACCGATGGTAGAAGTTAAAGCCGACAAAACAATACTGAACGTAGAAGGAACGATTAACTCTGTAGGTACGGATGCACTTGAATTGCTCCGCAAGTCGCCCGGCGTGATGGTTGATAAAGATGATAACATCAGCCTGTCCGGTAAAAATGGTGTGCAGGTGTACATTGACGGTAGACCCACTCCTTTATCCGGTAAAGATCTTTCTGACTATCTTAAATCGTTACAGTCTGCACAGATTGAATCAATCGAGATCATTACCAATCCATCTGCAAAATATGATGCAGCAGGTAATGCCGGTATTATTAATATACGCCTGAAGAAAAATAAAAGCTTCGGTACTAACGGCTCCGTGAATGCGGGATATGGTATCGGTATATATCCAAAATACAACGGGGGCTTATCATTAAACCATAGAAATAACAAAGTCAACATTTTCGGCAACTACACTTTCAACGACAATATCAATGAAAGTTATATGAAGCTACATCGTGAGCAACTGGATACATTGTTCGATCAGAAATCAACGATTCACATGAAGAACGTTAGCCACGGCTACAAAGGCGGTCTGGATTACTTTTTGAACAAATACAATACAGTCGGCTTTATCGTAAGCGGCAACTCAACCAATTTCAACTTTGGAAATTACAGCCGCACGCCGATCAGCTATATTCCCACGGGGGTTGTTGATCGTATTCTTGTTGCTGATAACAGCAGTAAGTCAAAGAGAAATAATACAGATTTTAACCTGAACTATCGTTTTGCCGATACATCGGGACATGAATTGAATGTGGATGGCGACTATGCTTTTTACAGAATTAAATCCAATCAATTTCAACCCAATTATTATTTTGATCCAACCGGAAATACGCAGACGAATCAATTCATTTACGATATGATAGCGCCGACGAATATAGATATGTATACGGGAAAAGCGGACTATGAACAGAATTTTAAGAAAGGAAAGCTCGGACTTGGCGTTAAATCTTCTTATGTAAAGAGCGGAAATGATTTTGAGCGTTATAATGTTTATTCCAATACAAAACAACTGGATACATTACGAAGCAATGGATTTAACTACAAAGAAAATATAAACGCTGTGTATGCGAATTACAATCGCTCGTTCAAAGGATTTATGATACAGGCAGGATTGAGAGTGGAAAATACAAATTCACAGGGACGTTCTACAGGACAGAAATATGAAGGCGGAGAATATGTTGTATACGATTCAACGTTTAACCGCCATTACACTGATTTCTTTCCCAGTGCTGCTGTAACATACAACAAGAACCCGAAGAATCAATGGAGCCTGACTTACAGCCGTCGTATAGACAGGCCGGCTTACCAGGATTTAAATCCATTTGAGTTCAAGCTGGATGAATATACCTATCAAAAGGGAAATACAGGACTTCGTCCGCAATACACCAACAGTATCGGTTTGACGAATACCTATAAATTCAAATTAACAAGTACGTTGAACTATAGTCACGTAAAAGATGTGTTTACACAACTGGTAGATACGGCAGACAGATCAAAGGCTTTTATCACAAAAAAGAACCTTGCAACGCAGGATATCGTAAGTCTCAACATCAGCTATCCTTTCAACTACAAATGGTATTCCGCATTTGTTAATGTCAATACGTATTACTCCCGTTATAAGGCCAATTTTGGCGGTGGCGATCGCACGATCAACCTCGATGTTGTTGCAGCAACGTTCTATATGCAGAATAGCTTTAATCTTGGAAAGGGATGGACCGGTGAATTGAGCGGTTGGTACTCTACGCCTTCGATATGGCAAGGTACATTCAAAAGCAGCCAGATCGGAAGCGTAGACGGCGGTTTCCAGAAAACATTGTTCAAAGGAAAAGTAAACGCAAAAGCATCAGTGAGCGATATTTTCAAAACGATAAAATGGAAAGGAACAAGTGATTTCTCCGGTCAAAAGACAATTGCAAGTGGTGGATTTGACAGCCGTGTATTCAAAATCAATATAACCTATAGGTTTGGCAATAATAATGTGAAAGCCTCACGTCAGCGCAAGACTGGTGTTGAAGATGAAAGTAAACGTGTGGGTTCACAGGGCGGTGGTCTACAGCAATAAATTGAGTCATGAAAGACAAATGAGGATGTGAAACAAAAAACTCCGGAATTTCCGGAGTTTTTCTTGTTTTAGTGTTTTTGTTTTATTCGTTTAATCAGATGCGCTTTAATAATCCGTACGTCTTCCAGCGGCCTGTCCCTGTCTTCATCCTTACTGGTAGGCACAGCCGCAATTGAATCTACCACGTCAAGTCCGCTCACCACTTCGCCAAACACAGTATATCCCTGGTCGAGATGCGGCGTACCGCCAATCGTTTTATAAACCTCCCGCTGATCGGCAGGAATTTTTCTTCCTTTCAGCCGGTATGTTTCTACTGAATCCAACCCGGCATCTGTAAATTTTTTTCCCTGTACTATATAAAATTGACTACCACTGCTTGCTTTCTCCGGGTTGACATCATCGCCGTCCCTCGCTGCGGCCAGAACTCCTTTCCTGTGAAATAAGGTTACCCGAAACTCTGCCGGTATGGTATATTTTGGCCCACCATTGCCAAGAGGCTGGCCTTTTTCTGCATGTTTACTTTCCGGATCACCACTTTGTATCATAAAACGATTGATCACGCGATGAAATAAAACACTATCGTAATAGGCGGTTTTTACCAACCGGATAAAATTATCGCGATGGAGTGGCGTGGAATCGTTTAAGCGAAGAACAATATTGCCATAATTCGTTACCAGTTCAACATCTTTTCTCCTGTCCTTCTTTTTGATTTTTACTTCCTGCTGTGAAAAGCTGATCACGGAAAGAAATATCAGCGATGAAAGTATGAGCAGTTTTTTCATAATTATATTTCTCTGGAATTATGGTAAAAATAATTCGTGGTCGACAAATTCATTTGGAATATTTATTCCTACCTTAAAGTACCCTTTCTAAATCATGCAAATTATGAAGAGAAGAACATTTATTAAACAAAGTGGTACGACTGCTGCCGGGATAATGCTTCTTCCGTCGTTATGGAGAAAAATAGCGCCGAGCGACAAATTGCGAATAGCCCACATTGGTTTGGGTGGTATGGGTAATAATCATATGAACTGGTTTGCCGCATTGCCTGAAGTCGATATAGTTGCACTTTGCGACGTAGACACAGAACATCTGAATTCAACATTAGCTAAATTAAAAACACTGCACCCGGACACAAAGGCAGAGATCTATACTGATTTTCGGCGCGTGCTGGAACGAAAAGACATTGATGCCATCAGCTGTGCCACTCCCGATCACTGGCATGCACAAATAGCCACGCTGGCTTTCCAGGCGGGTAAAGATGTGTACGGAGAAAAACCTTTATCGTACGATATAAAAGAAGGGCAGATGATGTTGAAAAACCTGAAGCGGCATGATCGGATCTTTCAATTGGGTACGCAGATACATGCAGGCGACAACTATCACCGTGTCGTTGAAATTATAAAATCGGGAGCTATCGGTAAGGTACATACGGTAAGGCTTTGGAAAACAGGTTTTCCTCCTGTATTGCAAGGAGAAACCCAAACGCCGCCATCAACGCTCGACTGGGATATGTGGCTGGGGCCGGCGCCGTATCATGATTATATACCTTCCCGCTGTCATTTTTCTTATCGATATTTTTTAGATTATTCAGGTGGTGTGTTTGCCGATTTCTGGTGTCATATTGCGGATATCGTATTCTGGTGTCTCGATCCAAAAGGATTGAAATCGGTGGAAGCAAGAGGCGAAGCACCGACAGAAGGCATCGGCGATGCCCCGAAATGGATTGACGTAGATTATGAATTTGAAGATTTAAAACTTTACTGGACACACGAACCGCCAAATGTTCCCGGCGCCGCTGATCGTGGCATCGGTGCATGGTTCGAGGGCGATAAAGGAACACTGCTTTGTGATTACGAAACAAAAGAGATAACGATTAATGGTCAAAAGCTAAGCGATGTAACGGAAGTGCCGGTAAGCATTCAGCGGTCACCCGGTCATCAGCAGAATTTTGTGAATGCAGTAAAAACGAGAACACAACCGGAATCGAATCTTGAATATGCCAGGAAGATGACCTTACCTATGCATCTTGGTATGATTTCCTATCGGTTGAAAAGGAAATTGGAGTGGAACAGCGACAAAGAAAAGTTTGTGCATGACCGCGAGGCAAATGATTATTTGCACAGGGAGTACAGGAAGAAGTGGGATTTGGTATAGCAGTCGGCTTTAGGATTTAAGAAGTATGTTATGAACAACTTCCGGCTTATACCCTATGGCTTTTCATCAACCTCGTTATTCTGAAAATACAACAGTATATGATCCTTTAAAAAATTCTCCTGCTCTATCGTATTCATTTCGGGCATAGGCTTTAACTGCCTAAAATGCGGCCATCCATCTTCATCTTTTCCTTCAAACTCATAATAACCACTGGGAGCAAGTACGCTGCATATAGCGACATGCATCATATCCTGTTTTTGTTCTTTGGTAATTTTTTCTTTTATAAAGCCGGTTTCCTGTATGCCGACTAAAAATAAAATTGTTTCCAGGTCAGGCTTTTTACCAAAACGTTCTACCAGCCTTGCTTCCAGGTTCCACCAGCGCTGCTGCAAATCATCTGTTGTAAACATAGCTGCAAAGATACTATGAGAAAACCGATGAAGGTTATGGATTAAACTTTCTCCACAACTACCGCAGTACCATAGGCCAATACTTCCGTTACACCGCTGATTACTTCATTGGCATCATAACGCATACAGATGATCGCATTGGCCCCACGCTCTGATGCATGTTGCAGCAATAGTTGATATGCTTCTTCTCTTGTTTTTTCACAGAGTTCAGCATAAATAGAAATCTGTCCTCCGAATAGCGTTTGAAGACCACCGGCAATATTGCCGAGCAGGCTTCTTGAACGAACGGTGATTCCGCGAACAAGTCCAAGCGACTGTACAACTTTGTACCCGTTTAATTCTATATTGGTCGTAACCATTGAATGATCTATCATGGCGTTTGGTTTTTATTTTCCTAATTTAAAAATTTAAAGAAATACAGGCACTCTCAGTAACGTAGACTGTCAAATTGATAAGGTGAACGTCACTGAAAGAGTCGTAAGTGATATTAAGATGCTGGTTATAACATAACCGTTGCCTGTCTGCTATTCAAAAACTACCTTTGCGCAAAATTTTACACAGATGCTGCAGTTGCAGGTAATACGGCAAAACCCGGATTGGGTAAAAGAAAGATTGGTTGTTAAGCACTTTAAAGACACGAGCCTGGTTGATACCATTCTGTCGTTGGATGATCAGCGAAAGAAATTACAGTTAGAGTTTGATACGACGCAATCGAAAGTAAACAGCGCATCAAAGGAGATCGGACAGCTGATGGGGAAAGGGCAAAAAGAAGAAGCTGAAACAAAAAAGCAGGAAGTATCTGCCCTTAAAAATTCATTGCAACCTATTTCGGATAAGTTGAATGCAATTGAAAAGCAATTGCACGATACGCTCGTGTTACTGCCGAATCTGCCATCTGATAAAGTACCGGTTGGTAAAACGCCTGCGGATAATGTGGTTATTCGCGAAGGAGGCAAAAAACCTGTATTACCGGCAGGATCAGTGCCACATTGGGACCTGATCAAAAAATATGACATCATAGATTTTGAAACCGGCGCAAAGATTACCGGAAGCGGTTTTCCGTTGTACAAAGGCAAAGGCGCGAGATTGCAGCGTGGATTGATACAATACTTTCTTGATTTCAACACAGCTGCCGGCTATACGGAATATCTTCCACCATTTATGGTGAATGAAGCGACAGCTTACGGTACGGGACAGTTGCCCGATAAGGAAGGGCAGATGTATTATATGCCCGAAGATAAATTTTACATGATCCCAACATCAGAAGTGCCGTTGACCAATGTTTTCCGTGATGAAATTTTGAAAGAAACAGATTTGCCGATAAAGATGACCGCTTATTCTCCTTGTTTCAGAAGAGAAGCAGGAAGTTTTGGCAAAGATGTGCGTGGATTAAACAGGGTGCATCAATTTGAAAAAGTAGAGATCGTGCAGATCGTACGTCCCGAAAAAAGTTATGATGTGCTGGATGAAATGGTGAGTCACGTGGAAAAATTATTAAATACCCTGGAACTTCCTTACCGTATACTCAAACTTTGTGGCGGAGATATGGGGTTTGCTTCAGCACTCACTTATGATTTTGAAGTGTATAGTGCAGCACAGGAACGTTGGCTCGAAGTGAGTTCAGTGAGTAATTTCGAAACGTTTCAGACAAACCGGATGAAGATCCGTTTCAAAGATGAAAAGGGAAAACCGCAACTGGTTCATACGTTAAACGGAAGTTCAATGGCGTTACCAAGAATTGTAGCGGCGCTTTTGGAAAATAACCAAACAACCGATAGTATTAAATTACCATCAATACTCGAAAAATACATTGGTGGAACATTGATTTCGTAAGAAATAAAATAGTAGATTTATTTTTTAAAAACCAACAATATGAAGAAAGTCCTCATTTTATCCGTTTTAATCATCTTTATCGCTGCAGCCTGTCATAAAAAAGCGAATCCGACAACGGCTGTTCCTGCCAGTACTGATTCAGTAACCGCAGCAGTATCAACTGATCCTGCCATGGTTGAAGCGGGTAAAAGTGTGTATGCGACCAAGTGTACAAAATGCCACGCTGCTAAAGTTGTAGAAAATTATACAGCTGATCGTTGGACCGGTATTTTGAAATCGATGATACCAAAGGCAAAGCTGGATGACACCGAATCAGCACAGGTAACAGCATTTGTAATGGCCGGCGCCAAGAAATAGATTACAATATAAAATGCTGCACAGCATTTGAAATTTTTATTTCAGTTAAGATAATTGTTCGTTAAAGGGAGTAATCGATATTGATTGCTCCCTTTTCTATTACAGATTTGCGCTGATATATTAACCATTCACCTAAATCAGCGTTATGAAAAAGATTTTCATTCCCGCATTATCCTGCTTTTTGTTTTCTGCTTCTTTTTTACAAGCACAAATATCAAAAGGTTCATTGTTTCTCGGCGGTAATATTGGATTGTATAGTTCTCAGAGCCATACTGAGTCCGGTAATACAAAATATGACCAGACAAGTTTTAATGTTTCTCCTGTTATCGGAAAAGGGATTAAGGAAAATCTCATTTTTGGAGTCAATCTTTTTTATTCTTATACGAAGTTTAAGCAAAATCTTACTGTGTCTACCGGTACGCAGGCAGTAAACGGTTACGGAGCGGGAGTATTCTTAAGAAAATACAAGTCTATCGGTAAAGGATTTTATATTTTTTTAGAAGGAGATTTAAGCGGACGTTATGATAAAACTGATAATTCGCCTTTGACAGCATTTAACAATTATAAACGCACATCTATCATACTTGCAGCCGATCCGGGTATATCTTATGCCATTTCTAAAAAGCTTCACCTTGAAACCGGATTCAGTCAAATAATAAATGTGTATTATTCCAATGAAAAAGGCGATAAACTTGGCCCGGATAGCCTGCCGTACAAAACAAAGACGTTTAATTTTGGTACCAGTTTAACGAATACGTTTTTGAACAACGTTTATCTTGGTTTCAGGCTTCTGCCGGGATAAAGGAAATCGGCAGCATTGCAGATATTTGCAGTAATGAATACTTACAAAGGGACATATTTTGTTAAGGGTGGCGCAGAACATGCAGCCACCTTTATATTTTTAAAAGACAAGCTGAGCATAAAGTTTAATGATGAAAATAACAATGGCCGGGAAGTGTATTGGTACTATGATGAAATCATCAAAGAAAATTTCAGGCAAAACGGAAAAACAGTAGTTCGCTATAAAGGATATCCAGAACAGATCATTGAAGCGGATTCAAGGGAATTTGCATCGCAAATTGAGGAATACACAACAAAACTGAAAAACAAGGTTTTCCTGAAAACACTGATGCAGGTATCACCCCTGCTCCGTGTGTTGATTGTCATTTTTATAGTATTGCTTGCTGTTTACATTTGGGTAGTTCCTTATCTCGCGGTGAGGCTTGCGGAAAAGGTACCTGTATCGTACGAAGAAAACCTTGGACAAAAAATGTACGACGCCATGAGCATTGACTATAAAATTGATGAAACAAAAACGAAGTATATCAACCAGTTTTTTAAAGAACTGAATATTTCAACACCGTATGCAATACACATAACAGTGGTGAACGATGATGTTGTGAACGCCTTCGCCCTGCCCGGTGGCAATATTGTTGTGTATGATAGAATTCTTGCCGGCATAGATGATTATAGCGAACTGGCTGCATTACTAAGCCATGAATTTACGCATGTGCAAAACCGGCATACAACCAAATCTTTGTTCAGGCAGATGGGTAACTCGGTATTCCTTTCCGTTATAACCGGTAATACCGGTGCGGTAAGCAATGTTATTATTCGCAATGCCGATAATCTTAAAAGTCTATCTTATGGACGAAGGCTTGAAAAGGAAGCAGATCTCGGTGGTCTGAAAATTCTTGGTGACCGCCAGATAGATGCGAACGGTTTTGTAAAATTATTTGCCATGCTGAAGCGCCAGGGAGGTCCGCA
>Ga0207683_10000467_pt1 | contig 37592 bp, 40 predicted proteins | sample KBSM73metaG_FD_184333 | JGI IMG/M metagenome (GOLD analysis project Ga0207683, IMG submission 184333) | Miscanthus rhizosphere microbial communities from Kellogg Biological Station, Michigan, USA - KBS M7-3 metaG (SPAdes) (version 2) | ecosystem: Host-associated > Plants > Roots > Rhizosphere >... | reverse complement strand
TGTCTCGTCTTGGTTGTTCCGTGCATCGCAAGCGCTGCAGTCATCGAGCAACTGATCGTGGTGATCAATGGCGAGCCTTACACGCTGTCCAGCCTGAACGCCTACGCCAAAAACAAAATGGGCCGCAGTTTTCCAAGTGGCAGCCTCGATCAGATCAACGCCAGCGACCGCGAAGTGTTGGAGCAGTTTATTACCGATAAGCTTCTCGAATCCGAAGTACGGGAGGCGGGCATCAGCATCACCGATGAAGATGTTAACCGGTACATCGAGCAGGTGAAGAAAAATAATCGTCTTTCCGACGAAGATCTCAAGACGGCGCTGGCTCGAGAAGGTCAGACTGTTGATAGCTACAAAGTCTCGGTTAAGTCGGAAATGGAAAAGAGCGAGATCATCGATCGGCAGGTGAAGAGAAAGGTCACCATCACCGATGAAGACGTGGAACGTTACTACAAGGCCAATCCCAACAAATACAAAAGCAACGAGCGCGCGCGCATTCGTCATATTTTGTTGAGCTTGCCGGAAAATGCCGCGCCCGATCGGGTGCAAGCCGTAACGGCGAAGGGAAAGGATCTCTACGAGCGCATCAAGGCGGGCGAAGATTTTGCCAAATTGGCGAAAGAAAATTCGGAAGGCGCCGGACAAGCCGACGGCGGCGATATTGGCTGGATCAAACGAGGTACGTTAATCCCCGGTCTGGAGGAAGTGGCGTTTGAAAAACTTCAGGTGGGACAAGTAAGCGAGCCGTTTAGAACCAGCATGGGATTGCATATCGTCGAGCTCGAAGGTCGCGAAGCCGGCAGTGTGCTGCCACTGAGCACGGTGGCGCCGCGGATCAAGGAAGAGCTTCTGAACAAAGCATTGGAAGAACGCTTTGCGAGATGGATGAAGACCGACTTGCGGCGGAAACATCGGGTCGATGTCAAGATTGCCGGAGTGGTCTTCAAACCTGAAGACACGAAAGAAAATACGATGAACACGCTGGTCGCGGGCTCGAATCGACCCCCTCGACGCGGTGAAGAGCGGACATTCCTCAGCTACTTCAATCCGTTCTCGTACATCGTGAAAGAAACTCCGGTGGAAGACCAAGATCCTAAAAGCCCAATGGCCGGAAAGAACATTGTCAGCGTGCTAGGCGTGCCGCTGTTCACGACCGAAGCGCCGGATGAGGCTCCCGATGTTTTGAATCCGGCGCCAGCAAAAAGCTCGGATCAGGGTGGCTTTTTCGATTCGCTGAACCCGTTTTCCTCTAAAAAGCCCTAGCTGCTTGTCTCACACGCACGAACTGGGGATAATAAAACGCATTATTCCCATGCCGGCCTGCGATACCCATGCCCAGTAAACCGATTGTCGCCGTGACCATGGGCGATCCGTCGGGTATTGGTCCAGAAATCGTTTTAAAAGCGCTTGCAGACCCAATCGTCAAACGAGTCTCACGCCCATTGATTCTGGGTGATTGGGGTGTCCTACAGCGGACGCGTAGCGGTAAGAGAGGAATGCCCCGCCTGGTTTGCTGGAAACAGGGAGAGCAGCTCTTACCTTTACTCGAAAATACGAAAGCCTATGCTGTTTGTTCTCTGTCCTCGCTCAGTTCCGAGGAGTCACGGCCGGGAGTTTCATCCAAAGCCGGAGGTCGGAGCGTTTATAGCTACATTCGGGTAGCAGCTAAACTGGCGCTGTCAAAGGTGGCCGACGCTGTTGCCACAGCGCCCATTAGCAAAAGCAACTTGATTGACGCAGGATACAATTATCCGGGTCATACCGAATTGCTGGCAGAGCTTAGCGGTACCTCGCAATGTCGCATGATGCTGATTGGCGCGAAACTGCGGGTGGTGCCGGTCACAGGACATATCCGTTTTACCGAAGTGGCGCGCAGGCTCAAGCGGGAAAATATCCAAACCACTTTGGAGCTGACGCAAGGAGCGCTGCAGAAATTTTTTCGTATTAAGCGGCCCCGCATCGCCGTGGCGGCACTGAACCCGCATGGGGGTGAAGCGGGCATCTTTGGTGACGAAGAGATCAAAATCATCGCACCGGCGGTGAAATCAGCGCGCCGCAAAGGCATTTCAGCTCATGGACCGTTCCCCGCGGATAGCTTATTTCACCACGCTGCTCGGGGTGACTATGACGCGGTCGTTTGTATGTATCACGATCAGGGACTGATCCCGCTCAAGCTGCATCATTTTTTCGGCGGTGTAGCGCTTACACTGGGACCGCCGTTTATCAGGACTTCAGTCGATCATGGCACCGCCTACGACATTGCGGGAAAGGGCAAAGCGGATGAAAGCAGTATGAAGGAGGCAATCTTACTGGCGGCGCAACTGGCTAGGCGGCGGTAGGCAGGGAGGACGCGGTGAACCCATCGATCTTTCGTGAGTACGATATCCGCGGATTGGCGGAGCAAGATTTTGGCCAGGAATTTGCCCTGCTACTGGGAAAAGTCCACGGAACTTCGGTGTTCGAATCGGGCGGCAGTCGGGTTGCGGTCGGGCGCGATTGCCGCGCGACGTCCGATGCTTACGCCGAGGCAGTTATCGCCGGCATGATCTCTGCGGGCCTGCAGGTTTATGACATTGGAGTTTGCCCGACGCCGTTATTGTATTTTTCTTTGTTTCATCTCGACCTCGACGGCGGAATTCAAATCACTGCAAGCCACAATCCTTCCGAATACAACGGCTTCAAGATTTGCCTAGGCAAAGACACTCTTTACGGTCAGCAGATCCAGGAAATCCGCGCGCGCATGGAGCGACGACATGTTCGTGAAAACCCAGGCGGCAGGCGTGAACGATACGAAATCATGTCGCCGTATCGGCACCACTTGCTCGCCGACGTTCCTAAGCTTGCCCGGCCATTAAAGATTGTGATCGATGCCGGAAGCGGCGTCGGCGGGCCCGTCGGCCCGCCGATCTTCAGAGAACTGGGTTGCGAAGTATTCGAGATCGCCTGTGTGCCGGACGGCACATTTCCTATTCATCATCCCGATCCCACCGTGCCCGAAAATTTGGCCATGCTGATCGAAAAAGTAAAAAGTGAACAAGCCGATCTCGGTATCGCCTACGACGGCGACGCCGACCGGATCGGGGCGGTGGATGAAAACGGCAAGATCCTTTGGGGCGACGAACTGCTGGTTTTGTTTTCGCGCGACGTTTTGCTGCGCAATCCCAATGCGGTGATCATCTCCGAAGTGAAGTGCTCGCAGCGGCTCTACGATGACATTCGCAAGAATGGCGGGCAGCCCATTATGTGGAAAGCGGGGCATTCGCTTCTCAAGGCCAAGATGAAAGAGACCGGAGCGCTCCTGGCCGGAGAGATGAGCGGGCACATGTTTTTCAAGGAGCGTTATTTCGGTTTCGACGATGCGATTTACGCCTCTCTCCGTTTGCTTGAAATCGTCGCCAATTCGGGTAAACCGTTGTCGAGCCTCTTAGCCGATCTACCTGAGAGTGTGTCGACACCAGAAATTCGTGTCGATTGTCCCGACGAAAGGAAATTCGCCATCGCTGCCAAAGCCACGGATTACTTTCGGCAGCATTTCGATCTGATCGATGTTGACGGGGCTCGGGTCCGCTTCGCTGACGGCTGGGGTTTGATCCGGGCATCCAACACGCAGCCGGCCCTCGTGCTTCGCTTCGAAGCCTCTTCCCAGGAGAAGCTCGACGAGTATCGAGCGCTCATTGAAAATAAGCTGAAGGAATTTCAAACCTGATCGGGTGAAGATGCCGGCGCAAATCGTCATCCGCGGCGCTCGCGTCCATAACCTTAAAAATCTCGATCTGGAGATTCCGCGCGATCGGTTGGTGGTCATCACCGGCCCGTCCGGATCGGGAAAGTCTTCGCTCGCCTTCGACACGTTATATGCCGAAGGCCGGCGGCGCTACCTTGAGGCAATCGCCGCAGACGCCCATCAGCTGTTGCAACAGATCGAAAAGCCCGACGTCGATAGTATCGAGGGGATTTCTCCAACCATCGCGATTCGGCAGAACTCCGGGGTCGCTCATTCACGCTCCACCGTGGGCACCATGACCCACGTTTATGATTTTTTGCGCCTGCTGTTTGTTCGAGCCGGTCAACTGCATTGTCCCAATTGCGGCAGTGAAATCATCGCGCAGAGCACAGAGCAAATCGTCGATCAATTGCTTTCATTGCCGCATGGCACGCGTCTGGTCGTGTTGGCGCCGCTGGCGCTTTCATCCGAAATAAATGCCGACAAGCTGCTCGAGGAAGTGGCGAGACAGGGTTTTTCAAGAGCGATGGTCGACGGGAAAATGGTCGAGCTCCCGGCCGACATTTCCGCCGACTGGAGCCAAGCGCGTGAATTGGACGTGGTGATTGATCGTTTGATCGTACGCGAAGGCATTCGGACCAGGCTCGCGGAAGCGGTCGAGCTCGCAGGCCGGCAAGGCGGCCAGATCGTCAAGGTGCTAATCCTCGAAGACAGTGACTACCCATCGGCGCGTCAGAGGCGGTTCAGCAAAGCGCTCAAATGCTTGAACTGCGGCGCGGCCGCGCCGGAAGTCACCATGAGCTTATTATCGTTCAACAGTGCGGAAGGCGCTTGCCCGACCTGTAATGGCTTAGGGGAGATTCCTGAACAGGGGAAAAACACGGACGAGACGACGCGGACATGCCCTGAGTGCAACGGAACCCGACTCAAAAACGAAAGCCGCTTCGTGCGCGTCGCCGGCTATGACATTTCGCAAATCAGCGGCTGGCCCATAGCGGAGACGATCGAGTTTTTCTGCGCGCTCGAATTTTCTGGCGATCGCGTAATGGTTGGTAAGAAACTCGTCGGTGAAATCATGAGGCGAATGCGTGTTCTAACGCATTTGGGTTTGAATCATTTGAGCTTGGATCGGTCCTCATTAAGCCTTTCCGGTGGCGAGATCCAAAGGGTCCGCCTGGCAACCGAGATCGGCTCCGGTATGACGGGTGTGCTCTACGTGCTGGACGAGCCGAGCCGGGGGTTGCACCAAAGAGACAACGCCCAATTGCTCGAGCTTCTTAAAGGACTTCGCGAAGCGGGTAATTCGGTGATTGTCGTCGAACATGATCCCGAGACTATGAGGGCCGCGGATGATCTCATAGATATGGGTCCCGGCGCCGGCGAGCGCGGTGGTGAAGTGGTAGCGCAAGGCTCTCTTGCCGAGATCCTTGCCGATCAGCACTCTCTTACCGGCCGATATCTCGCGGGACTATTAACCATTTCAACTCGCGATGTGCGACGAAACGGCAGTGGGAAATACTTGCTGATTCGAAACGCGCACAAGCACAACCTAAAAAATATCACGGTGCGGATTCCAATCGGCGCGCTCATTTGCGTGACCGGTGTTTCCGGCGCGGGCAAAAGCACACTGGTCATGGATGTGTTGTATGATGAGTTGAGAAAGCGATTGCACAACCCTAAGGGCCGAAAATCACCGGTGGCAGATCTGGTCGGCTGGGAAAATTTCGACCGTGTGATCGGCGTAGACCAGCAAGCGATCGGGCGCACACCGCGATCCAATCCGGCTACGTATACCGGTGTTTACGATTACCTTCGGGATTTCTTTTCCCAGCTGCCTGAAGCGCGTGTCCGCGGGTACAAGCCAGAGCGCTTTTCATTTAATCAGAAAGGTGGCCGCTGTGAAGCCTGTGCCGGTGACGGAGTGACACGGGTGGAGATGTATTTCATTCCCGATCTTTCCGTCATCTGCCCGGTCTGTAAAGGCCGGCGCTATAACCGTGAGACCTTGGAGGTTAGATATAAAGGGTTGAGCATCGCTGATGTTTTGGCGCTGACTGTCGATGAGGCGCTCGAATTGCTCAGCAATATTCCACCGATTCGCGAGCGGCTGCAAACGTTGCGGGACGTGGGATTGGGCTACGTCAGGCTCGGTCAGCCCGCATCCACGCTCGCGGGGGGCGAAGCGCAAAGGGTAAAACTCGCGCGCGAGCTGGCGCGGAAAAGCTCCGGCCAAGCTCTTTATGTTCTTGACGAGCCCACGGCGGGGCTCCATTTCGAGGATACGAAAAAACTTTTGGACCTGCTTAACCGTCTCACCGATAGCGGCAATACCGTAGTTGTGGTCGAGCACAATCTGGATATCATCAAAAACTCTGATTACGTCATCGACTTGGGGCCGGAAAGCGGAATCGGCGGCGGGGAAGTGGTGGCAGCGGGAACTCCCGAAGAGGTTGCCTCAGTGGACCGATCGTTTACCGGACGATACCTGCGGCAGATTCTGCCATCTGCTGGCCATTTTGTCGATAATGCAGCGAAAACAGAGGCTTAGATTCTGGGCCGCAGCATTGACTCGGACGCGTCTTTTGGTTAACTTGATATCAGACCGATTAAGTCTGTAATCGACGTAGCACAATGATTAAGACGCCAATCTACTTGGATAATCATGCCACAACCCCGGTGGACCCGAAGGTATTAGCCGCGATGCTGCCGTTTTTTACTGAAAAATTTGGGAATGCTTCGAGCAAGAATCACCCATTCGGATGGGAAGCCGAAGCAGCCGTAGATAGCGCGCGGGAGCAGGTGGCGAGACTAATTGGTGCATCTTCGCCGCGGGAGATTGTCTTTACCAGCGGCGCCACGGAGTCGGATAATTTAGCGATCAAAGGGGTGGCGCAGGCGTACCGTGAGCGGGGAAATCATATCGTTACCTGCGCGACTGAACACAAAGCGGTCTTGGACGCTTGCAAGGCTTTGGAGAAGCAGGGATTCAAGGTGACGTATCTGCGCGTACAAACCAATGGCTTGGTCGATCTTCAAAGGCTCGAGGATTCGCTGACCGACAAGACAATTCTCGTTTCGATTATGGCGGCAAACAACGAGATCGGCACCATCCAGCCCGTGGAAGAGATCGGTCGATTAACCAAAAAAAAGGGCATTTTTTTTCATACCGATGCGACTCAGGCGGTGGGAAAAATTCCCGTAGACGTAGATAAAATGGCCATCGATCTACTGTCGCTCACCGCTCATAAGATCTATGGACCGAAAGGTGTCGGCGCGCTTTACGTCCGCAGTGCGAACCCGCGGGTGAAACTAACGCCGATGCTCGATGGCGGCGGCCACGAGCGCGGCATCCGATCTGGAACGTTGAATGTGCCCGGCATTGTCGGCTTGGGCATCGCCTGCGAAGTAGCGAAAAACGAGATGGGTGGTGAGGCGGAACGCCTGATAGGGTTGCGAGAACACCTGCGGACGGGTCTTTTTGCAGAACTCGAAGACGTTTACATCAACGGTGATCCGGTGAAGCGCTTGCCGGGAAATTTAAACATGAGTTTCGCTTATATTGACGGCGAGTCGCTGATGATGGGGCTCAAGGAAATTGCTGTGTCGACGGGTTCGGCATGCACCTCGGCAAGCCTCGAGCCATCACACGTCCTGAAGGCGTTAGGCTTGGATGACTCTTTGGCGCATGCTTCCATCCGTTTTGGCGTCGGCCGATTCAACACAGCTGAGGAGATCGAATATACCGTAGGGCGTGTCGCTGAAGAAGTTCGTCGCCTCAGGAAAATTTCTCCCCTTTACAAGGCAAGCCTGGAAAGACACAAGGCTGGGATTTCGTAGGAGGACAATACGCGATGGCGATGGGAGTGAGTCTCACGGAGCGTGCGGTGGCGCGAATTAAAGAACTGATTGCAGCTGAGCAGCGGGACGGTCAGGGCTTGCGAGTGAAAGTCGTCGGCGGCGGCTGTTCCGGATTGCAATACAAAGTCGATTTCGATGCCCCCAAGCCTACGGATAAAGTTTTTGAACGGGATGGAGCCAAGGTGCTGGTGGACATGAAGAGTTTGCTCTATCTGACCGGCACGGAGCTCGATTACAAAGACGAGCTGATGCAATCCGGGTTCGTTTTTCAAAACCCGAACGTGAAGCAATCCTGCGGCTGCGGAGCATCATTCACGGTTTGATGAAGGATTCGCGATGAAAACTGGGACCGAAACGGTTCAAGACCTGACTCGACGCGAGTACAAGTACGGTTTTATCACCGATATCGAGGTAGATACCGTACCGCCGGGCCTGAACGAAGATATCGTGCGGCTCATTTCCGCCAAGAAAGAAGAACCCGAATTCATGCTTCAATGGCGGCTCAAGGCTTACCGGCATTGGGCGAAGCTGGAGAAAGCCGAAGCCGAGCCAAAGTGGGCGATGGTGCATTATCCGCCGATTGATTACCAGTCGATTCGCTATTACTCGGCGCCAAAGTCAAAGGGTGATAGACCGAAGAATCTCGAGGAGGTCGACCCCGAGCTCATCAAAACCTACGAGAAGCTTGGGATTCCGCTACGAGAACAAGAATTGCTCGCGGGTGTGGCGGTCGACGCGGTCTTTGACAGTGTTTCAGTGGCGACAACGTTCAAAAGTAAGCTTGCCGACCTGGGGATAATCTTCGGCGCTTTTTCCGAAGCCGTACAAAATCATCCGGAGCTGGTGGAGAAGTATTTGGGTTCGGTGGTGCCGTACACGGACAATTTTTTTGCAGCGCTCAATTCGGCGGTTTTTAGCGACGGCTCGTTCTGCTACATCCCCAAGGGGGTGCGCTGTCCCATGGAGTTGTCGACCTATTTCCGCATCAACGCGGCGGAAACGGTTCAGTTCGAGCGCACGCTGATCATTGCCGATGAGGGGGCGACGGTCAGCTATCTCGAAGGTTGCACCGCGCCGATGCGTGATAAAAACCAGCTGCACGCGGCGGTGGTGGAGCTCATCGCGCACCGAGACGCGCAAATCAAGTATTCGACCGTGCAAAATTGGTATCCGGGAGACGCCGAAGGGAAAGGCGGCATCTATAATTTTGTCACCAAGCGCGGCAAATGCCTGGGCGAACGTTCGAAGATCTCATGGACGCAAGTGGAAACCGGTTCGGCGATTACCTGGAAATACCCGAGTTGCATTCTCCAAGGTGATGACTCCATCGGCGAGTTCTACTCGGTGGCGTTGACCAACAATTACCAGCAAGCCGATACCGGCACCAAAATGATCCATATCGGCAAGAACACCAAAAGTACCATTGTTTCCAAAGGCATTTCGGCGGGTCATGGGCAAAATACCTATCGCGGATTGGTCAAGATCATGAAACCTGCCAAGGGCGCCCGAAATTATTCGCAGTGCGACTCGTTACTGCTGGGCGACCAATGCGGCGCGCACACTTTCCCATATTTAGAGGTGCTCAATAACAGCTCGCAGGTGGAGCACGAGGCATCGACGTCCAAAATCGGCGAGGATCAATTGTTTTATTGCCGGCAGCGGGGCATTTCGACAGAAGACGCGGTCAACATGATCGTCAACGGTTTCTGCAAGCAAGTGTTCAAAGAATTGCCGATGGAATTTGCTGTTGAAGCGCAGAAACTTCTCGGCGTGAGCTTGGAAGGAAGCGTCGGCTAAGCGAGAGCTTTTCGTGTGAAGATTATGGCTCACGAGGTCTATTTAGATAACAACGCGACCACTCGGGTGTTGCCCGAAGTCGCCGAGGCGATGCTGCCATTCCTGACCGAGCACTATGGCAATCCCTCCAGTATTCACCACTTCGGTAGCGCTGTGGGGGAACGAATCGCTATCGCTCGAGAGCAGGTTGCCAATCTGATCGGTGCGGCCGATCCGATCGAAATCGTTTTTACCAGCTGCGGGACGGAGGGCGACAACGCAGCGATCAGGGGGATCCTCGAAGCGCGGCCCAACAAGCGGCACATCGTGACCACCCAGGTGGAACATCCCGCGGTGTTGAGTTTGTGTCAGCACTTGGAAAAAAAAGGATACCGTGTGACGTGGCTGAGCGTCGATGAAAGCGGCGGGCTCGACCTCGAAGAGCTGCGGTCAGCTCTGACAGACGACACCGCGCTGGTCTCGGTGATGTGGGCGAACAACGAGACCGGAGTCATTTTTCCGGTGGAGCAGATCGGCACGATTGTGAAAGCCAAAGGCATTCCTTTTCACGTCGACGCCGTTCAGGCCGCCGGCAAGATCCATTTGAAAGTCCAAGATCTGCCCGTGGATCTCATGACGATTTCCGGGCACAAGTTTTATGCACCAAAGGGTGTCGGGGCGCTCTACGTCAAGCGCGGCATGACCTTTCCACCTTTCATGATCGGTGGTCACCAAGAGCGCAATCGGCGCGGCGGAACTGAGAACGTCGCGAGCATCATCGGCATGGGCAAGGCGGCAGAGGTGGCATCAAGCCGGATCGATTCCGATGCGCCTCGGATTACCAAGCTGCGGGATCAACTCGAGGCTCTATTACTCGGGTCTTGTCCCGGGAGCAGGGTCAACGGAGTAGAGCAAACCCGGCTTCCGAACACCTGCAACATCAGTTTTCGGTATCTGGAAGGCGAGTCTATTCTGGTGCTTCTCGATCAGCAGGGAATTTGTGCCTCGACTGGGTCGGCATGTACCGCCGGATCATCGGAGCCTTCCCACGTTCTGCGCGCAATGAAAGTTCCGCCGGATTGGCTTCAAGGAGCCGTCCGTTTTAGCTTGGGCCGGTTCACTACCGAAAAGGAAATCCACTATGTCAACGAAAAGATGCCGACGATCGTCCAACGGCTTGAGGGTCTTTCCTCTTTGGGCAGGCTTGGAGGCCGACCAGCCGACAAGCCAGCGGCAGCCGTTACCATGCGCGCGAGGGGGTAAGCTATGGGGCTGATGCAGATTCCTCGCCGGGTGGATTATGGGTTGCGTGCGGTAATTTACCTTTCAGATCAGGACCCGGAGAAATGTTGTTCCATAGCTGAGATTGCACGGCAGCAAGGCGTGCCGCGAAAGTTTTTGGAAAAAATCATTCAAGACTTGATTCGCGGCGGGTTGATCAAATCGAAAAGGGGTTCTTTAGGCGGATATATGTTGGCTCGGCCCCCGGAAGCCATTTCGTTTTACGACGTGATTCGGGCGATCGACGGACCGATCTCCGTCAACGCTTGTCTGGATGAGGCGTTGGGGTGTGATCAGCTACCGCGCTGCACGATGCTCGGCGTGTGGAACGAAGTGCAACGCGGGATTACAGACGTTCTTAGTCGGACCACGATTGCCGCATTGCGGCGCCCCGCGTGTCAGGGGCTGTCGGCGACTTCTTCTCTTTCGAGTGCAGCGTAACTTGAATGGACTGTGTTTGTCGTCTCATTCGGATTACGCCGTACTCCAATGGGAGGTGGTGTTATGAGTTATGATACCGGACTGAGTATGGAAGAGCGCGTGACGTCGCTGTTTCAACCAGACACGCTTTTGCCGGAGCAGTACCTGGATACTTTCAGGCGCAAATTGTATTTGGAGCCGGAAAAAAAGCTGATGCTGGCGATTCTGGAGGATGCCATCGCGTGTTTCCAAAAATACGCTTTCGCTCGCGACAGCAAAGGGAAAGCGTTATTCACCGAAGCCGAAGAATGGATTCAAGAGGGCGCGGCCGGAGGAATTTTTTCCTTTGACAGCGTGTGCGAGGTACTCGGGTTAAATCCCAGTTACCTGAGGCAGGGCCTCGGTGCCTGGAAGAAGAACGCCTCGGCGGCGCGCAGCCCAGCCAAAGTTTACAGTCTGTCCCAAGGCGCGACAAAGCAAAAGCGGCCGGCTAGAGTATCACGCATGGCTCAGCGGCGTCTGCGCCGGGCGGCGGGCCGGTAAGCGGCTCAGTTAACGGAGTTCGAAGCGGCGGCGACGGAGAAATCCGTCGCCGCCTTTTTATTTACTTGAAATAGTTCGTAAACAAATTCAAAGATAGAGCATGCGAATAAAAAAGGGCAGGTCGACTATTGCAGAATGGTTTTACAACTTCAGGTATCGATGCGGTGAATTCGCGGTCCGCGGATTCATGGCCAGCCTGCCACATCTGCCTCCACGTCTAGTCTCGGCATTCACGAAGTTCTTGGCCTGGCTGACGTTCGGTCTGTTGTGGAAATACCGCAAGAGAATGACCGAGAATGTCGCGTCCGTCCTGGGTTCAGAGCTCGGCTGCGACCAGCAAAAAGTTTTGGTTTGGCGAGCTTGGTTGAATTTTGCCCGCGGCGTGCTCGAAACCATGACGGTGATGCATTTATCGAGGGACGAAATTATCGGGAAAATTAAATTGGAAGGAGAGGAGCATCTCAAACAGGCGCTAGAGATGGGCAAGGGAGTGCTTGCGATAAGCGCGCATCTGGGAAGTTTCACTCTCATCGGCGGGCGGCTGGCGGCCGCCGGCTACCCATTCAGCGTGATCGTAAAACAGCCGGCCGACAAACGCTTTGCCCAGCTGATCGACGATTATCGCGCCCAGCTCGGCATTCACACGATTTCGGCGAAGCCGCGTCGGGAGGCTGCCCGGGAAATTTTAAAGGCGCTGCGCAACAATCGGATTGTTCTCATCATCGCGGATGAGTTCAAATCGGGTGATGTCATGGTGGATTTTTTCCAGAGGAAGGCGCCTGCTCCCCGGGGTCCGGCAACGTTAGCGCTGCGGACGGGCGCGGTCACCTTGCCGATGTTTGCGGTGCGCGGGTCGGGTGAGTCGATTGTGCTAAGCGTTGGCCCAGCGATTTCTGCAGAAGAACGCGGCGATATCGAAGAGAGTGTCGTGGCGACCACCGCGCTCTATACTCGCCACATCGAAGCGGCAATCCGGAAATATCCCGACCAGTGGAATTGGCTCGGTTTACCGCGCCGCGACGGTAAAATGTCACGAGCTGAAATGGCCCGACTCGCAAAGGAAACGAGAGCTGTTGCTGATGAAGGCTAAGAAAATCCACCACGGACGCGACGATTGAACCGGCTCAGAGCTTTGAATCGAAACCGGGGTTCAAGATCGCTTTTTTTTCGGTCGCCTCGAGATAACGCATAAAGCGGTACTTGTTCTCAATCTCGTCCATCTTTAAAGAGGGAAGACCTTTGGGCTGCCCGGGCTCCACTTTGGCAGCGATCAAGGTCAATTCACTTCTTTTGCAGACGGCGCTGAATTCTGTAGCGAATTCTCCCGGATGATTTACCCAAATTGCGTGCTTGTACCCAGCTCCCAAAGCAAGCGCCACCGCATCGCTGTTGCGCGAAGCCGTCGCTGTACCCCCTGATGCCTCATAGATTTCATTGTCAAAAAGCAGATGAATCAGATTGCCGGGGTTTTGCAACGCTATCGTCGGAAGCCCGCATAGGTTCATGAGAAACGCGCCGTCGCCATCGATCGCGATCACCTTCCGGTGCGGTAGAGCGATGGCCAACCCGGCGGCAATCGATGAGACCAGTCCGAGGGTGCGGGTTTTTAGATTGCCCTCGCCGGGACGGAGCGCCCACCACTCTCGTGCAGCCCAGCCCGTGCAAACCGCGAGAGCGTCCTCCGCGTGGGCCGCGATCTCTTTCAAGTAGTCGTAGCGCTGCATCAATTCACTCCGAGTACGGTTTTCGTCAAAAGGACGGCGACCGGTGTCTTGGCATCTTCTGCCAGGATTTGAGCGCCGCGCAAAATTTCATCGACTTCATCCGCGCGGCGCAATACGTAACTCCGAAATCCCATCGCTTCGAGCACCGGTTCGGTGACGGACCCGAGGGTGGTAAAACCGCGGTCGCCAATGTCGCCGGCATAGTAGATCAACATCAGAATTGGAATTTGGAACTGCAGCGAAGTCGTCGTCAGAGCGTTGCAGCTGTTCAAGAAGCCGGCGTTTTGCATGATAATCGCGGTTTTCTTGCCGGCAAGATAAGCGCCCGCGCAGATGCCGATGCCTTCTTCTTCACGGCATAGTGGAATGTGTTTCAAATCCGGATCTTTTTCCACAGCGCGGATCACTCCGAGCATTTTTTCATCCGGCAGAGTTGCGACGAAATTGATGCCGGCTTTCTTCAGCCCGCTGAGAATTAACTTGGCTGCGGCCTTCGGATCTCGGCTGTCCATGATTTACGTGCCTCGACGGGAACTAGGCGTGTCCCACTTTCATCATGCGAAACTTTCTGTATTGACCGGTACTGTGAACGAGCCGAAGTTGTCAAGCTGCAGCGCTGCGACTCGACTGGCTTGCACTGGCGTTGCGCAATACCATCATGGTTTAGGCTTTCCTCCAGGTGCGCCGCGCGGTGTTGTGCCGGGCCGCGAATCGGGTTTTTGATTGTCTGCTCGGTTTGCCGGATTGGAAAAGCGATAGACGATCTCGCCGGGCCGCACCAGATTAAGCTCTTCGCGCGCGAGTTTTTCCAGATACGCATTGTCATTACGAATGCGGTAAATGCGTTGGCGCAAAGCTTCGTTTTCTTTTTGTAAGCGAAAATTTTGTTCATCCAGGCGATTCTTCTCACCATGGAGCCGCGATAGGTGTAGAACTCCGCGCTCGCCGACGACGGTGATCAATGCGAGCAGAACGATCAGAGCGCTCAAGAGATAAATCAACCAGCGCTGAGGTATTGGAAAGCGAAACGGCATCGTCAAATCACATAGCAATATAGCACAATTTATGCTTTTGTCTTACCTGACTCAGTTTGTTGGAGGACAACGATGAGAATTCAACGGGTACGTGCGCGTGAAGTGCTCGATTCGCGAGGCCTGCCCACTGTGGAGGTGGAAGTCACATTGCACAACGGTGTCACCGGGCGGGCTACGGTTCCCTCCGGTGCGTCAACCGGTGTCCATGAAGCGCTGGAGCTCAGGGATGGGGGAAAGCGTTATCTCGGCAAAGGAGTGAGCGTGGCCGTGGCGCACGTCAACGAGAAGATCGCGCCGCGGGTGCGGGGGAAAGAAGCGCGTGATCAGGCGGGTATCGATCGAATCATGCTGGCGTTGGACGGTTCGCCCAACAAGGGGAAATTGGGAGCCAACGCCATTCTGGGCGTTTCTTTGGCGATTGCGCACGCTCAGGCGAAATCCGATCGTATTTCTCTGTACCGCTATCTCGGCGGTGTGGCCGGGAAAACCTTGCCGGTGCCAATGCTGAACGTTTTGAATGGCGGCGCCCACGCGGACAACAATGTCGACGTGCAAGAGTTTATGATCGTTCCGTATGGAATGAAAAGCTTTGCCGACGCGCTGCGCGCGGCTGCCGAGATATTTCAGACCTTAAAAAAAATTTTGCATGATCGTTCACTTTCGACCAGCGTCGGCGATGAAGGCGGCTTCGCGCCGAACGTGAAAAGTAATGCCGAAGCGATCGAGCTTCTGCTCGAGGCGATTCACCAAGCCGGCTACAAAGTAGGCGCGCAGGTGGCTCTCGCGCTGGACGTCGCGTCGAGCGAGTTCTTTGACGATGGAAAGTACATCTTCAAAAAATCGGATGGCCGGCCGCGCGAGCGCGACGAGTTGGTCAGCCTTTACGAAGAGTGGGTACGGCAGTATCCGATCATTTCGATCGAAGATGGCTTTGCCGAAGATGACTGGGAGGGTTGGCGCATGATGAGCCAAGCTTTGGGGCAAAAAATTCAGCTCGTAGGCGATGACTTATTTGTTACGAATAAGGCGCGTTTGCAAAAAGGGATCGAGTCCGGAGTCGCGAATTCGATCCTGGTCAAAGTCAATCAGATCGGCTCTCTGACAGAGACTCTCGAAACCATGAAGCTGGCGAAAACTTCCGGCTATACCACAGTTATCTCGCACCGCTCCGGCGAGACGGAAGACGTCACGATTGCCGATCTGGCCGTTGCCACCAATGCGGGTCAAATTAAAACCGGCGCACCGTGCCGGGGCGAGCGCACAGCTAAATACAATCAATTACTCCGCATTGAAGAGGAGCTGGGCCGGCGTGCGGTTTATGCCGGCAAAGGAGCATTTCGTGCGAAGAGTCGGCGCTGAACGGCGGCTCAGCGCGCGGCCCGAGCCGAAACGAGGCCGGCGCGAAACCATCGAAGAGAAACGGACGCGCGCCAGGAAGATTGCCGCGCTCCTGGAGGTTGCGTACCCGGAAGTCCAGTGCCCGCTAATCCATTCGAATCCGTTTGAGTTACTAGTCGCCGTTATTCTTTCGGCCCAATGTACTGACGCGGCGGTGAACAAGATCACCCCGGAGCTTTTTCGTCGCTTTCCCACACCCGCGGCGTTGGCCGGAGCGCCGGTGCAAGAGATCGAGTCGTTGATCCGCAGACTCGGGTTATTTCGCGCAAAAGCAAAGTCGCTCAAGAAATGCGCCGAGCAATTGGTTCGAGAACACAATGCTGAAGTGCCGTCGACCATGAGCGAACTGACAAGTCTGGCCGGCGTGGGGCGCAAGACCGCGAATGTGATTCTCGGTCACGGCTTTAACCTACCGGGCATCGCTGTCGATACGCATTGCAAGAGGGTGTCGCGGCGACTTGGTCTGACCCGCGAGCAAGCTCCGGAGAAGATTGAAAGCGATCTTGCTCATCTAATCCCTGCCAAAGAGTGGACCGGCGTTTCACATCGGCTAATTATCCATGGTCGCCGAGTTTGCTATGCACGCAAGCCAGCATGCGAACGGTGCCCGTTAGCTACTGTTTGCCCATCGAGATTTATCGCCGATTCATCGCGGTAGATTACTCGGCGGACTGGTGAATCGCGGTCTCGCAACGATGTTTCGTACAAACCGAAGCTTCTAACTTATGTAATTCCGCCCCGCACGCCGCGACCACTGTCTCTTGGGGCTAGCGATAAGCTGTCCATTTATGGCCAAGGAAGCGCTTAAGAACCGTGGGAAGATTTTACGATAAGCTGTTTTTCTTACGCAATTTGGGACACGGTGTCTGGCACACAATTGGCTTCTATGACTTTAGTCATAATTCGCAAATATCACAGTTACTTTTCTCAATTCCGAACTGACTATGAAGAACCAGCGAATACCGACGGGCATTCCGGAGCTCGATCGAATAATCGAGGGCGGATTAAGAATCGGCAAGAGTTACCTAGTAATAGGCGAACCAGGGACAGGCAAGACAGTTTTCGCGCTTCAGTTTCTAGTAAACGGATTGATGAACAAGGAAAAAGGACTCTATGTTGCCATCGACGAAAAGCCCGCAGATGTGATGGAGCAGGCGAAGTCGTTGGGATGGGATCTGGCGCCATTCATCGATGCGAAGGAGTTTTTAATTCTCGACGCTTCGGCATATTTTGGCGGCCGTGCCGCGGAGGGGCAAGCCCGATCCATCGACGTGCAACGGGTGGTTACGGATCTGAGCAATTATATCAGTCGTCTGGGCGCTTCTCGAGTCGTGATTGATCCCGTGGGACCCTTGCTGTTTAGCCGTGACTCCATGTCCCGCGTGCTCGATCAAACGCGTTTATTGTTTTACGGGCTGCAGGCGAATGCGGGTACAACCAATTTGCTAACGACTTATGCAGTTGAGAGACAGATCCGAGGTATAGAAGAGTATCTGGTGTCCGGGACCTTTTTTTTGGAGATGGAACGGGTTAACCGCCGTTTCGTCCGTACTGTGACCATTGAAAAAATGCGCAGCACGGCACTTGCTCCAGGGCAGTTCGTTTTCGATATTATCGCCGACCGTGGCATCGTGCTTCGAGACGCAGCTGAACGTGCTTCATAGCAAGTCCTTCTCAGTACCTGGAACCCATCGGTTTACCTGCGCTGATATTCGAGATTGACCGCCGTGCCGTAGGCTAAAACTTCGGTGACTCCAGGAGCAATTTCGTTAGCATCATAGCGCACCCCAATAATTCCGTTCGCGCCAAGCTCGGAGGCATGCTCAACCATAAGACGGTGCGCGTCCGCGCGGGCTTTTTCGCAGAGTTCCGTGTAAATGGTAATATTGCCGCCCAACAACGTTTGCAGTGTCGCACCAATATTGCCGACGATACTCCGAGACCGGACCACGATGCCACGGACGATGCCGAAGTTTCTCGCGATGCGGTAATTGGGAATCTCCGTAACCGTCGTGACCAATGCCGAATCGATCATGGCAGCAATCCTTTCGCTGTTGGTTTATTAGAGAAGAGTCGATCCTGTATGTCGAATCTTCGCAATCGCGGCTTCACGTCGGCCAAGGAAATTTCGGCAACGTGCTATTCTGCAGCAGTTGATAATCGGTCAAATCAACTTGCAATGGCGTCACCGAGATATAGCCTTCGTTGACCGCGTTGCAATCAGTGCCAGCATCGTTCGCAAATCCTAAATCGTCGCCGCCGATCCAATAATATTTGCCACCGCGCGGGTCGACTCTTTCGATGATAGTCTCGCTGTAGTGGCGCTTGCCCATTCGGGTGACCTGCCATCCCTTGATGTCTTGTTTCGGGATCGCTGGCACATTCACGTTCAACAGTGTCTTCGGTGGAATACCCCGTTCGACAATCCGGTCGACCAGAGTCGCGGTAAATTCGGCGGCGGCGCGAAAGTCGAAATTCTTAAAGGTCACAAGAGATACGGCAATCGCCGGAATGCCCAGAAGGGCTCCTTCAATGGCGGCGGAAACCGTGCCGGAATAAATGATGTCGTCGCCCAGATTCGGTCCTTTGTTGATTCCAGAGATAATCAGATGGGGCCGTACCGGCAAAAGGCCAGTGAGCGAAAGTTTCACGCAATCGACCGGCGTTCCATCCACTGCAAGTCGGCGCGGCGCAAGCTCCTCGACCCGCAGCGGGCGATGCAACGTCAATGCATGACTCATGGAGCTTTGCGCCCGATCTGGCGCGACCGTATAGATCTCGCCGACATGGCCGAGGTTCGTTTCTAACGCGGTGAGCCCTTCGGATTGAATACCGTCATCATTGGACAACAGAACGATCATCTCGGCATTTTCGCAAAGAAGCTGAAAAGCGACAAGTGCAGGTGAAGCGGCGGAAACAATACCCGCCTTGTCTGGGGCCGTTCGCGTAGGCTATAAATTGAGGCCCGGTTAAAGGAGAGCTGCCATGGCAAACGCGGAAATAGTGGCGATTGGATCGGAATTGCTGTTGGGTCAAATCGTCGACACCAATTCGGCCTGGATGGCGCAGCGGTTGACGGCGCTCGGCGTCAATCTCTATTTCAAATCCGTGGTCGGCGATAATCCGGCAAGAATGAAGGAAGTCATCGCGCGCGCGATGGAGCGATCCGATGTCGTCATTACCAGTGGCGGCTTGGGTCCGACTCAAGACGACCTGACACGGGAAATCGTGGCCGAAGTCACGGGACGAAAGTTGGTCCAAAGTGCGGAAATGTTGGAGCAAGTCGAAGCACATTTTCGCCGGCGCGGACGGGCAATGACGCCGAACAATATCAGACAATCCTATATGCCCGAAGGCGCCCTGCCGGTCAAAAATCCCAACGGGACGGCGCCGTGTTTCATTGTAGAAGATTCGCGCAGCATTATTTACTGCCTGCCCGGAGTGCCCGTGGAGATGAAATGGTTATTCGAGAACGAAGTCGAACCTTATCTCCGAAAAAAATTCCACCTCGCGGAATTGATTCATTACCGTGTGTTGAAAGTGATCGGGATCGGGGAGAGCGCGGTGGACGATAAAATCGGCCATTTGATCGCCAACTCCAGCAATCCGACGGTCGGCGTGCTGGCGCTGCCCGGAGAGGTCGACGTCCGGGTTACGGCGAAGGCGGCGAATCGCGACGAGGCCAAAAAAATGATCGCGCCCGTGGAGGGAGAGGTGCACAGATTATTGGGCAATGCGATTTTTGCCGCGGACGACGAAACCATGGAGCAGGTCGTCGGCGGATTACTGCGCGCACAGAAGAAAACCGTGGCGGTGTATGAGGACATCACCTGCGGTCAGCTCGCGGAGAGACTCCAATCTGCGAGCACGGAAGAATTTTCCGCCGGCTTCATTTGCAACACTGAGCCGGCGATCAAAGCCTTACTGGTGAACTGCCGTAATCACGAGAAACTTGCGGCCCTTCTGGCTGACCCGGCGAGCTTGACCGATGAGCTTGCCTCGTCGGTGCGCGCACAATCGGGCTCGGAGTTTGGCCTTGCGCTCCATGCGGTGACAGATCCCGACAGCAAGATTCAAAATCTCGCGCGTGGGCAAATGTATATATCCCTGACTGATGGTAAAAGAATTCTCCGCCGGGAGAGCACGACGGCGGGTCGCGGCGCCTATGATCGCTCGCGCATGACGCTCAATGCTCTCGATCTCTTGCGCGCGGCGTTGCTTGGCAGGACTGAGTAACAAAGCCGAAAAAACGCTTCAATTTGACCGCTGGATTTGTCTATCGCCTGTAGTCATGACTCGCGGCGCGAGCGCTTGCAGCTCGATCAGCGGCTGTTCCAGACTTCTGATCGACTCGCTCCAAAATTCTGGTTTTTGAAGATCGACGCCAATCGTTTGTTTGACAACGTTCTCGGGCGTGTCGCTACCCGTACGCCGGAGAAATTCCTCGTATTTGGGGAGGAAGGTTGCGCCTTCTCGGGTAAACATATTGTAAAGCCCGCGGCTCAGGAGATAGCCGAACGTGTATGGAAAATTGTAAAACGTCAGGCCGGTAATATAGAAATGAAGTTTCGACGCCCAAAAATAGGGATCGTCACCGCCGCTTTCCAAGACATCACCGAGCACCTGTCGCTGAGTTTCAGTCATCAGCTGCTTGAGCCGAGAAACGCTCAAAGGCCCGCTCGCTCTTTCCTCGTAGAACGCCTGCTCAAACTGATAGCGCACCGGAATATCGAGCAAGTAGATGGCGCCGTGGCCTAATTCGATATCGAGCATCAATGCCTTGAATCCATCGCCGACACCCGGACGATCGAGCGAACCATTGATCAGTATCTGTTCGGCGAAGGTCGAAGCGGTCTCGGCAAGGGTCATCGGGTAGCCGCGGGCAAAGGGCCGTGTTTCGCGCATCAAAAAGCCGTGATAGGCGTGGCCGGACTCGTGTGCCAACGTGAGGACGTCACCGAGTGCTTGACTGTAGGTCATGAAAATCCGCGATTCTTTGCTCAGCATCGAGCTGGTGCAAAACCCACCGGGGCGTTTGCCGTCGCGCGGCTCCCAGTCAATCCAGTTTTTTCCGATTAGCTCTTGCTGAAAAAATCTACTTAGGGCGGGGTATGCACGCGTGAATGCGGCGCTGACCATCGCAACGGCTTCATCCCACGACCGAGGTGATTCTTGGGAGAGATTGAGGGGCGCGCCAAGGTCGTACCAAGCAAGCCACTGGCGGCCCATGAGCTTTGCTTTGAACCGCAGAATCCGCCGGGGAACTTCTAGATTCGCAAACAACGCTTCGAACATCGCGTCCAGCGTCTTGCGCGTGATGGCCGCCTGGAAGAGCGCAATGTCGAGAAAGTGGCTGACGCCGCGGTGGCGATTGAGCGTGAGACGCGTGCCGGCAATCGCATTGAGCGCACTCGCCGCGGTGTCTTCGATGGATTGCCAGGCCAGGTTGCCGCCGTCGAAAGCGGCTTTGCGCACGCTTCGGTCGGGATCGTCCAAGAGCGACCGGCGCTGTGAAATGGGCAGCCTTTTCCGGCTGCCGTCAGGAAAAATCATGTCGAATTCGAGCTTCGATGAGATCGTGTTGTAGAGCTGCCCCCAGGCCTGAATGCCGTCGATGCCGAGCTCGGTGGCGAGCACTTCCTGCTCGCTCGACATGGCGCGGCGCGCCTCTTCGCGCAGACGGTTCAAGTAATTTTGCGCGCCGGCCAGCGACGGGCGCGCCGACAACTCGGCGAAAAACTTATCGGAAACTGTTTTGAACGCGCGCAGGAGCTCGATCCGCACTTTGGCAAGATCGGCGCGGAGACGGGTTATCTCGGCTTCTTCTCGCAAGTAAGCTTCGTTGCGACCGTCGGAGGAAGCGAGACAACTCACGTAGGAACCGAGGTGCGACATGCGCCTCGACAGATCTTCGCTGCGGAGCAAAATATCTTCCCACAGCGCAGCGGATGCTTCATTTAACTCCGGCAGCGCCGCCGCAGCCTCGATCAGCGCTGAAGCGTCGGCGCGGATCGCATGCTTGAAGCCGCGCATTTGCGGGCCGTCGAATTCAGGAAAGTAGCTGGTGAGATCCCAGGTCATGGCTATTTTGTGCGGGGCCGCATTTGAAACCCGCCCGCACGATTGAACGGCGGGTGTGATGGGCGCGCTAAATTTCGACCGTCGTTCCGACGCCTTTCTCCAGCGCTTTGCGATACACGAGATTCGCCGCCGCGACGTCCTGAATCGCAATGCCGACCGATTTGTAGAGCGTGATTTCGTCAGTGTTCTTTCGCGCGGCTTTCGTTTTCGCTAGAACTTCGCCGATCTCGGCGTGAATCGCATTTTCGCCGATGATTTTCTCTTTGAGCGCCAGCAGGATGTCGCCGCATTCGGCCATGATCGCCTCGCGTGAGTCGACGACGATGGTCGCGCGCGCAAGCGTCGCGCCGTCGATTTCCCGGAGATCCGGTCGGTGCGAACCGACCGCGTTGATGTGAACGCCAGGTTTCAGCCATTCGGATTTCAGAATCGGTTCTTTAGCGGTAGTGACAGTGACGAGAAGATCGGCATCACGCACGACGGTTTCCGCGTTGTGAGCGACTTCGATCACGCAATTCAGTTGCGGCGCCATGTCCTTCTTGATTGCGTCGGCGCTGGTTCCCGATGGACTGTAAAGCCGGATGCTCTCGATCTTGCGTACGCGGCTCAAGGCCTGGATGTGTGCGCGAGCCTGAACGCCCGCGCCCAGGATTCCAAGCACCGGAGTTTGCGGGTTAGCGAGTGCCTTGGTGGCCATTGCCGAGGCGCAGGCGGTGCGAATAGCAGTAATGTAGCTCCCGTCCATGATCGCGATAATTTTACCCGTATCGGCACTGAAGAGCATGATTGTGGCGAGAATTGCGGGAAGATCGAGTTTCGGGTTTTGCTGAAAATAAGTGACGACTTTCATTCCCAGGGCTTTGTCGTCGCTTAAGAAACCAGGCATGCTGGTGATGCGACCCTGAATCGCAGGTAGCGGCACGACGAGCCGCACCGGCATGACTGCGCTGTGAGTCGAGTATTGGATATGCGCTTTTTCGAGCGCTTCGATGAGCTCATCGATGTCGGCGAGAGCACGAACTTCTTGTTCTGAAATCACCAGCATGATTAGTTTTGATAGCATAAAGCCGATGGTCAAGGTAGCGCACTAACTCTCAACGTCTTAGGAGTCATCATGGTCAAAGATAAATATGTAGTGCATCTGTCCGAAGTGCCGATTGACGAAATCAATGCACCGCACGGCTCGATGTTCGGTGGCCGGCGGCAACGTGTGGGCGCGCATCTCGGCGCCGATAAGCTCGGCTACAGTTTTTATGCCGTACCGCCAGGTAAGACCGCTTTTCCCTATCATGGCCATGCAAGCAACGAAGAGATGATCTACATTCTCGAGGGTTCTGGAGTTTTACGGCTCGGTGAAGAACAGCTCGAGGTTTGTGCAGGTACAGTGATCGCCTGTCCCGTCGGCGCGGAGCTGCCCCATCAACTGATCAATACCGGGACGGAGGAGTTGCGCTACCTCGTTGTGAGCACGATGACGTTTCCAGATGTATGCGAATATCCCGATTCGAATAAGATCGGCGCCTATGCGACGGCAGCGGTGGGCTCGAAAGCGGGGCACCGCGCGCTCTATTTCAAAGATACAAAGGTGGACTACTATGACGGTGAGAACGGCAAGGAGATCGAGCGGATTGTAAAAGCGACACCGCAGTCACGATGAACAAGTCGAAGCGATCCGCCCGTTGGTCAGTTTGATTGTTTCTCTTCCTCTTCGAGGCTCGCTTTGCTCTTCTGTTCGCTTTCTTTGAGCGAGCTCTTGGCGTTTTCCAAGGCGTTGAAGGGCTGGGTTACGACACCTTTAACCGCTTCGCGGCCCCGCTCGACTGAATTCGATTTTGAATCGCAGCCGTAGTATGGCAGTACAATGACCGCGGCGGCAAAAAACAGAGTAGAACGCTTCATACTACCTTCTCCTTCCCAATCACCTGTTCCAATGCTGCTTTAGTGATCTCGCCCTCGCGAATGACGCGAACCTTGTCACCGCTGATCTCAGCGACCGTCGAACCGACATTTGAGTGTAGCTCACCGCCGTCTATAAAGACCGTGATTTCACCGGGAAAATATCTCTTCGCTTCGTCGATCCGTCGCGCGGGATTTTTCCCCGAAGGATTTGCGCTCGTGGCTGTGATCGGTTTGCCGAGCTCTCGCAACAGTTCGGCTGCTATGGGTGCGCTGGAAATGCGCACGCCAACACCGCCGCGGGCGTTCACCAAATGTTTAGAGAGATCTTTTTTTGCCGGTAACACCAGCGTCAATGGCCCGGGCCAGAACTCGGCGATCAGTTGCTCCGCAAGGCGTGGAACGTCGCCGACGATGGTGCAAAGCATCGCGCGATCCGCAACCACGACCGAAATCGGGTTGGCCGCATCACGTCCTTTGAGGTGAAAAACTCTTTCCACGGCCGCGGCGTTAAGCGCGTCGGCGCCGAGACCATAGAGAGTCTCGGTGGGAAAGACGATCACCTCGCCTCGATTGAGGGCTGCAACGGCTGCGTCGAATTCAGGTTTTTTGTCTTTCACTCTGGAGCTTGCGATCCCGTTCTTCGACTCCCGCGGCCATCTCTTTTTTGGCTTGCGCCAACTTGGCCGCGACCTCAGCGTGTTTTCGGGCAACGATTTGCGCGGCAAAAATACCGGCGTTTGCCGCCCCCGCTTTGCCGATGGCCATCGTGGCAACCGGAATTCCCGCAGGCATCTGCACCGTCGCTAGCAGTGCGTCGAGACCTTTTAAGCTCGAGGAATCGATGGGAATTCCAATAACCGGCAACGTGGTATTCGCTGCAATCGCCCCGGCCAGGTGAGCGGCGGCGCCGGCACCGCAGATGATCACTTGCAAGCCGCGCTGCTCGGCCGTCGCCGCATATTCGGCGGCCTTCTCCGGCGTTCGATGGGCTGACATAATTCGGGTCTCGTAAGAAATGCCAAAGCTGTCGAGTCGCTTCTCAGCCTCGCGCATGACGTCGAGATCCGAGTCGCTGCCCATAAGAATGCCTACTTGAGCGGTTTTTTCTGCCACGGTTCCTCCCAACTAACTCTGCGATCGGCGTCTATATTTTTCGTTGAAACTCCAGACGCTGGAATCCAAAACGCTAGTTTAAGGCTCTTCGAGCGATGTCCTTTCGATAGTGCATGCCGTCCCAGGAAATCTGCTGGACTGCCCAATAAGCTTCTTTTGCCGCAGCGGCAACAGTTTTACCGCGAGCCGTCACGCCGAGAACTCGTCCCCCAGCAGTGAACCAATGGTGGTCGCTTTTGACCGTTCCCGCATGAAAAACAAAACCTCGTTGCCAATCGTTGAGATTTTCCAACCCGTGAATTTCTTTGTTCTTGTCGTAGGCGCCGGGATAGCCCCTGGCGGTGAGCACAACACAGACTGTCGGGTCGCTGTGCCACTCCGGGCTGACCTGGTCCAAACGGCCATCGACAGCGGACTGCAACAACGGAATCAGATCGCTTTTCAGGCGCATCATAACCGGCTGGCATTCCGGGTCGCCGAAGCGCGCATTGAATTCTAAGACTTTAGGGCCGTTTTTCGTGATCATCAGGCCGACATAGATTACGCCGCGGTAGCGAATGTGTTTTTCTTTGAGTCCCACAAGTAGGGGCCGGAGAATGTCGCGGAGAATACGCTCGTGCATTTCCGCAGTCACGATGGGTGCAGGGGAATAGGCGCCCATGCCGCCGGTATTTGGACCGATGTCATTATCGAAGACGCGCTTGTGATCCTGCGATGACGCCAGCGGCAAAACATGCTCGCCGTCACTCAGGACCATGAAAGACACTTCTTCGCCCTCGAGGAATTCCTCGATGATAATTTTATCGCCGGCGCTGCCAAATGCTTTGCGTACCAGAATGTCATCGAGCGCCCATTCAGCTTCAGTGCGTTCCTGGCAAATGATCACGCCTTTCCCTCCGGCGAGACCGTCGGCTTTGATCACATAGGGCGGCTTTTGTTGCGCAACATAGCGCTTCGCAGCGCTAGAGTCGGTGAAGGTTTGAGATGAGGCGGTGGGAATTTTATTTTCCGCGAGAATTTTCTTGGCGAAAACCTTGCTTCCTTCGAGCTGCGCGGCGGCGCTATTGGGTCCGAATATTTTCAGGCCGCACGACTCAAACAGATCGGCGATGCCGAGGGTGAGCGGCAACTCCGGACCAACCACCGTGAGATCGATTTTTTCTTTGCTGGCGAAATCAGCAAGGTTTTGGATTTGCTCGGCCCCGATCGGAATGATTTCGGCCAGCTCGCCGATGGCTGCGCTGCCGGGGGCGCAATAGACGCGAGTCACGAGCGGGCTTTGGCGAATCTTCCAAGCCAATGCGTGCTCACGTCCACCGCTGCCGATCACTAGGACTTTCATACAACTCGGAGGATGGAAAATCGCAGATGGAGAATTGTCAATTTCACGCCGCCATCCGCTGTTGTCAGCAAACTAGTGCCGAAAGTGCCGCATGCCGGTGAAAATCATTGCGATGCCGTGCTCGTTCGCGGCGTTGATCACTTCATCGTCTTTGATCGATCCGCCTGGCTGGATCACCGATTTGGCGCCGGCATTGGCGGCTTCATCCAGACCATCGCGGAACGGATAGAAAGCGTCGGAGGCTACAGCGGAGCCCTTGAGGTCCAATCCATGCGTGGCGGCGCGCATCACCGCAATTTTCGTGGAATCGATTCGGCTCATCTGGCCAGCGCCGACGCCGAGGACTTGGTTCGGTGATGCAAAAACAATCGTGTTCGATTTGACATGCCGACAAACACGCCAGGCAAAATCCAGCGCTTGATACTCTTCTTTTGTGGGTTTTCGCTGCGTGACAACTTTGCATGAGTGCACGTCAATCTTGCCGGTATCCCAATCTTGCAATAACAAGCCGCCGCGCACCCGGCGCAGATCGTAACCGCCGGTTTGCGGCTGGCTGATATCCAACTCGAGCAAGCGGATGTTAAGCAAGCGTTTTGCCGACGAGAGCACGGCCTTGGCTTCCGAGGTGAAGCTCGGCGCGATGACAATCTCGAGAAAAATATCCTTCAGCTCCTTCGCCGTTTCTTCATCGACCGGACGGTTGAAGGCGATCACGCCGCCAAAGATTGAAACCGGATCGCAGGCTTTCGCTTTACGAAACGAATCCGCTAAGGATTGCTTCGATAATGCCACGCCGCAGGGATTGTTGTGCTTGATCGCGACGCTGGCGATATCGGAAAATTCTAGAACCGTGCTGAGCGCCGCGTCGGCGTCGAGAATGTTGTTGAAGGAAAGCTCTTTGCCCTGAATCTGATGAGCGCGCGCGATGCTCGGCCCGGTTTCGCCCTGAGTTTCGTAAAACGCCGCGCTTTGGTGCGGGTTCTCGCCGTAGCGCATGTCCTGGATCTTCGCGACCTGAATGGTGAAGCTTTCACCCCAGCGCCGCGGCTTTTTCTCATCGTCGAGGGAGGAAAAATAGTTTGAAATCGCCGCGTCGTATCGGGCGGTGTGCTGAAAGGCTTTGCGGAATAATCGGAAACGGGTTGGCCCAGAAAGCGTGCGGTCATTTTCCTTTAATTCAGCGAGAATCGAGTCGTAGTCCGCCGGGTCGACAACGACGCCGACATGCTGATGGTTCTTCGCCGCGGCGCGTACCATACTAGGCCCACCGATATCGATATTCTCGACAATTTCTTCGAAGGGGGCGGCGCGCGCGACCGTTGCCTCGAATGGATAGAGATTGACGACCACCAGATCGATAGGGAGAATGCCGTGCTCCTTCAGCTTCGCTACATGCGCCGGATTGTCGCGCAGCGCCAAAATGCCGCCGTGAACTTTTGGATGAAGTGTTTTGACCCGGCCGTCCATCATCTCGGGAAAGCCGGTAAGCTCGGCAACGTCTTTTACGCCGATTTTGTTATCGCGTAACAGAGAAGCCGTGCCGCCGGTGGACACCAACTCGATCTTCAACTCTGCGAGCGCACGACAAAACTCGACGATGCCCTTTTTCTCAGAAACGCTGATCAGGGCCCTTTCGATCCTGCCCACAACGGGGATCCTCCTAAGAATTGTAGTGAATGCGGGGAACTCGAGTGCCGATGGAAGTGAGAATCTCGTACGAGATCGTGTTGGCCCAGGCAGCTATTTCGTCAGCGCTAATTTCCGCGCCGCCCTGACGACCGAGAAGCACAACCTCATCTCCCTGTCGTACATTTCGTATATCGGTAACATCAATCATAGTCAAATCCATACAGACTCTGCCGGCGATTCGCGCGCGCTGACCGCGCACAAGAGCTTCGCCCCGATTGGACAGAAAGCGCGGATAACCATCGGCGTAACCTATAGGCAAAGTCGCGATCAAACTTTCGCGCTCGGTGACATAGGTCTGTCCGTAGCTGACGCTGGTTCCGGACGGCACATTCTTGAGCTGAAGAATTTTGGTTTTCCACGAGAGCGCCGGTTTTAAATTAATTTGCTCTTTCATATTAGGTGACGGGTAGACACCGTAAAGCATCAGTCCCGGGCGCACCATATCGAAATAAGCTGCGGGCAAAGTAATCGTGGCTGCGCTGTTCGCTAAATGCACCAGATCTGGAATGACGCCTGCCGAACGGAGTTGGCCGAGAACGCGTTTAAAAATCTCTAATTGTTTTTGGGTGTAGTCTCCTTGGACGCTTTCAGCATGCGAGAAATGTGAAAACACGCCTTGGATGTGCAGGGATTCCGCCTGCTTGATGGCGGCGATCCATTGATCTGCCTCGGCGGCCAAAAAACCGAGCCTGCCCATGCCCGTATCAACTTTTAAATGAACCTTGAGCTGAACTTGGCGCCGAGACGATTCGCGATCGAGTGCCTTCAGGCTAATCAAATCGTGAACCACCGGTGTCAGCTTGTACTCGACGAAGGTGTCAAGCTGAGCTGGAAAAACGCCGGCCAAAACGATCAGCGGCGCTTGAATGCCGGCTTCCCGAAGTTGAACGGCTTCTTCGAGGGTCGCGACGCCGAAGGCATCAGCACCCGCCCGAATGAGGGTCTGAGAGATCTCTGCCGCGCCATGGCCGTAGCCGTTGGCTTTCACCATGCAGAGAATTTTGACGCGGGAACCCACCTTGTCCCGAATCTGGCGCAAGTTCGAGCGCAGCGCTTCGTGATCGATACCACAAATAGTGGGACGCCCGGGAGGAAAAACAAATTCCATTGAAACAGCGCCAGGTCTTACGAGACTTTCGCCCCGGTAGCAACCGGTTTTTCCGGTGTTAGGATTACAACGCGGCCATCATCCGAGGCCGCGAGGAGCATTCCTTGACTATCGAGTCCGCGCAGCTTTGCGGTCTCAAGGTTCGCGACCACGACGATCTGCTTTCCGATGAGCTCTTCCGGCGCGTACTGACCTCTGATCCCGGCGCAAATCTGCCGCTGCTCGTCGCCGAGGTCTATTTGCAGCACCATCAACTTGTCGGCGTTGGGATGCGGCTCTGCGGATTTGATCGTGGCAACTCTGAGTTCGACTTTGCGAAAGTCTTCGATCGAGATCATCGAGTCCTTGCAATATAGATAATGATAGCAAAAATATCAGAACCGGCGAATCAAAAAAAGCGAAACCGCGTCTTTGACTTCCTCAGTGGCTTTGTATTATCAGTAATCATTACTATTAAGGAGGGTTTATGGCAAAAAGCTTAGGGGGCACAAAGAGTCACGAAAACCTGAAGAATGCCTTCGCGGGCGAGTCTCAGGCGAATCGACGTTATCTCTATTTTGCGCGAGTTGCGGATATCGAGGGCTATCCCGATGTGGGCGGTCTTTTCCGCGACACGTCGGAAGCTGAAACCGGCCACGCCTTCGGGCATCTCGATTTTCTAAAAGAGGTGGGTGATCCCTGCACCGGGGTAGCAATCGGCACCACGGCGAAAAATCTCAAATCAGCGGTGGAAGGCGAAACCTACGAATACACGGAAATGTATCCGGGCTTTGCTAAAACAGCGCGCGAGGAAGGATTGCCGGAACTGGCTGAGTGGTTTGAAACTCTAGCCAAGGCGGAGAAATCCCATGCGGGCAGGTTCAGCAAAGGCCTCGATACGCTGGGCAGTTGAGGAGAGTGAATTGATCGGCGGGAGGTGGTCTGCCGTCGCCTCCCGCCGATCGAGAACGGTTGAAAACACGCTTACGGATTGAAACACTGTTTAGTCAGAACTATGAAAAAGATCCTGCTTGACGATATTTTGGGATTTAGTGCCTACGAGACAGTTCGCGACAACTTCCGCAAAGACATTATCGAAAAGAAAAAAAGCCGGCGGCTTGCCGTCGGCGATAAGGTCTCGCTGGTTTTCGAAAATCGCGACACGGTGGTTTTTCAAATTCAGGAGATGCTGCGCGCGGAAAGAACCACCGATCTCGACAAGATCCGCGAGGAAATCGCGGTTTACAACGAGCTCCTGCCAAATCCCGGGGAGCTCAGCGCTACGCTATTTTTAGAGATCGAAGATCAAAGTCATATGCGCGATGACCTGCTCAAATTTCTCGGCATCGACGAATGTTTGTCCTTGAAGGTCGGCGGCCGTTCGCTGCCGGGCCGATTCGAAGCCGGGCGTAGTAAAGAAGACAAGATCAGCGCCGTCCAGTATGTGCGTTTTTGCTTCGATGAGGAGGCGCGCCGGGCTTTTATTGCCGGCGAACGCGCTGAGCTGATTATCGATCATCCCAATTACCAAGCGCGCGCGGTGCTTGCTTCTGAAGCGCAGCAATCGTTGGCCGAAGATCTAGTTATTTAACATGGCAAAAACCAGAAAACAGGCGCGAACCACCAAACAGCTCGGCACGATATGGGAGACGATCAAGAATGACAAATCCCATCCCACCGCGGACCAAATTTACGACCGCGTGCGGAAAAAACTACCGAGCATCAGTCTCGGCACAGTTTACCGGAACTTGCAAAAGTTGGTTGCCGATCAGAAGCTGCAGGTCTTGATGCGCGGCCGATCGCAGCATTTCGATCCGCTGGTACAGAAGCATCAACATTTTATCTGTGAAATATGCGATCGGGTCTACGATGTCGTGCTCCAGAATCAAAGAGACATCGAACCTGTCAAGCTGCCTCATGAAGGATTTAGAGTGACCTCGCACCAACTCGCTTTTTACGGGATCTGCAAGCACTGCTCGAAGTAGTTCACCGGCAGTTGTATTCCCTTATAACGGGAGCTACAGTCGGGGCCCCCACTCGGTGCGGTCATGCCCGATGTCTATCTTCCTTTCGAGTCGCAGCGGCGGCTAATCAAAACCGCCCGGCAAACCCTCGAAGCGATTACTCGCGGAAATCGATGCAGCGAGCCCGGTGAGAGCGATCCGCACCTCGATCGTATCCACTACGGCGCATTTGTAACGTTGTTCAATCGGCATGTTCTGCGCGGCTGTGTTGGGACCTGTGCGCCATCCAGCGGGCTTTTCAATATTGTCAATGAAATGACCGAGGCTGCCGCGACATGCGATCGCCGAGTAAAACCTGTGTGCGTCGGTGAGCTCAATGATATTCAGATCCATATTTCCGTCATTTCACCGCTCGATCCCGCTGACCACCCGCTCGATCTGGAGATCGGGAAGCATGGGATTCACATCGCGCGCCATGGTAAACGGGGCGTGCTCTTACCTCAGGTCGCGGTAGAGCACGGCTGGGATGCATCGGCGTTTTTGGGGCAGACCTGTCGTAAGGCAAATTTGCCGAGCAATGCCTGGCGCTGGTCGGGGACCCAAATTGCTCTGTTTACGTCCTTAGAGATCGCGGAGGAAAAATGAAACGACGCGGCTTTCTCGGTGTCGTTGGAAGCGGTTGCTTACTGTGGCTGCGCGGCGTCGCCGAAGCGATGTGCAATCCTTCTTTGGTCGAGTTGTTTCATCATGGGCGACACTTGGTGCAGGCTCGAGGTAACGGAGCCAAGGCGCCGTCCCTTGGCTCTTACTTCGTCAATTGGTTTGGACACTCAAGTTTTTTAATCCAGTCCGGCAGCCATACGAAAGTGGTTGCCGACCCGAATTTCAACGTGACGCCGGGAATCCAAGCCGACGCGGTGACCGTCAGCAACGATCATTTTACCCATAACAATACTGGTGCTGTGACAGGAGATCCGGTAATCCTGCGTGGGATTACCTTCAAACAGACGTGGAACCCGATCCGGACCAGCATCAAGGACATCACCATCGTCAATATTCCGAGTCAACGGAATGCCAGTTGGGGGGCTATTGCCAATTCCATTTTCATCTACGAGATGGGGAGCTTGTGTATCGCGCATTTGGGCAATATTGGCCATCTTCTGACCGCGGAACAGGTGAAGGTGTTACAACACGTGGACGTGATGATGGTTCCCATCGACGCGATGACCAATTTGGCGTTCGAGGACATCGTCAAAGTGATCGAGCAGGTGAAACCGCCCATTGTGATCCCGATGCACTATGATGTCGTGCGCCAGGGCGAACTGTTCGCCACATTTGCGCGCGATCACTACCCGGTCAAGCGAATTTCGCAGTCGCAGCTTACCCTCAATCGCGGCATGCTGCCGAAGTCCACAGAAGTATATATTCTGCAGCATCCTCGGCCGAGCTTATTTGGTGAGTAAAAGTCGTTCAAGATGCCGGACGAATTAACTCCACCGGTTGATGTTTGCCTACTTTCTCCTATAATAACCGCATTGTTCGTTTTCGGTGAAAAGGTGAAACTTGAACCCAAGCGATCTTGAATTTTTTCGTCGGCTATTGAATCAACGGGTTAGCGAGCTGCGTTTTGAAGCGGGCAAGACCGTGGAGAACATGGATCAGGACGTGAATTTCCCCGATCCGACGGACCGAGCTTCTCTGGAAGCAAGCCGGAATTCCGTTCTGCGCATTCGTGATCGCGAGCGCAAGCTCATTTTCAAAATTCAGGAAGCGTTGCAACGGCTCGATAATGGCGAATATGGGATTTGCGAAGAGTGTGGTGAGGAAATCGGCATCGGACGGTTGAAAGCGCGCCCGGTGACGACACTTTGCATTACCTGCAAATCCAGCCAGGAAATCGAGGAACGAAAAACGAAACGGGTGGTTTGAGGCTCGTCGAAACAATCGCATGAAGCTTAGAAAAGCTGTTATTCCCGTTGCAGGACTTGGCACCCGCTTTCTGCCCGCAACCAAGACGGTGCCGAAGGAATTGTTGCCGATCGTCGACATCCCGTCGATTCAATACGTCGTGCAGGAAGCGGTCGACGCGGGCATCGAAGAGATTATTTTCGTTACCGGTCGTGGCAAAGACGGCATTGAAGACCATTTTGATGAAGCGCCGGAGCTCGAACAAGTGCTCGCAGACCGTGGCAATGACGAAATGGTCAAGGTGCTGCGACGTATCGCGGAAATGACCGAAGTAGTTTCCGTTCGGCAGAAAAAACCATTGGGATTGGGACACGCCGTCCTTTGCGCCCGTGATCTCGTCGGCAACGAACCGTTTGCTGTCATGCTGGCGGATGACCTGATCGACAGCGCGACGCCGTGCATTCGCCAATTGCTTGATATTTTCCAAAGCACCAATGAATCTGTAATCGCCTTGATGGAAGTGCCTCAAACGGAGGTACACCAGTACGGCGTCATTAAAGGTAAAGTGATGAAGGAGCGACTTTACGAAGTGGAGGGCATGGTCGAAAAACCGCCCGCTAAGGACGCTCCCTCGCGGATGGCGATTATCGGTCGATACGTGCTGCGTCCGGAAATCTTCTCAATTCTGCAAAATCTGCCCTCCGGCAAGGGCGGTGAGATTCAGTTGACGGACGGTTTGGCTCACCTTCTGCGCGAGCGGAAAATTTACGGTTGCGAGTTTAGCGGTGATCGATATGACATCGGCGACAAGTTCGGATTCGTTCGCGCGACAGTAGCCTATGCGTTGAAACGAGCGGATCTAAGAGATAAGGTGCTCGAATATTTAAAATCAGCAAAATACTAAATGGGGCCGTAGCTCAGTTGGGAGAGCGCTAGAATCGCACTCTAGAGGCCGTGGGTTCGACTCCCATCGGCTCCACCATTTGAGACAGTATAAAGAACTCCCCCGTTTCACGTGTCATGGGGGAGTTCTCACTGTCAAAGGCTTAATCGAACCGCATTACTTTTGACTCTCACTCTTTAGCATTCCCTGAATTTTTATTGTAGCCGACTTTGTCTCCACTTCTGCTGCGAGAGTCTTTAGCGCTTTCGCCATGCAACACCTGGACGGCGTATTAAGAAAATGAGCTCAACCATTGCCGAACGCGGATTTGAGAAGCACACCGGATACGGCAAGCACGAAATCATTTCAGGAATCTTGTCCGAGCCATCAAATTGCGGAAAAGAGGTCTTTTTCGAAACCCAAGGACTACGAGATCAATATTTTCCTCGTGAGCGACTCCTAAGATTTTTTCCTCGTGGCCGAGTGCAATTTTCTTCTGATTCTCACGCGGCCGGGGTTCCTGATAATTTTTTCAATAAGACGATAAAGCATTTATTGGGTTTTTGAGGAGCAACAACACCGACCAGCGTACGTCGGATGGAGCTCTACAATGATTCTGCGAGACGAGCACAGCGCTACGGACGATTGATCTCCACAGCGGACGCCTGTTCTATTGAGTGCACGGACTATCGCTCGTCTAGCTACTTGCAGCAACTCAGCAGTTTGTCCTCGTGTCAACAAGCGCAGGCTGGGGCATCGTGATTGTCCGGCTATCAACTGATACGTAAACTCAAGGCACCGCTCAGCTAAGCTCTCAGCCAGATTCACATAACGGCCGCGCGCAATCTCTTCCGGTTGGCGGCGATCCCCTCAAGTCGCCTCGCCCAAGCCTGACAACTACTCGTTTACCCAAATCGTATTCTGTCTTCAAACCGAGATAGCCGAGCAAATTTCTCGCGATCACACAAAAACGCACGCAGCATTGACAGACTTGGCAATCCGAACGTCGCTCTCGTCACTCAATGTGTCGCGGCCCGGATCTCGCAACGTCACTGCTTGCGATGGCAATAAAGTACTTTTGGCCGCGATGGCGCACTACTGAGCTTAGAAAGGTATAGCCAATGTCTCTGAATGCCTTTGTGCCTGTTCTCGGTAAGTCGAATCGTCCTGCTGGGCAAGCTCTGGTTGAATTCACCCTTGTGTTTTTGTTGTTCCTGGTGGTGGCATGGATACCGGCGGATTTTGGACTGGCATTTTATACAGGTCAACTCGCGCAAAATGCCTCACGCGAAGGTGCGAGAATCGCCGCTGCCGATCGAAACCTCCTGAGCGGAACCACCAGCTGCACTATGCCTTCCTGCTCGGGAAATATATTTACCGAAACGGCAGCGAGAATTTCATCCGCGCTACTTCCGGGCGCAACAATCACACTCAGCTTGGATGCCGATACCGGAGCTAACTGCAATCGAATGGTGGCAGTTACGGTCTCCGGAACTTACAAGTTTTTTTTCTATCAGCTTCTCGGGTGGTTCGGCGCAACAAATCTCAACAACACGGCCATTACTCGCCAAACACGGATGCGATGGGAGCCGCAGGCGGGTTGCTGAAGTCCTTTTCTCTTGATGATTACGGCTACGAATTTGGGGGAGATCGAGCCATGAAGTTATTCCAAGCAGGAAAAATAAACTTAAAGGATCAAACCGGCCAGAGCCTCATCGAAATTACCCTGATTACACCGCTTCTTTTAGTCGCCTTATATGTGCCGGTTGATTTTGGGATCTCATTTTTTATAGGCAATCTCACTCAAGTTGCGGTGCGCGAGGGCGCGCGGGTGGGCAGCGGCTTGCAGAAAAGCGGCAGCGTTCCGAATCTCCTCTTCAGTACTGCCGAAGCCAGTACAGTCAAAACCGAAGTATTTAGTCGGTTACCCAATTATCTCACCAACAAGGCGGTGACGGTGACCTTTTACAGCGGAACGGGATGCTTGGAATTTCTCCAAGTTACGGCTCAGGGCAGCTATAATTTTTCGTTGTACCGGCTGATGAGGCTCTTTGGCGCGACGGCTCCTAATTCTTTGACGATCTCTCGCACGACCCAAATGCGTTACAAATATCAGCCGTACATGAACGATGACTACTGCACAGTGCCGAGTAGTTATGGGCCGTACTCGAGCTAGGATGGAGGTTGCTATGCAAACTGTGAAAAACGAGCAAGGGTTTGCGATGGTTTTCGCAACACTCATGGTTGTACTGCTTTTAATCATGGTCGGCATGGGATTGGACACTGGGCACCTTGCCTATGTCAGGTCCCAGGGACAACCGGCCGTCGATGCGGCAGCTTTGGCTGCAGCTTCCGCCATTCCGAGTGGAAATTTGTCGAGGGTCACGGACCGTGCAACAAAGTTCAATCCCGGAGGAACGAACCCGGGCACGGGGAATAACTATGTCAATAGCCCGAATAATGCGATCAACCAGAAGAATGTGACGCTGGTCAAGTATGATAACGCGACCGGTGAGTTTACGACGGTCGGGGTCAATATTAACAATGCCAACGGCGCGCGAGTGGCATTAGAAAACAGCAACCCTTACGGCGGGAATACTGGAAAGGCCATGCAAGCGCCACTGTTTTTAACGCCACTATTCAATTTGTTTGGACAAAAGGTTAAAACCACGGCTGACGTAAGTGTTAGTGCTGTGGCAGTGAATCAGGCGCTTCCTGCTCTCCCAATCGTTGTCGTGCAGAATAAGTGTAACCAAGCTGGCGACGTGGTACTGGATTTTCAAGCCGGCGGTAAGAGCACTGCCGGTTGGGAAACTTACCAGATCATAAACGCGAGCACGGACGAGGTTAGAGGGCTGTGGGAGAAGTTACCCTTTTGTGCGGGCCAACCGGCAATCGATACCGGTTATTGTGGAAATATAGCCAATGGCGTGAACGCGACTGTTTTCAATTCAATTCTCAAACCGATGTTCAAAGCCGATCCGTCGCGATGCTATTTGGTCCCAGTCATAGGAAATGGTGGCAACCTGAATCAGTGCCAGGAGATCATTGACTGGGCGAGCTTTTGTCCGGCAAAAGGAAACAATACTGATGACGCGTTTCCCAGCCAGGGTGCCTTAAAAGGTACGCTTACCTGTGGCAAAAGTCCTTGGACATCGACGGACACCCAGTGTTATGTGCAGCGTTTGGTGCGTGACAAACCGTCCGGAATGTAACAGATGTGTCGAACGTCTCAGTCGTCGTTTTGGGGATGTATAAAATCGAGCATCTCGGAATGGCGCAATTGGAAAGGGCTGTGGCGCTGAGAAGAACTACTGACGTGAAGACTGTCTCCTGCGACGCCTCGGACGCGAGTATCGGTAACTGGCAGAACGCGCCATGCGTAGAGTAAAGAGCATCGGACTACCAGAATGCTCTTGGAGACCACTGAGTTATCGTCTCAAGAATTTTACTTTATCACTCTGTCCGCTCTCGCCAGCATATTTGGTGGAATCGTGAGGCCAATCTGCTTGGCGGTCTTCAGATTAATCACTAGCTCGAATTTTTTTGGCTGCTCGACGGGAATGTCCGTGGGCTCGTCCCTTTAAGGATTTTGTCAACATGGCGAGCCCATCTTTCCCCTCGTTGCTATAACCAGGTCCTTATGTCATCAAGCAGCCATTTTCGGCGTAATCAGACCTTGCACATATTGACGGCAAGCGATGTTTGATCGCCAGGTCAGCAATAACTTTTTGATTGGAATTGGCTAATGGATTAAGCGTTACCCGATAGCCATATTTCGAGCATTAACAGTTTGTTTGAACTCAGGCTCATACCTATCGACGCTACTGACTTCCATCGAGTAAAGTTGCAGCTCGAGCTCGCGGGCCAC
>Ga0207683_10000465_pt1 | contig 37701 bp, 35 predicted proteins | sample KBSM73metaG_FD_184333 | JGI IMG/M metagenome (GOLD analysis project Ga0207683, IMG submission 184333) | Miscanthus rhizosphere microbial communities from Kellogg Biological Station, Michigan, USA - KBS M7-3 metaG (SPAdes) (version 2) | ecosystem: Host-associated > Plants > Roots > Rhizosphere >... | reverse complement strand
CAACCAGGCCGCCAATAGAACTCAACAGCACGCTCTCCGTGATGATCTGACGGACGACTCGACGCCGGCCTGCGCCCATCGCCATGCGCACTGCGATGTCCGCGCGCCGCGCCGTACCACGCGCCAGCAGCAAGTTCGCAATATTGGCACACGCAATCAGCAGTACAAAGGATGAGAGAATCATCAGCATCTTCAGCCCGAGGCCGGTGTTCTGCTGCAGACTCTGAATTCCTCCACCACCCGGGACAATCACAACATGCTGCTTTGGAATGACGGTGGACCCACCATGGTCGGTGTAAACCAGCCGCGTAGACAGGAATTGACGAAGGGACTGTGACAGCTTCGCCTGTAGCGCGCCGATGTTCGTGCCTGGCCGAACACGACCGAGGGCGTAGAGCCAGTTCGAGTCGGCGTGATGCAGAATCGAACTGGAAGACCGAATGTATGGCTCCGTCGAAACAGGCATCCAGAAGTCCGGCGGCCTTTGCGTAACCCTGTCGCCAAAGAACCCGGGTGCCGCGATGCCGACGACCGTGAATGGCTTTGTCTGCACCGAGATGGTGGAACCGACAATCGATGGATCGCCTGCGAATTCGGTTTGCCATGCCTGGTAGCTCAGCACGAGTGCGGGCGACGCCGTCGGCGTATCGTCTGACTCGCTTAGTACACGCCCGGCGAAAGGCCCTATGCCGAGCATCGTAAAGAAATTTCCAGTTACAAACTCAGCATGCAATTCCTTCGAAAATGTATCGCCGCGCCGTACACCCCATTGCCAGTTACCGGCCTGAACTGCCGAAAGCTGTTCAAATTCAGGAGCTGAATTCTTCAGATGGAGAAAGAGATCATAAGAGTAGATGTCAAAATCGCCGTTCTCGCTGACGAATCCGCCATTAACGCAGCAATTGTCCGTATCGCCTATCCGGTAGAGTTGCTTCGGGTCGTTCACGGGCAGAGAGCGCAGCAGTATTCCCTGCACCAGCGTAAAGATCGCGGTATTGGCTCCGATGCCGAGCGCCAATGTCACGATCGCCGTCAGGGTGAAACCCGGCGACTTGCGCAATTGCCGCAGCGCGTAACGAATGTCCTGAACCGTATTAGTGAGGAAGAGATTCATCGCATTTTTACTCCGTTACTCAATTGAGCCAGTGTGCCTTGCGACTATTCAGTCCTTAGCGCTTTCATCGGTTGGATTGAAGCCGCACGCATCGCCGGAATCACCGATGCTGCGAGTGCCAGCGCGAAGATGGAAATCGCCGCCAAAAGAATAACGACAGGATCGAACGGATTCACCTGGAAGAGCAGAGACCGCAACAAACGTGATGCAAAAACAGCGGCCAGCGCACCTATCCCGCAGCCCAGCAGGCCCAGCTTCGCGCCCGATATTAGGACCAATTTGAGAACACTGGAGCGTTGCGATCCGAGCGCCATCCGAATAGCCATCTCATGTGTCCGCATCGTGGCGGAGAAGGCGATCACACTATAAATTCCCAAAATCGACAACAGCACAGCCGCAGCCGCGAAGCTGGAGATGAGCACCGTGTTGAAACGGCGTGAGGCTTGTCCTTCGGCAACTACCTGGTCCATGGACTCCACCTGGGTGAGTGGAAGTTGCGGATCGATAGACCGCACAGTCGCGCGCAAAGCGTTCGCCATCTGTTCAGGCGGCACCTGCCCACGCACCACGATAGTGCCGTACGTTCCATTGAGCATGTCGGGAGGGGCGAACTGGGCCAGTGTGGCCTTGAACTGGGCAGAGGGCGTGAATATCTGATTCTTGACGTCAACGTCTGCGGAAGTCTGCTTGATGTCGCCAATCTCTCCCACAATCGTCATCCACGGCGTTGGACTTTCCGGCACCCCAATTTTCAAACGCTTTCCGATTGGGTCCTGACCCGGCCAGTAGCGTTCTGCAAGGGTTCGATTGACAATCGCAACCAGCAGGGTGTCTGCTTTGTCGGCCTCCGTGAACTTGCGTCCACGCACAATTGGTATTCCTGCGGCAGTAAAGTAATCCCCAATCACCTGCGCGGGCCACGCCAGGTTCAACCCCGCACCTTTCGGTGGAATGTATCCTTCGGGAACAAATGCATTGTCACTCTCGTGTCCGGCAGCCGGGAGCGCCGAAGTGATACCTACCGCCTGCACGCTCGGCAGTTGTTGCAGCTTCGTTATCAGCGACGAGTCAAATGAATCGACCGCGGCCTGCGTGGAGTACTGCTTGGGAGGCAGACCATAAAAAGCTGTCAGCGTGTGATCCGTGCGGAACCCGAGATCGACCGAGCGCATCTTCTCAAAGCTCCTCAGCAGTAGCCCGGAAGCAGTGAGCAGCACCAGCGCCACTGCAAGCTCAGCGATCACGAGAACTGAGCGTACACGCGCATTCCCTGCACCCGCCGAGCCAGTTCGTCCACCTTCCTTGAGAGCCTCGTTGACGTCTGTCTTTGCCGCTGAAAAAGCAGGCAGCAGTCCGCAGAAAAACCCTGTAAGAAACGCGAGCAGCAGGGCAAAACCAACCACTCGCCAATCAAGGCTGATTGCGCTGACTCGAGGAAGTGTCTCCGGCAAAAAGCTCAATCCCACCCTGAGTGAAGCCGAAGCAAGGGCCAAACCGAGCAACCCGCCGCCGATGCTCAGCATGAGTGCCTCCACCATCGACTGGCGCAGGATGACCGCACTGCTCGCGCCTAGTGCAAGCCGTACCGATATCTCGCGGCGCCGGCGAATGACGCGCACCAGCAGCAACCCAGCCAGATTCGCGCATGCAATAAACAGAACTACCGCTACCGCCAGAAAAAGAGTGCGAACAAGCGGCCTGGCCTCAGCAACCGTGGCCTCAGTCAATGGCTGAATGCGCGAGTGAATGCGAAGGCTACCCATGGCCGGGGGAAAACTCCGTTGGATCTCTTGCACCGCGGGCTGAGCATCCTGCAAAACCTGTGGAATGGTGACACCTGGCTTCAGCCGGCCCAGCATCCTGTAATTCCAACTGCCGGCGCCATTCACCAACTCTCCCTGGGTAAAACTCATGGGGACCCAGAGCTCGCTGCGATTCAGCTGACCGGGAACGAGCGGAAATTCGAATTCCCTCGGCATCACTCCAATAACTTCGTATGGCTTGCGGTCGAGCAGAATCTTGGTTCCCACAATGTTCGGTTCATCATGGAAGCGGCTGTGCCACATCTGGTAGCTGATCACTGCCACCTGCTGGCTGCCTTCGTCCTCCTGCTGCGAAAACGTGCGCCCCTTTACAGGAGAAACACCAAGCACAGGAAACATGCTCCAGGTAAGTCGAGAAGCGTTGATCTGCGCTGGATCGCTCGGGCCCGAAAGCTCGAATCCGGTTTGCTGGTACGCGCCAAGGCTCGAGAAGACTCGAGTGTCGCGCGAATAAATCTTAACCGCGGGCGCCGTTACTCCTGGTGCCCCCTGCTCCGGACCTACACCTTCAGGGATGTCTCCAAGGAGGACCAGCCGATCCTGCCCTGGAAACGGCAACGGCCGCAGCAAGACACCTTCAACGATCGAAAAGATTGCGGTCGTCGCGCCGATGCCAAAAGCGAGCGTAAGAACCGCGGTAAGCGTGAATCCCGGTGATTTACGCAACTGCCGCGACGCGTAGCAAATGTCCAGCCACAAACTTTTCATTGCGTCTTCCCTTCAATGCCGATCGCATTTGTCTTGGCTCTTCGCGTCTCCATGAGGCGCAGCCTCGCTCGCTCTGGCGTCCATCTGCTCGTGAATGAACCGCCAGGCCTGCCGCCGGAATCAGTGCGAACACAGCCGGCATCAGGCCGGAAACGTCCACCAAGCAGCCCTCAAAAGGGTTGGACAGCGTTGTCGCAACAAGACACATGCGAGCTGCTTGGGACGACGATAGGCTCAAGGCCGAGGGAGTATTGTTATGCTTCCACTTCCTCGGTCAGCTTCTTCAGCTCATCCTCAGAGACGACCTTGCCATCGAACAGGTGCACTTCCCGTTGCGCATGCTTTGCAAAGCGCGGATCGTGCGTCACCATGCAGATGGTGGAACCTTCACGGTGCAGGTCGGCAAGCAGATGCATAACCGCTTCGCCGTTTTTCGAGTCCAGGTTGCCTGTGGGTTCGTCAGCCAGCAGGATCGAAGGTGAACCCGCAAGTGCACGCGCCACGGCGACGCGCTGCTGTTGACCGCCAGAGAGCTGAGCGGGATAGTGACGCATGCGATGCGCCATGTTTACGCGCTCCAGAGCTTCCTTGACGCGCTTCTTGCGTTCAGCAGAAGGCATGCCCGCGCGATATGTGAGCGGCAGCTCAACGTTCTCCTCAACCGTCAGATCACCGATAAGATTGAAGCTCTGGAAAATAAAGCCAATCTCCTGGTTGCGGATGCGCGAGCGCTCGCCAAAACTTAAGTTCTCGACCGGCTTGTTGTTGAGCAGATATTTTCCGCCAGTCGGCGTATCCAGCAGTCCTAGGATCGACAGCAGCGTTGACTTGCCGCAGCCCGACGGGCCAGACATCGCCACGTACTCGCCACGCGAAATGGTGAGGTGAATGCCGGAGAGCGCGTGGGTCTCCACTTCGTCGGTGTAGAAGACCTTGGTCAAGTCTTCAATCTCAATCAGCTTGTCGTTTGCCATCCAATCCCCCTCATGTTCCAGAAATGTGTTGTTGCTGAAAATGTCTGAAGCAAATTACAAAAAGAATCTTTTCAATGCTTAAAATGACCCGCCGTATTAAAGCCCTATTCGAGGCGAATCCGATCCACGTTGTCGTACCGCGACATGTCAGAAAGAATTACCGTGTCTCCTTCTTTCAAACCGTCCAGCACTTGAATGCTGTTCACTGACGCGCGTCCAACCTTGACCGGCACACGTACAGCGCCCTTGTGGTCGGGGTCCTGTTTGAACAAGCTCAACGTCGAGTTCTCATTCCCCAGCGCCGGACGTCCTACAAAAAGCACATCGGTCAGCCGCTCGAGATCGATTGTCCCGTCCACGCTTAACTGCGGAACCGCGCCTTGCGGAAGCGGCCCATCAAGAGATACGTCAACGGTGCGAGTTCCGTTCAAGACTGAGGGATCAATTCGTGTAACGTGGCCGGGAATGACACCATTGTGCGTGTCGATAGAGGCCGGCTGACCAATCTGGATATCCCGGGCCTGGGTTTCTGCGATCTGCAGCGCAGCCTTCAGTTTGTCGCGCTGGATCACTTCCGCCACCGAGGTACCGGCCGTCACATGCTGGCCCACCTGTACAGGCGTTGGGAGTTGCGCAAGTGTCCCGGATATCGTCGACCTTACCTGAAGGGCAGCAGCCTGCTTCTGATAGAGATCGAGAAGCGCCTTCGCCTGATCGACTTTGGTCTGCGAGCTGGCAAGCTGTATCTCGATCGCCTTCTCGTTCACCTCAATCTGCTGCAGGCTCAGTTGGTGTTGCGTCGTCAACTGGTCGGCTGTGTTCTTGGACTTGTTGTAGGCAACTCCCGAGATGACACCGAGATCGAACAGGGCCTTGTCAGTCTGCGCTTGCAGTTGGTCCTGCGTGTAATTCGAATTCACTTCCGCCGCAGCCGTTTTCTTGTCCATCAACGTGCTTTGCAGCGTCGCCTGAAGACTCTTGTAATCGGCTTCGGCAGCTTTGAGCGCAAGCTGTGCATTCAGCACTTGCTGCTGCAATTGAGGATCGGCCAGCTCAAGCAGAATTGTGTTCGGGGTGACCTGCGCACCTGGCAGAGCGCGAATCCTCACCACCGTGGCATCGGTCTGCGCCGGAATGAGCTCGATGCTGTCTTCGCGTGGCACGAGCGATCCAGTTGAACCTCTCACTTGGCGAATCATGTTGCCGCGCTTCACTGTATCCGGCCACACTGTCGAGGCGTCTACCGTCGGTGCTGCGGGCTTGAGCCGGGCCACTAAAACCACCGCAGCTGCAAGCACCACCACCGCAATGCCGGCCCATATGATCATCCGGCGAGTCTTTTGCTTCTTAATATCAGGGCGTGCGATATCCATCACGCCAAGTTACAAAGCACTTCCCGTGCCAAAGGTTAATGCTTCTTTCTCCCTGAAAACAGGCAAGTTATGTGCGGAACCACGTGTGCCATCCGAGCGCACATTGACCGGTTATATCGAGCGGTGTGCGATTCCGGACACTTTTTTGGCGGAGTTAGCCCTCTCGCACCGGTACGCGTTGCTCAGGCTCTTTCAGTCTCTAAAGGACTTAAGGGCGTTCCACCGCGAGTGCCACCGCATTTCCGCCCCCAAGGCACAGCGCCGCAATCCCCCGTTTGGCTCCGCGTTGTGCCATCGCGTGCAGCAACGTAACCAACACCCGGGCGCCGCTCGCCCCAATCGGATGCCCCATCGCGACCGCCCCACCATTTACGTTGACTCGCTTCGGGTCGAGGCCGAGTTCCCGAATTACCGCAAGAGCCTGAACGCTAAACGCCTCGTTAAGCTCGTAGAGGTCGACGCTGTCCGTCGACCATCCGGCTTTGTCGAGCACTTTACGAACGGCATCGATAGGGGCAAGGCTAAACCACTCTGGAGCACGGCCGGCCGTAGCCTGGGCACAGATGATTGCCAAAGGCATCGTCCCCAATGCCTTCGCCCGCTCCGCGCTTGTCGCCACGACAGCGGCCGCGCCATCGCTTATCCCCGGTGCATTCCCTGCCGTGACCGTGCCGCCTTCTTGAAATGCCGGCTTGAGTCGAGCGAGAATCTCGACACTCGTATCGGGCCGAACCGCCTCGTCTGCGTCAAACCTACGCGGGCCTTCCCCCTTCTTCGCGGGTGGAAGATCGATCGCTAAAATCTCTTCGCGGAGGCGGCCCTCCGCGGTGGCTGCCGCGGCGCGGCGATGCGACTCTGCTGCGAAAGCGTCTTGATCTTCGCGAGTAATCCCATACTTCGCGGCTACCATTTCCGCGGCCGATCCCATGTGAAAGTTGTTGTACACATCCCAAAGACCGTCATTGATCATCGCGTCGACAATCGTTGAGTTGCCCATGCGATAGCCGGTCCTGGCCTGCGGCAAAACATAGGGTGCATTGCTCATCGACTCCATACCGCCCGCAACCACAATCTGCGCGTCGCCGGTCTGGATCGCCTGGCTGGCGAGCGACACAGCCCGAAGCCCAGAGCCGCACACTTGATTGACGGTCAGCGCTCCCACCTCGGGTGGCAGTCCGCCATAGATCGCTGCCTGCCGCGCTGGGTTTTGCCCAAGGCCCGCCTGAAGTACGCAACCCATGATGCAGTCATCCACCTGCGCTGGCTCGACCCCGGAACGACGTACAGCTTCCCGCACCACGAGCGAGCCCAACTGCGGAGCTGTAAATGTCTGCAGCGAGCCCTGGAACTTGCCAACCGCTGTCCGTGCGGCCGAAATGATCGCGACCTTCGATGTCGCCATTGCGTTTCTCCAGGTTCTCCCGCGACATTGCAGGCGGGACTGATACGAAGCACGAATCATACAACTGACCAGCCAGATGTGGCAGCCCCCGGCACGTAAGCGCCTCAAACAGACGGCGATAACCCACCCGCCTGTTAGCTGCTTTCTCTTACATGGGAAGGTCTGTTCCATCGGAGTCGCATTCCAGCCCTGCCCCACTGAGCCATCGAAAACTTTTCTGCATTTTGCGTGAAACGCTAGACCCTCTGCTCCGCACTATCTCCTGTAAGCCAAAGTCTTGCCCGTCCTTTGCACGGTGCTGGCTTCACTTGCGCTCCATTTGCCCGTGTTCTGTTTTCGCAATGGCCCGCCTCGCCGTATGTGGCGGACCCGCCCTGGAAACCAGTGGATCGAGAGGAATGGAATGAACCCGCCCCTGAAACAGCCCGTCGCTCCATCGACTAAACCCGCGCTCGAATTGATCGCTCTCGCCAGGCTTTCACCGGAAGTGGCCCGCCAGAATCTACGCGCGCTCCTTCTGGCGAATCCAAACTACTTCGGCAACGTCACCGGTTCTTCATTCAAGGCGGTCCTCAATATCCATGAGGACACGACCTATGAGAGCATTGGCGCCATCGGCTACGACCCGCAACTAGAACGTCTCCGCGCCATCATCAACATCAAGCGGAGTCGTGGCTACTCCGGTGACATCACCACTCGCGGTTCTGAAGAATATGTGCGCTTTTATCTCTCTTACGATGACGGTTCCACCTGGTACGATCAGGGATCCCGGGCCTTCAAAGTCTTCGATGCACCGGGACCAAAGCCCCTCGAATTTGCGGTAACCCTGCAAATCACTCCGAGGAACAAATTCTGCTTCGTCCAGCATCTGGCCAGGGTGCGCGCCATCCTCTCATGGAATTCACCGCCGCCTGCCGGCGCCCCCAACTGGACGCCCGTCTGGGGAAATGTTGTCGAGTCGCAGATACAAATTGATGGCTCGCATTTCATCCTCCGCAGAACGGCGCTGTCGACCGACCTCGAACGACCTGAAGATCTCGCGCATGCGCTCGATCTTGAACAATCGACGGAGGCCGCCGCTCCAAAGAAGCTCAGCCCGTTTGAACTGCACATGCTCTATGCGAAGAGGGCCGTTCCGCAGCATCGATATTTGTCTCCGATGCTGGCGCGAGCGGCCAATCTTTCCGGGCGCGCAAATCTGTCCGCAGTTCTATCGAAAGACACAAATTCCGCCAGCAATGCTTCGGGCCTGGACCTCTCCCGCCTCGTTGAGACGTGGCTGGACACTCGCGGAGACACCGCATTTGAAGCATTAAGTTGCCTTGGTTTCGATCTCGATACAAACCAGTTGACCGCCATCATTGACATCAAACAAAACGCCGGCTACTGCGGTGGCTTCGATACGGCGGGCAGCAATGAGTTCGTCGCCTTCTGGGTCGACTGGGGCTCTGGGTGGGACTACGCAGGAACCACTTCAGTTGCCGTGCACGATTCCAGCCCCCTGCCCGTCAGAACTCTGCGATATAGCGTCGTTCTTTCCATGGATCTCCTGCCGCATCGCAAGACCCGCAAGGACAGTCCGCATGTCGCAAAGGTCAGAGCAGTGCTCTCGTGGGGTACGCCGCCATCAACCACGAATCCTTACGCCCGAGTTGTCTGGGGCAATAGCGTGGAGGGCCTTGTGCTGAACCCTTCTAAGCACACCTCCGCCCTCACCGAGGCCGGCGATATTGATCTTGAACAAGTCCGCAATCATGGCAACGATGACTGCATCACGAACGCGGTGACCATTTCGACCGGCGCGCGCCGCGTTGATACCTATGGAATGGGCCTTCGAGGCCATCCCTTGGCCATTGGCGTCTGGGATCGCACCAACGTCAATAGTGGACAGACCAGCAACTATAACCAAAGCTCCGCTGGCTTCTGTCTGCAAACTGGCAGTTAGCAAATCGACTGTCCTCCCCCAAGCCGACGGAGTCCGCCAGAAACGGCAGGCTCCGTCGGCGCCCCCAGTGGAGTCCACGCGATGACCGACAGCAACGCAATCTGGAGATTCACCCTCTCCACGCTCGCAATCTGGCGGCTCACGCACCTCGTTGCAGAAGAGGACGGCCCATGGGATCTGCTTGTTCACTTTCGCGCGAAGCTAGGCAATAACGTATTCGGCAGATTGATGGATTGCTTTTACTGTCTCAGCCTTTGGTTCTCTCTCCCTTTGTCGATCTGGCTCGCAAGTGGCTGGGTCGGTCTAATCCTCCACTGGCAGGCCCTCTCCGGTGCGGCCTGCCTACTCCAAAGAATCACGCAAAAACGGGAGCCCGTTTTCTCCGGGTCGGTGGTCTCTCAAGGAGACGCAACATGTGTTGTGGTCAAAAGCGAAGCGCATTGATAGAAAGTCGAAAGACAGATCCCGCGATCGTAAGACTTCATTACTGTGGCGGATTGAGTTCCGCGCAACTCCGAGGCGCCGTCACCGGTCAGCTCTACCAGTTTTCACGCCCCCATCCCGTGCAGGCAGTCGATTGGCGCGATGCGGCATTGCTGATGCAGACACGCATGTTCCGGCAGGTCCCATGCCGATGACTCCCCCGCCACTCCGAAACTCAAATTCCCGAGCCCGCGGTGAGGCTCAATCTCGTCCTCGTACGCGCCCCTGCCAGCCCAGGCGCACCTCTTCGCAAGTCTCCGCGATGCTATACTTACGTCCTCTCAAGTTGGCGGAGACTGGCTTGCAATTTCGTGAGTTCGATGCAGACTATGTTGAAAATCTCTGCGCGGGAGACCTGGCTACCCAGGAGCATTTCGTCAGCTACTTTACAGAGCTACTTCAGCTGAAACTTCGCTCGCGGTTGCGGTCCCCTCAAGCGATCGAAGACGTACGTCAGGAAACATTTGCCCGCGTCCTCAACACCCTCCGCAAGGAGACCGGATTGCGCCAACCTGACCGTCTCGGCGCTTTCGTCAATACCGTTTGTAATAACGTCCTGCTTGAGCACTACCGCTTCTCCAGCCGCAATCAGTCCCTCGATCAAGAGGGACGGCCGGAACCTGTTGCAACCGGGGCGGATACCCTGAGCATCGTCTCCGCTGCCCAGCTGAAATCAAAAGTGCGGGAAATCCTGCTTGGGATGCCTGCGCGCGACCGCTCGCTCCTGAAGGCAGTTTTCCTCGATGAAAGGGATCGGGACGAAGTCTGCCGGGAATTCGGCGTGGACCGGGAATACCTGAGAGTCCTCCTCTTCCGCGCCAAGCAGGACTTCAAAACCGAGTACGTAAGACGAATGAATTTGGGACTAAATGCAGCACACTCTTGAAACGGTTATGTGATTTTGTTCACCATGCTGTAACCGGGCCTGCAGAGGATCTGATCGATGGATCATAGAGAAGCGATTCAGCAAATGGCGGCGGAGCGTTACCTGCTCGATGAGATGACGCCGGAGCTCCGTGAGTCATTCGAAGAACACGCCTTCGACTGCCCCGAATGTTCCATGGATCTTCGGGCCGGAGCCGCATTCATCACAGCCGCCAAGGCCGAGCTTCCAGGTCTTGTTGATGCTTCCCCGTCTCCATCCGGGCCTGCCCCGAAGCCTGCGATCAAGAAATCCAACTGGTTTATCTGGCTGCGCCCGGCCTTCGCCATTCCTGCCTTCGCCGCCCTGCTGGCCGTCATCGCATACCAGAATCTCGCCACAATTCCTGCCTTGCGCTCAGCCGGCTCTGCACCGCAAATCCTGCCATCAACCGGCTTCCACGCTGGAACACGCGGCACTTCCCACACCTCCGTTCTCGCAGATCGCAAGCAGGGATTGGTGCTGTCCATTCAGCTTCCACAGGATTCTGCCTTCGCGTCATATGCCTTTGATTTCTCCGATCCCCAGGGTAAGCAGCTTTGGACCCGAGCCGCAACCGCTTCTGACGTATCTACCAATGCAGAGAGAACAATCTCATTGGTCATTCCCGGCCACAATCTCATGCAATCCTCGTATACCTTGTCCATCTTCGGCATAACTACCCAGGGTACGCGCACCGAAATTGACCGTCGCATACTGGAAATCCACTTTGACGAATAGCACGCGCCAAGAAAGTGAGCTTTTAATGTCCGAGAAAAGTCCGAGAAAGCACGTCTACCACGCGGAAGCATCCGCTCTTTCCGGTTCCCTGGTTCTTCCACTCGCTCACGAAATCAAACCTCAAAGTTATGTGAAACTCAGCGAGCATGGGGGATACCTTTCGCAGCGTTCCGAAAACTATCGGCTCGAGGGAGTTGTCTCCTTCGGGTCCGCCTACACCCAGGTCGCAGGCAACCTCGACACCAAGCCCAGCCACGGCTGGAACACCCTGGCCACCGCTGTCATTGAAAATCTCAATGTGCTCGATGTGGTGACCTGCGACCGAATCGTTGCGCAAGTATCGACAGATCATCCGCTCGTCGGATACGTGCCCACCGTCAGCTTCCTCGGCTCCCGCTTTGAAAACCTCCGCATTGCCGGACACCCCGTCAAGCTTGATCTCGATATGGAAATCTTTGGACCAAAGCCGAAAGGCGACGCTGCCTACACCAGCGATGACGGCTTCATGAAGCGAGTCTCTGCTCAACGCGAACGCATTCGCAGCCATCGGAATCTTCCGTCAGATATCTCCGCGCGTTACAATCAACTTCCGTCAAGCTCGCGCAATCTGGGGAAGATCGAATGCTCATTGGTCAACAATGCGGATGGATCCTACCCTGGCCTAAGCTTTGGACACGTCATCGACGTCCCGAACTTCGGCAAGATCCATCTCGCCACCATAACCCTCGAGCAAGAGAACTTCGAACCCAAAACGGGCACCCCGAAGCAAACCCTCATCAACCTCACAATGATCTCGATGGAAATGGGCTGCATCGGCGGCGGCACAGTCGCCGGAGGCACCGGCAAGACCAACGGAACAAGCCAGCCGTAGGACTAGTCTCCTTTCGTAGGGCCCGCTTCACGATTGCCACACGGGCGCTGGAGCGGGCATTTTGAATTGGAATGAAGGGCCTCGCTCACGTTTCTCGTGGTTTCTCCTGGCATTCCTCCTGCTGCTGCTGATCCCGCTGCAGGAGGCACGCACTTCTACTCCCCAGGAATCCTATGAACATGCCCGTCAGCTATTCCTGCACGGCCATCTTGAAAGGAGCCAGCAGGAAGCAGAACGAGGATACAAGCGACTGGCCTCGCGTCATTCAACATGGGCTTCGAAGTTCCAGCTTCTTGAAGCAGCAGCCATGGTGTGGCGAGGGATGTATGAGAATGCGCTTGGCATTCTCTCATCCACCTCTCTCGCGATAACTGACCCCGCCGACAAGGTTGAAAGGCTAACCCTCGAGGCCGTTGCCTACGCTCACCTGCATCAGTTTGCGACGGCTGAAAACAAGCTCCGCGAGGCGGAAAGACTCTGTTCAGCCGGGGACTATCTGGGATGTGGTGCGGTCATAAGGGCGGGCGGAAACCTGGCAGTGGAGCATGGAGACTTTGCAAAAGCGCGAGTCTTTTTTCTCGCCAGCCTCTCGTTTGCCCGGGCCCATCACGATCTCTCGCTTGAATCAACCGCGCTTTTGAATCTGGGGTTCGTCGCGCTTCAAAATGAGCACTACGACGAAGCCGTGGATTGGTCCGAAGCTGCATATCGAGCGGGTTTGGCGATCGACAACGAAAATGAGATACAGGGTGCGCTCGGCAACCTCGGATGGGCCTATTTTGAGCTCGGAGATACCGATCGAGCACTCGATCTGTTCATCGACGCAGAAAAGCGTGCAGGCAAGCTTGGAAACATCCGAGAACAACTAAAATGGCTGACGACCGCCGGATATGTTTATCAGGAATCCGGCGACTTGCCTCGAGCCCTTCGGTCCTACAACAAAGCGCTCGAACTGGCCCAGGTCATCAATAGCAAGCAGGACATCATTGATTGCCTTGAAGACCTAGCACATGTTTCCGCCGACGCCGGAAAACTGAATGAAGCCAGTGCATACATCGAAAGGGTAACTCCTCTCATTCGCGCCAGCGGCAGCCGTCTCGACGAGTTATACGTGATGCTGGCGCAGGCGAAAGTTGCCGCAGCGCGACATCAGCATCAGCAGGCTGAATCGCTTTTCCGCGTGGTTGAGAGAGACCCGGCAAGCCAGACATCCATGCGCTTGGTTGCCGAACACGCACTCGCCCAGCTCTATGAATCCGAAGGCAACAATGCCGAAGCGGATCGAACCTACCGCAACTCGTTCACAACCTATGAGACGGCGCGCGCTCAGCTCAAAAACGAAGACTCGAGGCTTCCCTTCCTTGCCAACGCCTCGGCCATCTACGACGACTACATCCAATTCCTCGTCGCGCGCGGAAAGAGAGACGAGGCTCTCACCATCGCCGACCAAAGTCGCGCGCGCACCTTGCTTCAAGGCCTCGGCCTTGCCTCTGACAAGCCCCATTTCACCGACGCGGCTTTGCAACCTCAAGAGATCGCGCGCAAAACCAACGCGACCCTCCTCTTCTACTGGCTTGGTGAAAAACAATCCTATCTCTGGGCAATCGCTCAGAAGAAGACCGCGATGTTTCCCCTGCCTTCTCGAAACCAGATCGCTCCGATGATTGCGCGATATCGCAAAGCATTGCTGGGGCTGAGTGACCCTGCTGAATCTTCGAACTCCGATGGCCTCGCCCTCTATCGCGCCCTCATCGCTCCCGCGCGGGATCTCATCCCTCCAGGTTCCCCCGTCATCATTTTTAGTGATGGCATCCTCAGCCAGCTCAATTTTGAAACTCTCATTGAGCCCGGCCCCACACCGCGCTACTTCATCGAAGATGCAACCCTGATCTCCGCCCCATCTCTTTTCATGCTTGCGTCCGCGAAACCGCCCCGGCGATCCGGCCGCAAGCTCCTCTTGCTCGGCGACGCCATCTCGCCTAACCCCGACTATCCCGCCCTGCCCAAGGCATCAATGGAGATGGCGCAGATCCAGCAGCACTTCGCACCGCAGGACGAATCAATCTTTGCGCGTGAACATGCGACCGCGGGCTCCTATCTCACCAGCACTCCGCAGCAATTCGCATTCATCCACTTCGTCGCTCACGGAGTCGCCAGCCGCACCGATCCGCTCGACTCTGCAATCATCCTTTCGCGCTCAACGGCGGCAGAAGACTCCTTCAAACTCCACGCCCGCGAAATCATTCAGCATCCTATCCATGCGCAGCTCGTCACGATTTCTGCCTGCTATGGCAGCGGAGAGCGCTCTTTTGCCGGTGAAGGATTGGTTGGCCTCGCATGGGCGTTTCTGCGCGCGGGCGCGCACAATGTGATTGGCGCGCTTTGGGAGGTGAGTGACGAATCCACTCCCCGTCTCATGGACAATCTGTACCAAGGGCTTCAAGACGGCATGACGCCCGGCGCCGCATTGCGACAGGCAAAACTCACGCTCCTACATTCGAAGAGCGAGTTCCGCAAGCCTTTCTTCTGGGCGCCCCTTCAGGTCTACACCGGCCTCTAGCGCCAGCGCAGCCGCGTGCTCCACTTGCCCGTAGTTCAAATCCAAAGCAAAAACAGAAGCAGTAACCATTTGCCTGAGCACACGCAAACACTCACTATCCGATCTCGATTCTCTCTCGAAAGAACTGAGAACCACCCCGCGACTTCAAGCCCCTTGTGCATGCATTCTCCCGCCGGAATTCCGCTGACGGCCGATTCCGAATCGCGCTCCTTGCTCTTCGCTCCGACCCAACCTCTCGCCAAAGAGGTAGTGAATCCACCCTTTACAACGTTTCAACAAACGGCAGCTTAATCACGGCCCCGAGCCAAGAATTCAAGCAACATTCAAACTGCGGCCGTCACGCGGTTCATAGAATGGCAAGCGATGTGCCTAATCGAATCGGAGGAAATCATCCTATGACCCGGGGAATATTTGCGGCGGTCGCCATCACGGCATTTGCGATATCAACGGCCTCTGCGCAAATCGCGCTTATCGCCAAAGGAACATTGACCGGCACTTCTGCGGGCAGCAACGCAGATCTTTCTGGCCTCACGGGGCTACTTGAAAATGGAGCTGCTGCGAACCTGCTCGGCGGCTTAGGTTCTGGAATCGCTTATCTGGATGGGGATACTTTTCTGGCCCTGCCCGACAGGGGACCAAATGCGGTCAGTTTCGACGCGGCGATCGACGACACCGTCAGCTATGTCAATCGCTTCCAAAGCCACACACGAATATGGATACCTGCTTACAGCTGGTTCAGGCGTGAGTGAAATCCTCGCGCTCAATAACCACGAAATGCTGGTGGATGAGCGTGATGGAAAGGGTCTCGGCGATGGAAGCAAGGCCAAGATAAAGCAAATCTTCAAAGTCGAACTCGCAGATGCCACCGACATCGGCGATATGAATGGCACGGCGGCAGTCTCCAATGCTGCCCCGAAAACACTGTTTCTCGACGTTGTTCAGGCTCTCACATCCGCTGGATTCACAACAGACCAGATCCCGGCAAAGATCGAGGGTATCGCTTTTGGACCAGACGTAGCTAGCGCGAATGGCACCCTTCATACACTCTGGGTAGCCAACGACAATGACTTCCTTCAGGATCTCAACGGTCCGGGCACAAATCCGAATCAGTACTTCGTGTTCGGATTCTCAGATTCCGATCTTGGTGGATCAAAATTTATTCCCCAGGAGCACTCTAGGTAAGTTACTCGGAGAGCCATCAATCCTTGAAGTTTCCAGGCCCCGGTCCCCTGCCGGGGCGTCTCCATTCGGACCCCGATTTTCAAGTGGGGCATGACCCGCCACGGCCCCGGTGCACAACAAATGAGATTTTGTTCTGCGATTCATCTCCTGTTCACCAATCTCAATTGACCATAGTTGAGTCCGGCAAGACTTCCCCCTGCTTCGCTGGATTCAAATCCCAAATCACGCACCTGGAGTTGAAGAACCACAATCCGAAACTCAACGCCGATGAGACTGCCGCGCTTGCCAACTGCAAAGGCAAGGTCGACAAGGCTACGAAGTTCATTCCGGGATGGGTCAAAGTTGCGGTCGCTCTGGCACTGGGCCTCGGCACCATGGTCGGCTGGAAGCGCATCGTCGTTACCGTCGGTGAAAAGATCGGCAAGGAGCACCTCACTTACGCGCAAGGCGCATGCGCTGAGCTGGTAGCCATGGCGACAATCTCTGCAGCGGACAACTTCGGGTTGCCCGTGAGCACAACGCATGTGTTGAGTTCGGGAGTCGCCGGAACAATGGCTGCGAATCGGAGCGGTCTGCAGTTTGCAACTCTGCGTAACATCGCGATGGCATGGGTGCTCACTTTGCCCGCGGCGGCTCTGCTATCAGGTTCTCTTTTCTGGCTCTTCAGAACTTGACGTAGGCTCACACGACCCCCGCAGGCCGACGGTTGGTTGAGAGTGTTCTGCCTAATTCAGCTCAAAGTCACAGCGGCTCCGACGAAGTACTATCGGAGGTCACAGGATTCGATCAGTCCACCGTCTGACGAACACTCTCGAGGATTTCTTCTGAGAGCCTCCGGTCTTGCACTGCACGGGCCAACACGACACCGCCGAGTAACGCGGCTGTCTGAAAGATCGCTTCCTTACGGTCCCCACCCTTGGCAGCGAGAATTTCTTCGAATCCCCGCTCGAATGCTGCTCTGAGTTCAGGCGTTGAGCGAGCTACCTCCTGCCCGAGTGCAGCCATCGTGCAGCCGCCGCCCGGGTTGTCCCGATGCCTGACGCTCAGGTACTGCTCGGAGTAGGATCGCCTTCCCTTTTTCGTCGAACCGTGGTTCCGGGCGCGGGCTGCTGAAAGGTCCTGCCCGTAGGCAACTGCAGCTTCCTGAAGCGCTTGCTTCGAGCCGAAATGCGCGTAAAATGCGCCGTGCGTCAGACCGGCAGCCTTCATTACTTCGCCCACGGTTACATTCTCAAAGCCCCGTTCGCGGAAGAGGCGCGAAGCCTCTTTCACAATCCGTTCATGTTTGGCGGCAGTTTCCTTGGCAGGGTAGCGCATTTTTGTGCATCCTCCATCTATGATGCTCATCATACCATAAGTATGACGGTCATCATATTTGAGGCCGTCCGACAATGATTCACAAAAAGGAGAAAAAATGGCCACAATCCACCTTCACCGCACCACCACCCTTACACCCGAGCAGTACATTTCCGGCCTCACCGACTTCGGGCCTGGCCGATCAAAGATCTTTGGCAACAGCGCCGACGAATACCTCAAGGTGCATCGGCGTAGCCGTTCTGAGGCCGACGTCACCGAGGGTTCGGGCGGCGTCTGGGAGCGCCTCCATTACGACTGGTCCGATCGCAGCCATGTCGTCCTCACCACAACCGACTCCAACGTCTGGGGAGGCGTATCCGGCTACAACTACACCTTCACTCGTCAACCCAACGGCACAACCGACATTGATGTGGTTGTCATACGCCAAGGCAAGAATCTCAAGGGGCGCCTGCTCGGCTTCGTGCTCGGGACCATTGGCAAGCAGGTTTTAGAGAAGGCATTTGAAAACAGCGTCAAGGCCATCGAAGCTCGGAACGGAACAGCCCAAGGCGAGCACGCGGCTTAAGATGGGTTGACCGCGCTCGATCGATCGAGCGGAGCCACATCATGGTTGATACCCAGCAGGAGGAAAATATGAAACTCGCAGGCAAGAAGGCTCTCATTACCGGAGGCAACAGCGGCATCGGCCTCGCCACTGCCCGCCTTTTCATCTCTGAAGGCGCTGAGCTCGCAATCACGGGTCGCGATCAAAAGACACTGGATGAAGCGGTTGCCGAACTGGGACTAAAAGCCCACGGCTATCGAGCCGACGTTACGGTGGCGGAGGACCGCAAACAGCTCTTCGCGGATCTTGCCAGGGACTTCGGCAAACTTGATATCGTCTTCGCCAATGCAGGCATCTCCGGCAGGACACCCACTGGCACAACCGACGAAGCCATCTTCGAGAAGGTCGTCCACACCAACCTCAACGGTGCTTTCTTCACTGTCAATTCGGCCGCTCCTCTTCTGAACGACAACGGCAGCATCATCTTCAACGGATCAGTACACAATTATCTCGGTCAACCAGGCGTGGCTGCCTACGCTGCCACGAAAGGCGGACTCGTCTCGATGGCGCGGTCCATCGCCGCAGACCTTGCACCGCGCAAGATTCGCGTGAACGTGGTGGCCCCGGGAGCGACAACAACTCCCATATGGAAGCGCGGGCCGCGCGCAAATGCCACTCAAGAGGAATCGCAAAAACTTTCCGACTTCTTCTCCTCCACGGTTCCACTTGGCCGCTGGGGCGAACCGGAAGATCTGGCCAAGGCGGTGCTTTTCCTTGCCTCGGACGATTCGTCGTACATCAATGCGGTCGAGTTGATGGTTGACGGCGGATTGACGGGCGCTCCCTTCGGCGCTCCCATTCTTCGCGGATGATTCCGCAGTGCGTCCCAATCGCGTCACCAGAGTTTTCGCCGTTCAATCAGAGGAGGGATCGTAGTGAACGCACCAACCAGAACGTCGGTCTGATCGAGTCAATCGAGACCGGCCACACGGTCTTCTTAGATCCACAGCGATGATGCTTACAGTGCCGGGTGTCGGCCAGGATTGAAAGCCTAAATGGAGGAGATTCTCTGGTGGGCGAGGCGGGAATCGAACCCACAACCCCCGGCTTAGAAGGCCGGTGCTCTATCCGATTGAGCTACTCGCCCGGTTTTCTTCATTGTAACTTTGAAGCCTCATTTGCGGCAGAGGGCCGCGCTGCGATCGAACTCGCGAAAGCCCCCAGAGCCGCCTGCAGAGCCTCGCTAGCCGAATCGCGATCCGGCCCGCATGCGCTCAGATAAGCCGTAACTCCTAGCCGATTTTGGCCATCCTTCGAAATCAGCGCGCGTCGAATCACAAGATCCAGCCGGCACGAGCGAAGGGAAACGCCACGAATCGCGGCGCAAAGCGCTTTGCACCATGCTGCAACCCGTGCCACATCATCCCAATGCTCGTCTTGTCGAGGCAGCAGATCGATGTAACAGGCGACTCCATCCAAAGCGGACCCGAATGGCGCGCCTAGCTCATCCGCATCCCATTCTTCCAATTGCCACACGTCGCACTTTGAGGTCCATACAGGCGATGCGTCCGCATTAAGCCGCACCAGCGCCTCACCAAGGCCGGGGAGTTGCTGCGTTTCCGGCAGCGCGTTGGCCCGTTGCGGAAAAAGTCGCAGGTCTTCGAATCCCGCCCACGATGCATCGATTACCGGCGCGGCTCCTCCGATCTCGATCTCCCAGTCAGATTCCATCGGAATCCTGAGCCGGCGTTACCGGTCCGGCTACTTGCAACAGGTAACGCATCACCGTTGCTTCCGCCCAGTGAATATCGTCGCCACTTTCGTTGGACAAGTACGCGCAGTGCCCGCCGTGCTTCGTCTCAATCAGCACGATCTTGGAATTGGCAAGAAGTGCTGCGCGCGTCTCCGGTATCAGGCGAACAAACGGATCATCCATCGCGCGAATGATCAGCGTCGGCACCGCAATGCGGTCAATAACCCGCGCGCTCGCGGCGCGATAGTAGTAGTCATCCGCATCGCGAAAGCCGCAGTACCGGGCAACGATCTTGTCGTCAAACTGCCTTAGGGAACGCACCGGGCCAATAACGCTGCCGTCGTAGATGTGCGGATACAGCGCAGTCTTCCTGTGAAAACGCCGCATCAGCCCCCGCAGAAAATGCCATTCGTAAAGCCGATTGACAGGTTCATGCAGAGCATCAGAGCCGGCCGCAAGATCTATCGCCGGACAGACAGTGGCAACGGCGAGCAGTGGCGGACGACTACCCCATTCCCCCGCCAGTTTCAGCACCAGGTTCCCACCCATCGAGTAGCCAACGAGCGCGACTCGCTCCAATCCATAGAGCTTGCTGTAGTGACAAATCACAGCGCCCACATCGCCCGAAAGGCCTGAGTGGTAGAGCGTCGGAGTCAAATCGTCCGTGCCGCCGCAGTTCCGCATGTTCATCCGGATCACATTGCATCGCGCATCCCACGCACGCGCAGCAATGCCCTTGATGTAGCGCGATTCAGACGAACCTTCAAGGCCATGCACCAGGATCACCGTCAGGCATTTTGAGCGCTCGGGTTCCGGCTGCCAATCGCAAAGGCACCGCACGCGGCTCCCATCCGACGGGTCCACTTCCACTGTTTCCGACACAGAGGGGCAACGGAACGCAGGTCGAGGCAGATAATTGCCCACAATCGTTTGCAGGTGTCCATTCGTCAGTCCGCGACGCGGTTCAAATGGGCGCAAGAGAGGCTCAAGCGGCGTGTTGCTCAATCTTGTGGATTCTGGGGAGTTTGGACTCACGAAAGCACGAAGTTTCGACCATTCAGGCTCATCGCAACCCCTGTGGTCCAGCCAACTTGGGGCGGCTAGTGGGGATCGAACCCACGACATCCTGAGCCACAGTCAGGCGTTCTGCCGCTGAACTATAGCCGCCATGTACCTTTACGATTGTAGCATCCAACAAGGTGTCCGGCTCCGATCCGGCCGACAGCAAATGCCCGCTCCCTACGCCAATCCGCCTCGCTCCCGCCTCGCAGAAACCATCCGCCCCAAGGGCGTTGTCGAGTCGCCCGGTCGCTGGAACCGCGGGGCCTGGATCTTCCGCGACAGCACTCTTCAACGACTTGAAATTCTCCTCGACGAGGCCTTCAGAGTCCCCGGCACTCGCATTCGCTTCGGCATCGACGGCATCATCGGCCTGGTTCCTGGCTTGGGAGACGTCATCGCCGGACTGCTCTCGCTCGTGATACCTGCCGCGGCCTGGATTCGTGGCGTGCCTTACATCGCGTTGGCCCGCATGACAGTCAACATCGGAATCGGAGTACTTATAGGGTCAATTCCGCTCTTTGGCGATCTCTTCGACATTGCCTTCAAGGCCAACCGCCGCAACTATCACCTGCTGCAAAGGCACCTTGGGGAGCCGCGTCGACATACCTGGAAGGACTGGGCCTTTCTACTCTCGATGCTCGCCATCATCGCGATGGTTTTCGCCATTCCAATCGCTTTAACTCTTTGGCTGCTGGCCTGGCTAATCCAGCCCTAAGTCCCGTGCCGCTATCTCGATCCGAAGCCCTTCCGCGATACAATCGAATCAAGACGTCGGGGCGTAGCGCAGTCTGGTAGCGCATCTGCTTTGGGAGCAGAGGGTCGGGGGTTCGAATCCCTCCGCCCCGACCATCCTTCCCTTTCCATCCAACAATCCACCGTAATTCGGCAATCCCCTTGGCGCTGCCGATCCGCGAATTCTCCCAATTGGGCATTCGCCTTGCCCGCTGCCCGTCAAAGCGCCCCTGATTCCACGTGCCTCTAGCACTTTTGCCAGTTCCGGTTTGTGAAATGGAGAGGGAAAATCGTTTCCCCGAGCCGAGATATGGTTTGCCGGACCCGGGAAGCTGCAAAGGCACGATCACCTGATTCACAGCAAGCTAAAACTCAAATTCCAGTACGTGCACGATCAGACTTCTTCTTTGGAGGATCACGCATGGAAACGAGAATTTTCACACGGCCTCGGTTGACCAAAAGCCTTCAACTTCTAGCAACGATGATGCTGATATTGTGTTCGGTGAGCGCGGTGCGCGCGCAGGCCACAAGATGGAACTTCAATGTCGGAGGCGGTATCGGGTTTCCTCAGGGCGACCTGAGCTCCTTCATCAATAACGGAGGCAACTTCGTTGTGGGCGGAGGATACAACGTCAACAAGTGGCTGAGTACGAATGGGGAGTTCATGTGGCAGGATCTGCCGGTCAACTCGTCAACCAAGCAGGCCCTTCAGACTCCCGACGCATCGGCCCGCCAGTATGCTGTGACCTTCGACCCGATGGTCCACTTTCCGCTCGGACATAAGCTGGGAGCTTATGCGATCGGGGGCATCGGGTGGTACCACCGTTCGGGTGAAACAACGACGCCGGGCACAGCGATCATTTGCGATCCCTACTGGTCGTGGTGGTTCGGCTGCACCGTCGGCGATGTGGACATTATTACGGGAAGCACGAGCGCGGACGCCTTTGGAGAGAATATCGGGGGTGGGATCACGTACCGCCTCGGTGAAAGCGGCATCAAGTTCTACACCGAATTCAGATATCACCACGCCGACTATAACAACGTGGCCACGAATATCATCCCGGTGACATTTGGCGTTAGGTGGTGAGAGAACGGTGACGGTGCCTCGTTTACAGATTCATCGCGGTAAATGCCTTTCTTGCGACGAAGTGGCTACCTGTACTTTTTGACAGATGACGCGTTAAGCGGATGGGTCTACTGTTTTCCACGGAGGATGTACGTCTCTTCCATCCTCGAACAGGATGGAAGAGACGATAGTTTGGTGTTCGACACTCCTTCAGTACGAACAGGGAGACATATCCATGTGCCTGAAGAGAATGGGCGCAACGTTTCGATCTTTGATCGCGACTCTCTGCGCTGTTCTGCTCCTGCCTGGCGAAGCCATAGCATCTCAGGCGCCTCAAACGCAGGCTTCTGCCTCCGCACCCGCAACCCAGGCTTCAAAGATTCCGCCCGACCAACTCGATTCACTGGTTGCGCCGATTGCCCTGTATCCCGACCCCTTGCTCGCCCAGACTCTCGCAGCATCCACCTATCCTCTTGAAATCATTCAGCTCCAGCAGTGGCTGGACAAAAACAAGACTCTGAAGGACAAGGCGTTGTCAGACGCCGTGGCGAAACAGCCCTGGGACCCAAGCGTCCAGGCTTTGGCTGCCCTTCCCGAGGTGGTAAACCGTCTGGCAAACGACATTCAATGGACCACGGATTTAGGCAATGCCTTCCTTGCGCAGCAGAGCGATGTCATGGATGCCGTTCAGCGAATGCGCAAGAAGGCACAGGACAATGGCAACCTGAAATCGACCGAGCAGCAGAAGGTGGAAACCAAGGTCGTCGAAAGCAAGACGGTCATCGTTGTCGAACAGGCTAATCCGCAAGTCGTTTATGTGCCTTCGTATAATCCCGTGGTCGTGTATGGCCCCGCCTACTACCCGTATCCTCCGATTTACTATCCCCCGGTCGGCTACTATGCCGCCGGGGTGGCCATCTCTTTCGGTGTCGGCGTCATGATGGGAGCCTTTTGGAGCGGCGGTTGGGGATGGGGATGCGGTTGGGGAGGCAGCGACATCACCATCAACCGCAACAACAATTTCAATCGCAATTCCAACATCAACCGTCCCTCTCAGCGTCCATCCGGAGGAGTTGGCGGCATCGGTGGCGCGGGCGGAGTCGGCGGAGTCGGCGGTGCGGGAGGAGTTGGCGGCGTCGGCGGTCCCGGTGGAGTTGGTGGAGTTGGTGGCGTCGGCGGTGCGGGAGGAGTTGGCGGCGTCGGGGGTCCCGGCGGAGTTGGTGGAGTTGGCGGAGCCGGCGGTCCCGGCGGAGCTGGCAACCGCCCCTCGCAATTACCATCCGGAGGAAGCGGAGCGGGTAATCGCCCCTCGCAACAACCGGCAGGCGGAGGCGGTGATCGATGGCAGCACAACCCTGAACATCGGGGAGGCGCACCGTACCGGGACCGCGCAACCGCGGACAGGTTTGGAGGCACGACGCGCGGTGATTCGCTTGCCAACCGGCAGGCAGGCGCCCGTCAACAGCTTGGCCGACAGGGCGGTAATGTTGCCGGCAACCGGCCGTCCGGTCCCAGTTTGAACAACCGCTCTGGTAACTCTGGGCGTAGCGGCGGCGCAGGTGGAGGCGGTCTCGGTAACAGGAGCGGTGCGGGCGGAGCAGATCGCATAGGAAACCAGGATCTCTCGCGAAGCGGCGGCGGCAACCGCGACGCTTTTGGCGGAGGTACACGGGGCTACAACGGATCAAGCGCGCGCAGCAACAGTAGTCGTGGTTCCTCCAGCATGTCATCTCGGGGAGGTGGAGGCTTCAGTCGGGGTGGCGGAGGTAGAGGTGGTGGAGGGCGCAGATGATCGGCATACGGCGTGGGGAGATATTCACCGGAGCGCGGTTATGAAAACGAAACCGGCCTTTCAGAATGGAATTCGCTTTGGGAATCTTTCGTCTGTTGGCGCAGTGGCTTGTGCGTGCTTGTGCGCGTCTGCCCTGCTCGCCGCGCAGCAACCTCAAACGGCAAAAGCTTCAGCTCCTGCTACTCCAGCCACAAAGGCGGTCAAGAGCTTCGCGAGTCCACAGCAGGCAGCCGATTCGCTGATCGATGCGGCGGAGAAGTTCGATGTGGCTGCGCTTATTCAGATTTTTGGGCCTGGTGGCGACAGTGTCGTTTTCACGGGTGAATTTGCGCAGGACAGAAAGCACGCCGAAGATTTCGTTACCGAGGCACGCGAAAAGAAAAGCGTCTCAATCGATCCAAAATCCGGGAATCGCGCATTCCTCCTCGTCGGCAACGAAGACTGGCCCTTTCCTGTGCCGATTGTGAAAAGCGGTGATACATGGTCCTTCGATGCCAAAGCCGGCCAGCAGGAACTGCTCTATCGCCGCATTGGGGCCAATGAACTGGACGCCATTGCGATTTGTCACGGATACGTGGAGGCGCAATACGATTACGCATTTCGCAAGCGTCAGGGTTACGACGTGAACCAATATGCCCAGCGGATCATCAGCACTCCCGGTACTCAGGACGGTTTGGCATGGCAACAGAGTGACGGCACCTGGGAAGGCCCGATCGGCGAGAAGATTGCCCGCGCGATTGAGCAGGGGTACACAATGAAGGCGGATCCCTACCACGGATATTTCTTCAAAATTCTCAAGGGACAGGGGCCTGCTGCGCCGCTCGGAGAAATGGATTACGTGGTGAAAGGTGTCATGATCGGCGGCTTTGCCCTAGTAGCTGCGCCGGCCGAGTATGCCGTGACCGGCGTTAGAAGCTACATTGTCAGCCAGGACGGTGTTGTCTACGAGAAAGATCTGGGGCCGAAGAGCATCGACGAATTTGAAAAGATGGAACGCTTCAACCCCGACAAATCATGGGCTCCCGTGCAGTAATCGGCAGAAGTGCCCAGGCTAAATCGTCAGGCTGGAGCCGCGAGCTCTCGCGACTCCGTCGACTACACCTCTCGCTCCTTTGCAACAGCACATCCGCAGCCTTCAATCTCACACTCTGAGGCTGCGTAATCTTCAGAACCTTCGGCTTGTGATAATATCCGCTGCATTGCAATATCGGGTCCCCACGAAGGAGGTTTGCAATGCGGTTTCGAATTTTTTTGGTGATTGCCGTACTCTTGTCGCTCTCCGCTGCTGTCAAACTGGCCGCTGCTGCCCACAACTCAGCCCATGCCGACATCATGAATGCGCAGGGCGCGAAAATCGGGACTGCGAAACTCAGTGATATAGGCCATGGAGTCAAGATCGAAGTCAAGATCTCGGAGCTGTCTCCCGGCGAGCATGGCATTCACATCCACACGGTCGGCAAGTGTGAAGCACCCGGCTTCACCTCGGCCGGCGGCCACTTCAACCCGACGAACACCCATCATGGCGCCCAAAGCACACTGGGACCTCACCCGCACCTTGGCGATCTTTTGAATCTCGTCGCGGACAAGAAGGGCAACGCCAAACACAGCTTCATCGCCGATGGCGTCACGCTCGGTGATGGTGCCAACTCGCTCTTTCACGAAGGCGGCACGGCACTCGTCGTCCACGCTCAACGAGACGATTTGAGGTCCGACCCTGCGGGCGACTCCGGCGGTCGCATTGCCTGCGGCGTGATCGAGAAGTGAGAGCGCGTTCGCAACTTCTCCCGCCTCCGAATCAGTAGACTTCGACCGATTCGGGGCGGGAGGGATACCGTTCGTGACTACCTCGAGCTTGCAGGGACCCGTCTCGATGGTTGAGGGAATGTCGAAAAAGGTGGAGACTTCCCTTTCCGACGCGACGGCCATGCCGCTGTGATCGTGGGTGCGGCAGTAGACGACGTGGCCGCTGCTGTCGTTGGTGATGCGAACAAGGGGATAGTTGGTTGCGGATTGCTGGGATCCGCCGCCGTAGGACGCGCTTTGCGTCATGCCATTGAAGCGACGGCCCGAAATCTTGTAGGTTTGGCCGCTGAGAAGTTCCCAGGTTGAGCCGTGGTGGCGCGCACCGTCGACCTGCTTAAGTTCAGGAGCCCAGTCGCGTCGATAACCCGGGGCGGGCGTGTCCTTGTTCAGCGCGCGTGCCCCACGCTTGCCATTCAAAGCTGTATCAACCACAAAGGCGAGCGCGCATCATTGAAACACTTCATTCAGGAGTGCGAGGGCACAATGCTCAGCGCCGCCCACTCGATCTCCGCCGACGGGTTGTCTGCACCTGACCCACCGAAAGGCCGAGGGTGGGAGCCAACAAACCTCGACGCCTCCGCCCCAGCCATCCAATCAAGCAAGAATGTCGAGTTCGAGATGGAAATTTCGGGCTCGCAACGAATCTTTGTCCAGTCGCTAACAGTCTGCGGTTCCATTTCTTCTCCTGACTACCGCCAGTAGTAGCCCGCGCCGCGCAGGTACTCGATCTCCGTTGCTACCGTGAAAGCCACCAACGCAACAGCGATCGCGACAACCGTGAGCTTTGGGAAGCGTTCAGAGAGAGTGGGACGCGCTGCCGCGTGTTCAAACAATTGGCCCGCATTCCCCGTTGACTTTGGAACTCCCATTGAGCCGCTGTCGCGTTTCCTGGGGATAACTTTCCCTTCGTGGGTGACGTGAACCGAGATCCAGTTCTTATCGGCAACCTGTTCAACTCTGCGGCGTTGCTCTTGTAGTGACATCTTGGCCTCCAAACCTGTTCAATCCCGAGCCTCATAAACGCACTTCGCCCTCAAGAAAACTGCGCCATTGATTACATGGATTGATGGATTAGAAGTTATTCATTAAAGGCGATCTAAACAATGCCGCAAAGGTGCAAAAATACCGCTCCGGCACTGCAACATTCGATACACCTGAAAAACGAGAAAGGGTAATGGCTTTTCATTACTCCAGCCGGATCGAGTAAGTAACTTTCGATCGAAGTTATGAAAACGAAGACATTTACTCCATCGAAAGATCGATCCGCGCGCGGCCCGACCAGCGTTCCGATCCTTCCCGCTTGATCCCATGCCACTCTTCCCCACTTCGAGGGCGCTTTAACGATTGACCACTAACATAATCTGCGCACCCCTCAGCAACCGGCATACGCAACATGGCATCTGTGCAAGCAGTGGTGGGGCCGTACGCATCTTCCGCCCATTTGGGAGGTTTGATATGCCTGAGCGTACGGGAGGAAGGCGAATCTTAATTGTCGAAGACGAAAAAGTCGTCGCGGACACACTTGGCCAGATCCTGTCTGCCAATGGCTACAACATCCGCATCGTGTATTCAGCGGAAGAGGCCATCAGTATCCTCTCGGAATGGTCGCCGGATCTCGCGATCCTCGACGTTATGCTTCCTAAGATGAATGGAATAGAACTTGCCGTGATTCTCACGGAAAGCTATCCGCGATGCCAGGTCCTCTTGTTTTCCGGACAGCCCTCAGTAGAGACCCTGGTCGAGAAAGCGAAGCACGATGGCCATCAATTCGACATCCTCGCCAAGCCGGTACACCCATCCGTCATGCTGAATGCTGTTTCGACGTTGCTGTGCGCTGACTGCAAGTCGCACCCCACTGGAACGAATTGATGATCGATACAACTGGCGATTGAATCTCAAGAAATCGAACCAGCAATCATCGCGCAGTTCGGTCAAAGTTGCGCAAGTAGCTTCAGGCTTCCGCGCGCACCAGCAGGCAGGTGATGTTGTCATGCCCGCCCGCTTTCTTTGCAGCTTCAACCAGCCGCGTCGACAGCACTCGCAGGGGAAGATCCTGCGACAACTGCGATTTGATCGCGGAATCGGAAAGCTCACGGGTCAGTCCGTCCGAGCAAAGCAGAAACAAATCGCCCGGCTCCGCCTCCGATTCGAATACATCCGGAGTCACCTGGCATTGGGTTCCGAGCGCCCGCGTGATTACATTTCGCAGCGGCGAGCGAAGGGCCTCGCCCTGCGTCATGCGGCCCATCCTCACTTGCTCTTCCACCAGGGAGTGGTCCTGCGTGAGTTGTTCCAGGCGCCCCTGTCTAAACCGGTAGCATCGGCTATCTCCGATATTCAGCACCCACACGCGGCGCTCTTCTGCTGCCATCGCCACCAACGTCGTCCCCATACCATTGAGGCGCTGGTTTCGTTGGGCGCGCGAATAGATCGCTTCGTTGGCGGCGAAAATCGCCTTCTCAGCCGCAGTCACTAAAGGCGTCTGGTCGTCTCCGTTGCGACTCGACACCAGGCGCAGAACTTCATCCACCGCCAGGTTACTGGCGATTTCTCCCGCCGCCGCGCCGCCCATGCCATCACACACGACATAGACACCTGCTTCGACGGAGAACCCGAACGCATCCTCGTTAGAAGGGCGCTTTCGACCGCGGTCCGTGACCGCCGCAGCCGTATAGTGGACGACAGCCGTGGCCAAAAAAACCTCCGCAGCCAAGTTTACACGCGACCGCAAACCCTGAACACCCACGAAAGTCTAATGCGTGGCAGATTTGTCGTCGGCCGACGACGCCACCGCCGACGGGGGCAGTTCAAACACTTGGATGGCGCCCGCGTTCAGAACGGCTACTCGTTTTCCCGAAGGCGAAATTGCCACATTGCCCCCACCGTCGAGTACAGGACTGGCCGGTGTTGTTAGCACCCGCATGCCGCTCGTCGTGTCGTACACCTCGACCAGCTGCCCTTTCACATCGTCAAAGCTGAGCGGAGCCATAGTTTCCACCGGATGAGAAGCTGTCAGTGTTTCCCTCGCCAGCCACATCCCGTTCGGAGCCATCGTCAACCGCGGCCAGATCTGTGTTGGCGGCGACGACGCGCTCCACAAGCGCCGCCCATCCGTTGACATCGCAATCATCCCGCGGCTCCCGTCTGCGTTGCACGTCGTCGCCAGAATCATGGTGTCCGAAATAAATTCCACAGCAGGCGTGCACGCAGATTCAAATTTCCCGATGACTCTGTTTCCACCCGAGAAGTAATTGAGATTTAAAATCCACTCGCGTCCACGTGTCGATCGCAGCGTTTCAAGATAGCCCTCGGAATTGATCGCCAGGTGAATCGTCGAGCGAACGCGGCTCACCAGCATCACCTTCCCTGAAACACGCCGCAGAATTCGGAGCACGATATCCGGCTTTGAGGTCATCTCCAACACGTCGATGCCGACGTTTGCCGATGCCGTCGTTGGGCTCGGAACATCGCCCTCCTTACCCTTAGACCCCTCCGGCTCTCGCGAATTTGTCACAATCATCTGCTGAGTCGGATCCATCTCAAGCCACAGCACCGGGCCTTGAAAATGAAACAACGGCTTCGTCTCGAGCCGGCCGTCGCTCACCTGCAAGTCGTTGCGGTCCCTCAACAGAAAACGACCGTCCTTGAGCATCCACACGTACCGCGCGCGATCGTGCAGAGTCCATAGCGCCTCCGACGTGACACTCCCCTCGGGCAGTTTCAGCACCACGGCTCGAATCTGGCGCTCGCTTCCGTCAATCGAGGGATCGCCCGCGCGGCGGATCAGGCCCGGCACGTGAAAAGTGAACAGCAGCCGATCTTCATCGAGAAAGTCGAGCGATACCAGGCTCTCTCGCTGGCCTTGATAAAAGGCGCCCGGCGCAAAGAACCCCAGAGGCTCAACAGGAATGGCAAACGCCGGCGGCTGCGAGGGGCTTAAGCCCGGCTTGGCCTGTTGCTGTGGTTCAGAATCGGCTTTGTGGCGCGAGAATAAACCTCCCTGCGCCGAGGTCGGCAGAGCGCAAAGTCCCGCCGCGACTACCAGCCCCAGGCCTGCGCGATACCAAGAACCAGCCCGCCAGAAGCCGACTGCAAAATGCCGTTCCACCATCACAACTATTGTCTCCGATGCCGCCCCATTTTGCAGTGATGCCCGTCAACCGTCAACTTTCCGCAGCTGCCACCGGCTTCGAACAACCAACGAGTGTCATCCTGGAAGGAGCGCCCTTGGGGCCCTGCACACGAAGTCCGTGGGGTTAGCGGACTGAAGGATCTGCTTTTACTTGGGTGCCTCGTTCCCAATGCTTAATTGTTTTGCGATTCAAAGGCGGGAAATCACTACCCTTAAGGCCATTTGCCGATAATTAACCCCAGATGGCGCATCACTGTTCTTGTGGGGCTCTTGGAGTTTTGGAGTGCGTCCACAATCTCGCAAAACACAGCGAATGCTGAAAAATTTTGCGGGTTAAGCCGCCCATTTTCAGCGGTCAAACGAACACACGCACCACCCACCCCACACCGCTGGTAACGTGAGGCGCAAAATAATTTGCAGGTTAGGTCGGTGCTTTGTACAGCACCGTCACAAAGGTTCCATCCAAGGGATCGGAATTCATCTCGGAGGTTTCCCATGAAGGCTCAACCACTCATCGTGGCGCTGACCTGCGTCAATGTCGCAGCAGTTTCCCTTACGCTATTGCGGCCAAGGCAAATAGCAGAGGCGCGAGATCTGCCTCCCGTGCTCCGCGCTCAAGCGCTGGAAATCGTCGATAACCATGGCCGAGTCCGAGCGGAAATCAAAGTTGTCCCTGCGCAGCCTGATCTGAAGATGGGTGACGGAACCGTGGGTTATCCAGAAGCCGTTCAATTCCGCCTTATCTCATCGCAAGGAGCGCCCAACGTTAAGTTGATTGCGACTGAGGATGGTTCAGGCCAGGTTCTCGGTGGCCAGTCATCCTACGTGCAGATCCTTGCTCGCGGCTCAGATCCGTCCATGAAGATCCTGAATAAAGACGGACGACAGCAAGTATGGTCCGCAACTCCGCAGTTGCACCACTGATGAGCCGCGCCCGATGAGTTAGTCCGATGAGCGGGGTCCGAACCCAGATTTTGTTACTGGCTCGAACTGCGCACACAACACGCGCACAACTCCCATTGCCATGCTGAATTTTCTTTGGGTTCACGGAGTGCCCCAGGCCTCGCTTCTGAGACCTGGGATTCCTAGGCGCTCGTATCACGGCTGAGTGCCATTGCCCTCTCCGACGACTGCTATCTCGGCCGACCCGGTGACGCGGGTGACGGTCGCGGTCCACCACTCGGCATTGCTCCGGGCGATGGTCCCCCCGACGCCGGTCCCATCGCAGGCCCACCGCTCATTCCCCCGTTTGTCCGTCCCATCGAGCCGCCATTCATGGAGCCACCTTGCCCGGGCCCCATCGCTCCGGGCGACGGTGATCCGCGATGGATCGTGCTTGGTCCCTGCTGCCCTGGTCCTGCCTGAGAATTCCCGCCTCGTCCGTAGACCGCTGAAGGAGGACTCACGGAGATATGCATGTTCGCGACACCGCGGTGTTCTGCCTCTCTCGAGAACTTGTCGAGACGTCCGAGACTCTCGCGTGGCACGCCCATGCCGGCCGAATCCTTGCGGAATTGGAAAGATTCGCTCGACGCAATTCCAGAGTGAACCAGCGGACCCCGGTTGACCGGAAGCAAGGTTGGCTCGCCCGGCCGCGGCCCGTGAATCGGCGGAAGCAGACCACTGCCACCCGACGGGTTCCTCGGCGTGGTGACGACTGCGACATTATTCAACCCGCTCCACGCTCCGCCCGGCAGCCATCCCCAACCGGTGCCGGCACAGTAAGACCAGCTACCCGAGTGGTATGGAGTCCAGCCCCAGGGATACGGCGACACCCACGAGTAGCCGGCCCCCGGATAATATGCCCAGGCGCCGTTGCCAAATGGATCCCACGCAGCGCTTGCAAAATACGGACGCCACATGTTGCCGCAGCCTCCGGCATTCATAAAGCTCCCGTAGTACCCCATATCGCTCAACCCATACGAATACGACGATGAGCTGTTGTTGAATGCGCTCATGCTGCTCGCGTCGGGCACCCTCGAGTGGTATCCGGCTGCCTGCTTGTCCCACTCATCGAACTCCGTCGATGCAACGTCCTTGGTCACGGTCGGCAGTTCGGTACCGGAAGTCTGGAACGTTGCTGTCTTCTTTTTGGAGACCTCCACAACTTCGGTGGGACCCTGGAGGTGCAGCCCTCCATCGATCACCGCGAGTTTCGCCTCGTTCCCTTCCATCTGCACCCGGATATGGATCGCGGGCGGCAGATCGAGCTTTCTCTCGCCGAAGAGCAGAGTGAACTGGTTGCCTTGCGTCTTCAGCAGACTCACATACATCGTTCCCCGAAGCAGATGCACGGAGGAAGCCGTCTTGCCCGTGGGAAGACGCTCAAGGCTTGGGAATTCTATGAGGGAATTCGGTGCGAGCCGAAGCGTGCTGTTGTCTTCAAACTCGACTTCCGCGATCCCTTCGACTGTGCGTAGCTGGCTCCCCTCCACAATGGGCAAGTTCGCCATCGCGTCTTCGAAGCCTCGCCCCGTGTGGCGGTCCACCTGGACTTCGCCCTTCACCTGGCTGAGGCGGACGATTCGTACCTTGGAGTTTCCAGTGGCGGTCGGTTGATTTGCGTCGTTTTCGTCATTCGTCTGCGCTTGCATGACTCCTGCAAGCAACAGGATTGACAGGCTGGCCAGAGCTTTTGGGAAAGAGAGATTTTTCATGTCCGCATCCTTTTGTTGTGGCGAACTCTGAGAGAGAATGCTCCGCGGGATTCCACACCGAGCCGGAACACGTAGTGGCACAGATGCTAGCACGGAGTTAGACTCGCTGACGAGCAATTAAGCACTCGTGCAAAAGAGCAATCTGGCGCACTCCGTCAAGTGCCTCGCAGGACGGAAGATACCCCTTGCTCGATCGCCTTGCCCGGCGTCTGCCTTCCCCCCGTATGCGACAGTAAAACAAGGAATGGCAAAGACCGAAATCAGCCCCGAAAGAACCAGCAGGCGCATCGCCTTTCTCGGCTACGGCGCCTGCGCCCTCGCCGGAACCCTCTGGGGAACAGGTTTCTACTTCGGCAGGCTGGCGCTCAACGAGATGAGCGTAGAGCACATGGTGCTTTACCGCTTCTTCTTCGCCTGCCTGGGAATGCTGCCGGTAGCCCTGATGAATCGTGTTCGCCTCACCCGAAGTGAAATTCGACTCCTGCTCATCTCAGCTGCTTTTGGAATTCCAATTCAGTTTCTAATCCAATTTCACGGTCTGGCTCGCACCACCGTAAGTCATGCTTCGCTTATGGTGGGGTCAATGCCGGTACTCCTCGGCGTGGCAGCCGCGATCTTTGCTGGCGAACGCCTCGATCGCGTCGGCTGGCTAGCGCTGATCGGCTCCACGGTAGGCGCGGCACTCATCGTCCTGGGCGGGCACCGCGGACCTGCCGCCCGGGGAGAACCCACCCTGGCAGGCGATCTCATGGTCGTGGCCTCGCTGTGCACCGCCCTCGCCTGGATTCTGGTCAGCAAGAAACTCATGCAATCCCATAGTCCCCCGGTCGTTACGGCCTACACCATTCTCATCGGAACCGTGATGCTGGTCGCATGGATCCTGGGACCGCTGCTGTTCAATCCATGGCTCTCGAACAAGGTACAGCCGCCACCCTTCACTCACGTCAGCACCACCGCTTGGGCAGCTCTAGTCATCAGCGGACTTGCGTGCACCGCGACCACGACCCTGCTCTGGAACTGGGGCATCCATCATGTCCCAGCATCGCGCGCCGGGGTCTTTCTCAATATCGAGCCCGCGCTCGGCTCATGGCTCGGCGTCAAACTCCTCGGCGAACATCTGGGGCCTCATGCGTGGCTCGGTGGAGGCCTGATCCTGAGTGCGGCGGTCATCCTGACCACCCGCGGGCACGAACCTCAGCCCGATGTCATCCTCGAGTAAACAATCGCAAGTAATGGGTCCAAAGTTCCATTTACCCACCCACGATAGCGGCATTTCTATCTGTCGCCACGGCGATACACTTTGGAGTGTTCCAAGGAAATCTCTGTGACACTTCTCACCTGGAGCCACGAATGCAGCGTTGGCGTCGCGGCCATCGACGACCAGCACGGCATCCTGATGGATACGCTGAACGAACTGCGCGTGATGCTCGTCAACGGCAAAGATCGCCGAGAGATTTGGGACCAGTTTGATCGACTGATAGAGTTCACGCAGCTGCACTTCCAAAGCGAAGAGCAGCTTCTGGAACAGCAGGGATTCCCCGGCCTGTCCGAGCACCGCGCAGCTCACCATCACCTTCTGACCCAGATCCAGTCCACACTGGACCACGCACGCCACACCGCAGATATTGAACTCCAGCCGCTCTCTCACTTCCTGCGCACCTGGTATATGGAGCACATCGAGAGCCACGACCAGCATTACGGCCCTTGGCTTAACGAACGCGGCGTGTACTAAGCTTCGGGTTTTCACCGCAGATTCGCGCGTGATCCGCCGAGCCTCTCTTGAATGATCTCGTTTCGAAGATCGCCCTCGCGGCTCAGCGAGCACTCTTCCGCCCGTGCTACCCCTCGAACGACAACTGCGTAGATGCCCAGGGTGGTGGCGCGGGCTTCGGTTCTGAAGCCAGATCGTAAACAAGCCTCTCCAGCACCAGCCGCTTGTCGGGCGGCGAGGATCGCAATTCCAGATCAGCACGAGCAATCAGCCGCAGGGCGCGTGTTAGTTCGCGCCGGCTCTTGTAGCGGCGCGCCTGGCGAATAAGATCGTCCGCAGCAAACGGAGGCATGCGGAAGCCCTGCCAGAGAGCCTGCCAGATCGCGCGTGAATCACGCACATTCTTCTCCAGAATCACGAGCATCTGCCGGAATGTGCGCGCCAGCATGTAGAGGTGCCCGATCGCCGCATCTTCTCCGGCATCCGAGCTGTTCAAAAGTCCCTGCAGCAGTGCCAGTGCACGGGCGCGATTGCGCGAGCTGATCGCATCCGTCAGTTCGTACAGCGAACGCTGCTTGGCCGCCAGCACCATTGTCTCAACGTCACCCAGGGTTATGCGTCCGCGGCCTAGCGTAAACAGCAAGAGCTTTTCGAGCTCAGACGCAATCAGCATCATGTCCGCGCCCAGTGCATCCACCAGCTCGCGGGCCGCGTCAGCTTCAAGACGCGTATCTTCTGCCTGTGCGGTGGCCACTGCCCAGCGCATCGCGTCCTCCTCGCTCACGCGAGACAGCTCGACAACTCCACAGTGCTCTCCAAGCGTCTCCCGGATGCGCTCAAACCGGTTTTTGTCGTCCATCTCCATGCGCCGGATATCGGTAGGGATCCGCAAAAAGTCCGCAACAAAAATGAGCAGCGCCTGCGGATTCGGCGAACGAAAATAGCGCTCCAGAGCTGCAAATTCGTCCTTCTTTGCTCCGCGGGTATAAAGCTGCCTCACGTTGCGCACAAAAATCACCTGAAACGGCGACATCAACGACGGTGTCTGCGCGCGATCGAGCACCTCGAAGATCGGAGTCGAGCTCAGATCCAGGTCAGAGAGGCAGAAATCCTTGAGATCGGCAGGTACAAAAGCCTTTAAAACGGCCTCGCGGCAGCGATCGAGCAAAAACAGCTCATCCCCCGCAAGCACGTAGCCCGGTTGCAACTGGCCTTTCCCGGCAGCCGCAGCCTCAACCTCCGCCACAAAACGGCCAACGGCACTAAAACCGGCACCCCATCGCGCAGTCGTCAACGAAACACCCTCCGCGGGATCTGACTGCTGGCTTGATTTGCTTCGATCATGCGGCTCCAGAATACCCCGTTCGGGTACCCGCCGAACACCCTGGCCTGTGCAAGGTTGCCGCAATCCGCAATGGCAAGCTAAAGACCTTCGAGCACGTCGCCCACCAGTTGATGCGCGAAATCGCGCGAGAGCCGGTCAATCGCCCCTGGACCCTCATCCAAAAACGTCGGCAGGTCAGCAGTGGATTGATACTGCTCGCGGAACACATAATTCTTGTTCTCGAAGAGAACCTTGCCATCCCGGTCGGTTAACGTCACCGCGATGACCATCGTGATCAGGTAGCTCGACGACTGCTGTGTCTGCGTGTTGTATGTGAGAGGCGCAACGATCTCCTGAAGAATCGTCCCATGCAGCACCATATCCGGATCCCCGCCTTGCGTCGGAGTTACGCGCAACTTCGTCCTTGCTGCAAATTCGCGAATGACGGCGTTTGTCATCGAAACTTCGGAGTGGTATTCCGTAGTGCGCGTCTTGAAAACCGGCACCGACAGCGTATGCGCGTCAGGCGGCAGATGTGTAGCTGCCCCCAAAGTGTGGTATCCGCAGCCGCCGAGACACAGCACGGCAACTGAAAACAACCCAAGGTTCCGCTTGCGCATGAATCAATCTTAGCCTGTGGGCGTGCCGGCCCGCAGCATCACACCCATGCCGTTGCAATCTTGCCCAGCACAGATGGCGAAAGCTTCAGCCCGTCTGCGCGGCCAGCGAAATAGAGCGCATTCAGGTGCTCGGAATCGATTTGCTCTATGCGGCGAAATCCCATCCGGCGAAGTTCCGCCTCAAGTTCTTCAGGCGAAAAGAAGAGTTGGAAAGGCTCCCCCGCTGCGGCCACTCGAGCAGAGAGCGCATCGAAGACAAGACGACGCGGAGGACTAAGAGTTTCCGGCGGGAATGCGTAGTCAAAGCTAACGACGCTTCCGCTTGCCATGTCCGAAATCGTGCCTATCGTCGCGCGAAACGCTTCCAATGTGAGATAAGGGACGACGCCGAGCCAACCAAAGAAAGCTGGCCTTGCCGCATCGAACCCCGCATCCGACAATCCCTCAGCCAGCGTCTTGTGCTCAAAATCCAGCGGCACAAATACCATACTCGTTGGCAGCGCGATCGCGGCCTCAGCAAGCATCGAGCGTTTCCATTCCTGTGTGGCCGGAAAATCTACTTCAAGCACACGCAGTGACGGAAACGGATTCCGATAGGCAAAGGTATCTAGCCCTGCGCCCAAAACCACGTACTGCTCAACGCCCTTTGAAACCGCGTCCTTCAACTGATCCTCGACATAGCGGCTCCTCGCCGCCATGAATGCCCGAAAATCCCGCGCTACCTTGTGGCTTGCTCGCTCCAGGTCTCGCGCGAACCCCGAGCCCAGCAAACGCACCGCAATCGGATCATCCAGAACTTTAGGCTCCTCCATCAACTGGTGCGCGGCGCGACGGATCGCCACACGTAAAGCTGTCTTGCTGGCGCGCCCATGCTTCATGAGTTGAGTCTAGATGACCGCGCTTATGGCCCTCCGGATACCATGTTCGTTATGAGTTGGATTGGATGGGCACTGCTCTCCGCATTATTCGCCGCTGCCACCGCCGTGCTCGCCAAGGTCGGCGTGGCACATGTGGACTCGAACCTTGCCACCGCGATTCGCACCACCGTGGTGCTCGTCTTTGCGTGGGGAATTGCGCTCTCACTCGGCAAGCATGGCGGGATCCGCATGCT
>Ga0207683_10000463_pt1 | contig 37729 bp, 37 predicted proteins | sample KBSM73metaG_FD_184333 | JGI IMG/M metagenome (GOLD analysis project Ga0207683, IMG submission 184333) | Miscanthus rhizosphere microbial communities from Kellogg Biological Station, Michigan, USA - KBS M7-3 metaG (SPAdes) (version 2) | ecosystem: Host-associated > Plants > Roots > Rhizosphere >... | reverse complement strand
ACAGGCTGATTTCGACATCGGCAAGCATTGTAAGTGACTGATTTATAACGATCAGACTACCCCAGATTGCGCCTCATAACCCGAAGGTCGCAGGTTCAAATCCTGCCCCCGCAACCACGGTTCAAGTCAACGGCCTGCGCGAAAGTGCAGGCCGTTTTCATTGGGAACCCGCAACTAGCTGTTCTGGCGCGGCAGGCTTGCGTGCACTGCTGCAATAGGGGCAGCGGCGGATGAGGGCGTCCGTTATCGGCCAGAGGAAGACGTTCAAAGGCCTTGCACTAGATCCCCGAAAGGGGACCAAAGGTGCGCTCGTTGGCGCCCGTCACAGAGACCGCCTTTTTTTTCGTCCGCGGACATGCGGCAAGTGCTGTGACGGCTGGTGGGGAGCAGGTCAAATGGCAGACATTCAAGTGGCCCGCTTGCCGAAGGCCAGAACGACCAGGCACGCCGCCACCACCTCAGGTTCGACGGCTTGACCGCAGCACGGGGCTGCGGAGCATTGCGCCTCCGGCGACTCATCGGATGATTGCTTCGGCGACTGAGTCCGTGTATGGTCGGCGCCAGCCGGCGCGACGACCGGCCAGGCGGGGACATGGCCTGGCCGGCCCGACGGTGCAGATCGAGACCAACCTCGTCCTGCTGCTGCCCGCGCTGATCGAGCAGAACAAACTGTTGTCGTTCATCTCGCGGCGCAACATCGAGCGGGGCACGCGGGTGAAGGAGGTCCCGTTCGGTGAAAAGCGCGGACGATCGCGAGGCGTTGGTCGAGCTGGCGCGCTTCGCAGCGAAACGCTAAGGCGTGTGATACGTTTTTCCGCGACTCCGCCTTGCAGCACATAACGACAATATTCGCCGGGCCGGCGACCGAACAGGGGATTCGCGACCGTGATGGCGATCGGTGAAGTGCAGCTCGCGCCGATCAGCGCGCATACGCTGCGCCTGAGCGTGCTACCGGGTTCGCGCGACGGCTCGATGCCTGTGCCGCCGAGCTCCTCCGAGCTGGCGATCGGCGCGGCACAGCCGCCGCTGGCGCGTATCCGCTCGCTCTCCGAGCCGCAAGTCGTGGCGTGGAGCGGTGGAAAGGTCGAGGTATCGACCGATCCGCTCGTCGTCGCCGTGACGGCCGGCGACGGACGTTCGTGCCAACGGCTGAGCATCGAGCGCAATGGTGAGATCCGTTTCGCCTTGGGCCACGGACGCTTGTTCGGGCTCGGGCAGGGCGGGCAGCAGTTCGACCGCCGTGGCGGCGTCTTCCCGCTCGTCAACGGCCAAGGCGAGGGCGAGATCTCGGTCGACATGAACCAGCCGGGCGCGCGCGCCCCGCATTACGACTTCGACCTTGCCCACGAAGGCGCGCGCGTCACGATTCCGTGGATCGTGTCGAGCGGAGGCTGGGCGATCTTCTTCCATCGTCCGTACGGCGCCTTCGACTTGAGCGGCGACGAAGGCCGCTTGATCCCGGACGCGTCGGTCGGCGCGTCGCCGCTCGACGCGTTCCTGGTCGTCGCGCACGACCCTGCGCAGATCATGCGCGAGTACGCGGCGATCACAGGGTTTCCGCACCTGCCGCCGCTCTGGTCGCTCGGCTACATGCAATCGCGCCGCACGCTCGAGAGCCGCGAGGCGGTGCTCGACGAGGCCCGCGAGTTCCGGCGCCGGCGCCTGCCTTGCGACACGTTCATCTACCTCGGCACCGGCTTCACCACCGGCGGATGGAACGTCGGCCACGGGAAATTCGAGTTCAACGAGTCGATCTTTCCCGACCCCAAGACGATGATCGACCGGTTGCACGACGATAACCTTCGCGTCGTGCTGCACGTGGTCGATCCGCCGCTGCATTTGTCCGGCACGGTCGACGACACGGGGGCGATCGCGCAGCATCCGGACAATGCCGCGCGCTACTGGAACGAGCACCGCGCGGTGTCACGCCTCGGCGTCGACGGCTGGTGGCCCGATGTCGGCGACATGCTCGACCCGGCGGCGCGCCTGGCGCGCTTCCGCATGTACTGGGACGGGCCGATCCAGGACCGTCCCGACGAGCGCCCTTTCGCGCTCCACCGCAACGGCTATGCAGGCATCCAGCGCTATGGCTGGCTGTGGTCGGGCGACGTCGACTCCACGTGGGACACGCTCGCGATGCAGGTCCCCGTCGGCCTCAACACCGGGCTGACCGGCATCCCTTACTGGGGCACCGACATCGGCGGCTTCGTCACCACGCCCGAGCTCACCGGCGAGCTGTTCGTGCGCTGGTTCCAGTTCGGCGCGTTCTGCCCGTCGTTCCGTGCGCACGGCCGCACGTGGAAGCTGCGGCTGCCGTGGGGCTGGAACACCGGCGAGTACGGGCCCGAGGAATTCGACGGCAGCCGGCTCGTGCCGGGTAAGCTTCCAGATCGCCGGGAACTGCACAACGCCGAGGTTGAGCCGATCTGCAAGGCGTACCTCGAGCTGCGCTATCGCCTGATGCCGTACCTCTATTCGGCCGCGCGCGAGGCGCACGCGACCGGCATGCCGATCATGCGGGCACTGTGGCTGCACTACGCTTCGGATCCGAACGCGGTCGCACGCGGCGACGAATACCTGTGGGGCCGCGACATCCTGGTCGCGCCGGTCGTCGAGAAGGGTGCGACGAGCCGCACGCTGTACCTGCCGCACGGGACCTGGTTCGACTTCTGGACGGGTGCGCAGCAACAAGGCGGCCGTGAGATCACGCGACCGGTCGACCTGCGCACGGTGCCGATCTACGTGCGGGCCGGCGCCATCATCCCGACCGGCCCGGTGAAGCAGCACACGGCCGAGACGTCGGATGCGCCGCTCACGCTCACGATCTATCCGGGGGCCGACGGCGCGACCGAGGTGTACGAGGACGACGGCGTCAGCTTCGCGCACGAGACCGGAACGTACCGCACGATCGCGGCCCACTGGCGCGATGCCGAGCGGCGCCTGGTGGTGAGCTCGCCTCACGGCAGCGGGACGCGCAAGCTCGCGATCGGGTTGGCCACCGGCGGAGCGATGCGCGACATCGTCTTCGAGGGCAAGGAACTGTCACTCCAATTCTGAAGGAGGGTGCATGACGAAGAAACTGATGCTCGCATGCGTCGCCGCGTCGTGGTTGATGACCGGCGGGGCGATGGCCCAGAAAGTCGTCACGCTCTGGCATCCCTATAACCAGGAGACCGACCTGATCCATGTCGGGATCAAGGCGTTCAACGAATCGCAGAAGGAATACCGGATCGAGGCGCGGCTCGTGCCTTACACGCAGCTCACCGCCGAGATGATCAAGGCGGTGGCGACCGGCACGCCGCCCGACCTCGTGACGCTCAACGACCCAGTCGTCGCGAGCTTCGCCTCGCAGGACCAGCTCGTCGACATCACCGACCGCATCAAGAACTCCAAGGTCATCGACCTGGGCCTCTATTACAAGGGTCCGCAGACATCGGGCGTGTGGAAGGGGCGGCGCTACAGCATCGCGCGCGAGGTGAACGCGCTCGCGCTCTTCTACAACGCCGACCTGTTCCGCGCCAAGGGCCTCGATCCGGACAAGCCGCCGCGAACCTGGGCCGAGGTCCGGGCTGCCGCTGAGAAGCTGACCGATCCGTCGAAGCGCGTCTTCGGCATGGGCTTCAGCGCGCACGCGTCCGAGCAAAGCACCTTCCAGTTCCTCCCGTGGTTGTGGCAGGCGGGCGGTTCGATCGACAAGCTCGACGCGCCCGAAGCCATCGAAGCGCTGCAGTACTGGACCGACATGGTGCAGAAGGGCTACGCGTCGAAGGACGTGATCACCCAGCAGCAAAACGACGTCATCAACTCGTTCATGGCGGGCAACTACGCGATGGCGGTCGGCGGCCCCTGGGAGCTGCCGCGAATCCAGAAGGACGCGAAGTTCGACTGGCGCGTGACGACGCTTCCGGTCAAGGACGGCAAGAACATCCGCGCGTCCTCGCTCGGCGGCTTCCATTTCGCGATCCCCAAAGGCGCCAAGGAAGTCGACGGCGCCTTCAAGGCGATCGAGTTCATGTCGAGGCCCACGTTCTTCCAGGACGGCTGGAAGTCCGGGCTGATGTCGCCGCGCTCGGACTCGGAGGTCAAGGACCCGCTGTGGCCGCAGGCGTACGCGGTGTTCCGTGAGCAGGTCAAATACGCGGTCCAGCGCGGCCCGCATCCCGATTGGCCGGAGATCTCGAAGCCGATCCAGACGGCTATCCAGGAATCGTTGACCGGTTCCAAGCCGCCGGCGCAGGCGATGAAGGAAGCCGCGGCCAAGGTGAATCCGATCCTGGCCAAGACGCCGTTCTAGGGATTCGCCGGCCCGCGCGCGACCGCGCGGGCCGGTGCCTTCCGGCTCGTCTCACGCGGACACGATGGCGCATCGAGCGTCTCCCCTGCTGTACGTCTTCCTGCTCGCGCCCGTGTTCTACCTGGTCGCGCTGATCGGGTTCCCGCTCCTCTACAACATCGCGATGAGCCTGCAGGACGTCACGCTGCGCAACCTCGGGCAGCTCGTGCGTCCGTTCGTTGGGCTCGACAACTTCCGCGACGTCGTTGCCGATCCGACGTTCCGCAAGGTGTTCGGCAACTCGCTGGTGTTCGTCGGCGTCAACGTCGTCGGCCAGGTCTCGCTGGGTCTCGTCGCCGCGCTGTTCTTCGCCGAGACGTTCGCGGGCGCGAATTTCCTGCGCGGGCTCTTGCTCGCGACGTGGATGCTGCCTGGGCTGGTCGTCGGCGCCCTGTGGAAGTGGATGTATGCGTCGCAGTACGGCGTGGTCAACTACGTCCTGCAGGCGCTGCATCTGACGACGGGCCCGATCAACTGGCTGTCAGATCCCGCGATGGCCATGACTGCCGTCGTCATGGCGCACATCTGGTTCATCATGCCGTTCACGATGATCCTGATCGCGGCGGCTCTGACCGCGATCCCTGGCGACCTGTATGAAGCCGCCGCCCTGGACGGCGCCGGGCCGTTCGCGCGCTTCCGCTACGTCACGCTGCCGGCGCTGAAGCCGACGCTGCTGGCGGTCTGCTGTCTAGTCACGATCTACTCGATGCGCGCGTTCGACCTGATCTTCGCGCTGACCGGGGGCGGACCGCTCGACGCCAGCAACGTGCTGCCGCTCCTTTCCTACCAATTCTCGTTCCAGCAGTTCAGGTTCGGCATCGGCGCGGCCGTCGGCACGTTCGCGGTCGTGTTCGTCTTCGCCGTCGCGCTCCTGTACGTGCGCACGCTCAAGTACGAGGCGCGGCCGTGACGAAACGGGCCCGGAGCCTGACCTTCACGATCGTCGCCTTCGCCGGGGCGGCGATCTACCTCTTCCCGATCTACTGGATGCTGATCTCCGGCTTCAAGAGCTCGGCGGAGATCTTCGTCAATCCCCCGACGTTCTTTCCGCGCGACCCGAGCCTCGAGGCGTTCCACTCGGTCATCGTGCAGGAGAACATCGCGCGCTACCTCAGGAACAGCGTGGTCATCGCCCTACCGGTGACGCTCCTGACGCTGGCCCTGGGCTCGATGGGTGCCTATGCGATGAGCCGCATCCGCTCGCGCCTGGTGGACGTGGCCCTGGTGATCGTGCTGCTGCTGCAGGTCTTTCCCGAGGCGCTGATCGCGACGCCGATCTTCATCATCTTCAAGGCGATGGGCCTCCTGAATTCGTTCGTGGCCGTGATCCTCGCTACGACATCGAAGACGCTCGCGTTCGCGCTGGTCATCCTGCGGCCGATGTTCCTGCAGGTCCCGCACGAGCTCGAGGAGGCGTCGTTCGTCGACGGCGCCACCCGCTTCCAGGCGTTCTGGCGCATCGTGCTGCCGATGATGCGGACGCCGCTCCTGGTCGTGGGCGCCATCTGTTTCGCGCAGGCGTACGGCCAGTTCGTCTACCCGATCACCTTGCTCACCCAGCAGGAGCTGCAGCCTGGCTCCGTCGGCATCTACGCCTTCATCGGCGCCGAATTGTCCGACTGGCACCGCGTGATGGCCTTCGCCTCGATCTACGTGCTGCCGATCCTCGCGCTGTTCCTTCTCCTGCAGCGGAACATCGTGGCCGGCCTGACCGGGGGAGCGCTCAAATGACCGACGCGACCTATCCGAGCCTGCGCGACCGCGGCGTGCTCATCACCGGCGGTTCGACCGGCATCGGTGCCAGCCTCGTCGAGCACTTCGCCCGCGCCGGCTCGCGCGTCGGATTCTGCGACATCGACGTGACGAACGGCGAGCGACTGGCGGCGTCGCTCGCGGACGTCGTGCACGCGCCGGTCTTCGTGCCGGCCGACCTGGCCGACGCGGCGGCAATCCCGGCGATGGCGGCCGCCGTGCGGCAACGCTGCGGGCCGGTCTCGATCCTGCTCAACAACGCCGCGAACGACATGCGCCACTCGATCGAGGCGACCACGCCCGCGTCGTGGGACGCGGGCGTCGCGGTGAACCTCAAGCATCAGTTCTTCGTCGCCCAGGCCGTCGTGGACGACATGAAGGGCCTCGGCGGCGGATCGATCGTGAACTTCGGCTCGGTGAGCTGGAAGCTCAAGCAAGGCGGGATGCCGGTCTACACGACGTCCAAGGCCGCCGTCGAAGGCCTCACGCGTAGCCTTGCCCGCGACTTGGGCCCGTTCAACATCCGCGTCAACACGCTTGTGCCCGGCTGGGTGATGACGGAGCGGCAGCTCAAGCTCTGGTTCGACGACAAGGGGCGCGAGGAGGTCAAGCGCGGGCAGTGCATCGACAAGCCGCTGATGCCGGCGCACATCGCTCATATGGCGCTGTTCCTGGCCGCCGACGACAGCGCGATGTGCACCGCGCAAAATTTTGTCGTGGACGGCGGCTGGACCTGAACGGCCCGCCCGGGCTCTTGTCGCCCCGGGGCAACCGGCCCACAATCGCAACCCGCAACAGTCACGTCAACACGAGGAGGCGACAATGAAGCGTTCGATGTTCTGGGTCGTCGGCGCGGCGCTCGTCGCGCTCGCCGCGGCCGGTCCCGCAGCCGCGCAACAGAAAAAGACGCTCGCCGTGGTCGTGAAGGGGCTCGACAACCCGTTCTTCACGGTGCTCGGCGACGGCTGCGCGCTGTGGAACAAGGAGAACCCGACATCCGAGTACACGTGCCTCTATACCGGCCCCGCGTCGAGCGCAGACGAGGCCGGCGAGGTTAAGCTCGTCGAGGACCTGATCAACAAGGGCGTGGCCGGAATCGCGATCTCGCCATCCAACGCGCCTGCGATGGGCAAGATGCTCAAGGCGAAGGCGCCGAAGATGCCGATCATGACGATCGACGCCGACCTGGCGGAGGCCGACCGCGCGTTGCGCAAGACCTACCTCGGCACCAACAACTACGACATGGGCGTGTTGATGGCGAAGCACCTGAAAGGCCTGAAGCCCAGGGGCGGTACCGTCTGCATGCAGCTCGGAAACGTCGCGGCCGATAACATCAACGCGCGCGCGGCGGGGTTCCGCGACACGATCGCAGGCAAGAAGGGCGTCAACAAGCTGGCCGGTGACGGCGGCTGGACCGAGATCGCCGGTTGCCCGCTGTTCACCAACGACCAGATCGACCTCGCGAACCAGCAGATGGCGGACGTATTCACCAAGAACCCCAAGCTCGACGCGTTCATCCTGGTCGGTGGCTGGGCGCAGTTCGGTCCGCAGGCGTACGCGCAGGTCACCAACCAAGTGATGGCGAAGCTCAAGTCGAAGGACCTGATCATCATCGCCGGCGATACGCTGCCGCCGCAGCTTGCGGCCCTGAAGGAAGGACGCAGCCACGCGCAGATCGGCCAGCGTCCGTTCGAGATGGGCCACCGGGCGCCTGCGGTGCTGATCGACCTGATCAAGGGCACGAAGGTCGCCGATCCGCTCTACACGGGCCTCGACGAGTGCGTGCCGACGAACCTGGACAAGTGCCCGGCGAAGTAGCGTTGCCGTGACGTTCGCGACGAGGGCGCCCGACGGCGCCCTTGTCTTGTTCGTCGCAGGTCACGCCTCCTTCGTGCTGGCCGGCTGATCGCAAAAACGTGCCCATCCTCGAGCTCGTCAACGTATCGAAGCACTTCGGCGCCATCCAGGCGCTGATCGACGTGTCGCTCACGCTGCACGAGGGCGAGGTCGTCGGGCTGATGGGCGACAACGGCGCGGGAAAGTCGACGCTGGTCAAGATCATCGCCGGCAACTACCCGGCGAGCAGCGGGACCATGTCGTTGCGCGGTGCGAAGGTCGATTTCCACAAGCCCGCCGACGCCCGCGGGGCCGGCATCGAGATCGTCTACCAGGATCTCGCGCTGTGCGACAACCTGACGGCGGCGGAGAACGTATTCCTCGGCCGCGAGCCAATGCGTCGCATCGGCCCGATCAAGGTGCTGAACTATGGCCACATGTTCAACCGCGCGGGAGAGCTCTTCGCAGAGTTGAAATCGGAGACGCGGCCGCGCGACCTGGTGCGCAGGATGTCGGGCGGCCAGCGTCAAGCGGTCGCGATCGCGCGCACGCGCCTCGCCAATCCCAAGATCGTGCTGATGGACGAGCCGACCGCCGCGATCAGCGTGCGTCAGGTGGCCGAGGTGCTGCACCTGATCCGCCACCTGCGCGACCGAGGCATCGCGGTCGTGCTGATCAGCCACCGCATGCCCGACGTCTTCGCCGTGGCCGACCGCATTGTGGTACTGAGGCGCGGCGTGAAGGTCGCCGACAAGCCGGTCGCGCAGAGCTCGCCCGAAGAGGTGACCGGCCTCATCACCGGCGCGATCGAGGCGGCATGATTACTGAACCCGACGAGCCTATCGTCGCGAGCGAGCATCGCTCGTGGCTTTCGTGGCTGGTTAACCAGCAGACGTTCTGGGTTTCGGTGGCGGCCGTCGCGGCATTCGTCGCAATGACGCTCGCGAGCGACGTCTTCGCGACCCAGCAGAACCTGTTCAACGTCACACGCAACTTCGCGTTCGTCGCCATCATCGCGGTCGGCATGACGGCGGTCATCGTCACCGGCGGCATCGACCTGTCGGTCGGCGCGGTGCTCGTGCTGTCCGGCATGGTGATCGGCATGGCGATGAACGACGGTATGTCGATCTGGCTGGCCGTGCCGCTCGCGCTCGGCGCGGCTTTGCTGGTTGGCGCGATCAACGGCGTGCTGATCGCCTACGTCGGCGTGCCGTCGTTCGTCGTGACGCTCGGCATGCTGTCCATCGCGCGCAGCCTCGCGATGGTGCTGTCCGAGAACCGGATGGTTTACGAGTTCGGGTCCGACCAGCCGAAGCTGCTGTGGCTGGGCGGCGGATCGATCGACCTGTGGCTGCCCGGGGTCGACACGGTCCAAATCCCAAATCCGGTGATCATCCTGATCGCGATGACGGCGGTCACCGCGTTCGCGTTCCGCTGGGTGCGGTGGGGGAGGTATCTGTTCGCGATCGGCGGCAACGAAAAGGCCGCGACCGCCACCGGCGTGCCGGTGAAGCGCGTCAAGGTCAGCGTCTACATGTTCTGCAGCCTGTGCGCGGGCATCGCCGGCATCCTTGAGGTCGGCTGGCTCGGCACGATCACGACGAGCCTGGGGCAGGGCATGGAGCTGTCGGTGATCGCCGCGTCGGTGATCGGCGGTGCAAACTTGTCGGGCGGTGTCGGCACCGCGTTCGGCGCCGTCGTCGGCGCTGCGCTGATCGAGGTGATTCGGAACAGCTTGATCCTGCTCGGGATCAGCACGTTTTGGCAGGGGACGTTCGTCGGGACGTTCATCATCGTGGCGGTGTTGTTCGATAGATTGCGCGCGCGTAGCTCAGACGAATAGAGCTTTCTTTCTCAAACCGTAGGTCCTTCTCTCCCGCCGACTGATACCCCGCGAACAATGCCGAGGCAAGCGCCAGCGCGATCAACATCCCGTAGACAATCAGCGGCGGATGGATCTGCGTGGCGACTACGCGGACGGTCGCGATATCGAACATCTGATTGAGTGCGGGTACGACAAGCAGTTCCGTGCCCGGTCGGCTTTCCGACATGCGAATGGCGGCGACGGCTTGCGCCCAGACTTCGCTCTGCAGGTGTTGCGAGCGCACCAACTCCAGGTGCACGGGAGCGGTCGTGCGTTGGACGGCGGCACCCGGCCAATAGCAGACCTTCGAAGCGGCCAGTCGGTGGCGTAGCGCTGATCGAATTCGTGCCTAGCCGCGCAGCACTCACCAAGAGTCGACCGGCAACTGCCATGTAAGACCGCCCCGCAAGAGGGCTTGACACGATTCCAGATTTCGATAATAATAGAAACATGGAAAAGAAATCTGCCCTCGCTGCTTTGGCTGGCCTTGCTCAGGAGAGCCGCCTCGACGTTTTTCGTGTGTTGGTCGAGCAAGGCCCGGAGGGCATGGCAGCGGGCGAGATTGCGGAGAAGCTGAAGCTCGCCAATGCGACGTTGTCGTTCCACCTCAAGGGACTCACATACGCTGGCCTCGTTGTCCCGCGCCAAGACGGCCGGTTCATCTACTACTCGGCCAACTTCACCACCATGAACGGCTTGGTCGCTTATTTGACCGAGAACTGCTGTCGCGGTGCCGCGTGCGACATCGCGTGTGCGCCCAAGTCGTCCCAACCCAAGAGGAGAGCATCGTGAAGCGTTTCCATGTACACGTCGGCGTCACCAGCCTCGCCGAAAGCGTCAAGTTCTACTCACAGATTTTCGGAGCACAGCCAACCGTGCTCAAAGACGACTACGCGAAGTGGATGGTGGACGATCCACGGATCAACTTCGCCATCTCAGCGCGAGGCTCGCAGCCGGGGGTCAATCACCTCGGACTGCAGGTCGACACGGGCGAGGAACTCGAAGGCATGCGGGCTCAGCTCGCCGCTGCCGACGCGAGCCTCGTCGAGGAGATCGGAGCCAACTGCTGCTATGCCAAGTCGGACAAGTATTGGGTCACCGATCCGCAGGGCGTCGCGTGGGAGACGTACCACAGCCTGGGCTCGATCCCCCGCTTTGGCGCCGACGAAGAAGCCGCTGAGTCCCCGGCTGCAAGCGCGTGCTGCACGACCGGTCCGGCCAAGGTGAGCGCGCAGATACCGGTCAAGGCGAAGAGCTGCTGCGCATGACGGAGCGCGTCTACAACGTCTTGTTCCTCTGCACCGGTAACTCAGCGCGCAGCATCATCGCTGAGAGCTTGCTCAACACAATGGGCAAGGGCCGGTTCAGGGGCTTCAGCGCAGGGAGTCATCCGGGTGGAACCGTCAATCCGCTGGTGCTAGCGCACCTGCGCGATCGGCAGGTCGCTACCGACGGTGCGCGCAGCAAATCGTGGCACGAGTTCGCGGGTGACGAGGCACCACGTATGGACCTCGTGATCACCGTCTGTGACCAAGCGGCCGGCGAGTTGTGCCCCGTGTGGCCCGGGATGCCGGCGAAAGCGCACTGGGGCGCTCCGGACCCTGCCGCCCACATGGACGATCCCGAGCAGGCGCGCACGGTCATCCGGGAAGTCACGCAGCTCATGCAGCGTCGCCTCTCGCTCCTGATCAACCTCCCCGTGGCCACCCTGGATCGTATATCGCTCCAAGCCGAGACGCGCGCCATTGCCAACGCTCGCTCCGAGCATTTCCAAACCTGAGTTGCCTGTGAGTTCATCCACCGTGCCGTTGCGCGCGCGCATGGGCGCGTTCGAGCGCAACCTCACGTGGTGGGTGTTCGCCTGTATCGGCGTCGGAGTCCTGCTTGGGAGCCTCTTCCCAACGCTCTTTCACGTGGTGGGCCGACTGCAGGTCGCCCAAGTCAACCTTCCCGTAGCGGTGTTGATCTGGTTCATGATCGTTCCGATGCTGCTAAAGGTGGACTTCCGCGCCTTGCGGCAACTGCGCCAGCAGGCGAAGGGTATCGGCGTCACGCTCTTCATCAACTGGGCCGTCAAGCCGTTTTCGATGGCGCTGCTTGGATGGCTGTTCATCCGTCACGTGTTCGTCGATTTCCTGCCGCCGGACCAGCTCGACAGCTACATCGCCGGCCTGATCCTCCTCGCCGCTGCGCCTTGCACCGCGATGGTCTTCGTGTGGAGCAATCTGGCCGACGGCGATGCGAACTTCACACTGAGTCAGGTTGCGCTCAACGACGTGATCATGCTGTTTGCCTTCGCGCCCTTGGTAGGGCTACTCTTAGGCCTCACGGCCATCACCGTGCCGTGGGCGACGCTCGCGCTGTCGGTATTGCTGTATATCGTCGTCCCGGTGATCGTCGCGCAGTTCCTTCGGGCGGCACTGCTCCAACGCGGAGGACCGGCCGCCGTGCAGCGCGTGCTGGACCGATTGCATCCGGTGTCGCTGTCTGCCCTTCTGCTGATGCTGGTGTTGCTGTTCGGCTTCCAAGGCCAGCAGATCATTCAGCAGCCGGCCGTAATCGCCATCTTGGCCGTGCCGATCCTCATACAGGTCTATCTCAACTCAACCCTCGCCTACTTGCTGAACAAGCGGCTTGGCGTGCCGCACGCGGTTGCGTGCCCGTCGGCTCTCATAGGCGCCTCAAACTTCTTCGAGCTATCCGTCGCTGCCGCGATCAGCCTCTTCGGTTTCCGGTCCGGCGCGACGCTGGCCACCGTGGTCGGCGTCCTCGTCGAGGTGCCGGTCATGCTGAGCGTGGTACGGTTGGTGACGCGGAGCAGGCGCTGGTACGAGAACGGGAGCCGCCCAGCCGAAAGGCGCACGCCGGCCGTTCGGAAGCTTTAATTCCTTGGCAAAGGGCGCCGTTGTCCTGGACCCAATTGCGCGGGTGGCCACTGTGCCAAATCAGTGACCGACCGCTGTGGGTCGTAGGCCGGCATTACATGGCGCCTGCTTCCGGCCAGAAGCAGCCATCTGACCTCGCAGATCTGGAGAGCCGGGCTTTTGTAGGGCGGCGAACGAAGTGAGCGTGAGCGCTATCGGACGACCAGCACGGGCAGCTTCGAGTGCGTGAGGACCTTCTGCGTCTCGCTACCGAGCAGTACCGCAACCAGGCCCCTGCGCCCGTGTGAGGCCATTACGATCGCGTCACACTTTGCCTTCTTCGCCGCGGCGAGGATCGCTTCCCACGGTGCCGGCGCGACTACGTGCATCGTCGCGCATTTGACGCCACCCGCGAGCGCCTTGGTCTTGACCGCCGAAAGGATCTTCTCTGCCTCCCTCGCCGCCATATCTGCGTATTCCTCGCGCGCGACTGAGCCGTAGGCGATGCCATCGGTGTAGACCGGCGCCGGCATGTCGGGCGACGCGTAGAAGGCGGTCAACTTGGCTGACAGCGCTTGCGCGAGCTCGATCGCCTGCGCGACCGCCTTGCCCGACAGCTTGGAGCCGTCGGTTGCCACGAGCATGTGCTTGTACATGGGCAGCTCCTTCAGGCGGTACTCAAAATGATGGGGCTTCCGAGACGGAGGATGCACGACGGCTTTGGTACACCGTCGAGCCAGCCGCTAGGAGGTTGGGGCCGCTTGGTCCTGCGTGGCAATCGAGCACCGGGCGATTGGGATCGAACGACCCCGTCGTAGTTATGATTGCCGCTGCACATCCCGAGGTCCCGGTGGCCGATCCGGCGCGGCTTCGCCCAGAATCCGAAGAGCTTGACATCCAGGCATGTCCAAACCGCAATGCACCCGACACTTGACCGCGCCGACAGAGTTGAGTCATCCGAACCGTCGAGATTCCGATTCGCGCCGCAGCCTCGGCGGTAGTGACGCAGGGGTAGTCGTCCACCATGCCTCATCCTCCATCGCGTTAACCAATCGACCAGGGGCGCACCGCGCACGTGCCGGACAACGGCCGCCACCTTCCTCCTGGATCGCCAGGCTACGCGGCCGTTACCCATTGTTTCGCAGCTTCAAGTCCCTCGGCGGGAAACTGCTTAATCTCGGCCGACACAAAGTGTGATGCCAAGCGCTCAGCGACCCTTCCCACAGGCGAGTCCGTTACAAGGCCAATCTTCTTGATGTGCTTGTGATGATCTCGCACGAAGCGGAAATGTGCCGCCATTGCGCCGAGGCTTTCCCATCCGGGAAACGTAGGTGCCTCAATGATGACGCCGGTGAGATCCCCTGCTTTGTCAATGTGCGCGTCAACCGTTTTCGCGAGTTCTGCAAAGTCATCTTGGTTGAGCGCAGACTTGGGTCGCACATGCAAAATTGAGTGCACCGTATCGAGGCTGTGTTCGATCATGGATTGTTCCTTCGCGAATTACCTCTTCCACCGCGTCACGTTAGACAGCGTCGTGAACTGCAATGCCGAAACGAGCACTTTTCGGTGTCGAAACCGTACGCGGGTGCCACCAGAGAGTCAAGCTGCTGCGACCCACCATGAGGCCGACGAAAGCGCATGCCGAAGGAGATGCACTCCCTGCTACGCGATCGGCGCACTCGTCGCGGGCGAAGAACTGCATTAGTGTAAGAATTTCAGCACAAGCGTCAGGACCGGGGACCGAAGCCGAAAGGAAGCCGCCCCGATGCGGTAGCCGACCAAGCGGACTGACAATCAGTTCCGATTAGGCCAGGTGTTCCCGATCGGCGTGCGGCGCAAAGCGTTTGGCGCGCACGGCGAAGCGCATCCGGACCTAAACATAGAAAATCTGGACTCAAATCAAGGAGTTCAGTCATGGCACGCAAGCCAATCAAAGTTGACGACACGAAGGCTCTTGCAAACCTGGTCGACGCAGTTGTTCCCTGCGTGCGCTATGCGATCAGCGACACAGGACGCGCGATGGAAATGGCCCACGGTTTAGGCGGTCGGCGAGGCGGCGGGGCACGGGCCGCAAACGCCGCGGATGAAGCGGCAACCGCCATACATTCCGAGTTAAATGCAATCGGGCTGAACCACTAGAAAGGAAGCCAATGCTTAGTCGTTCGCAAAAATTGAACATTGCGTGGTTCGCCATCCGGGGCGTCGCCGCGATAGCCGTGCTCTTCGTTACCGGCGGATGAGCCGCGCCACAATCGTCCGAAGACCCGCTGACGAGCCAGTTACGGCGTCGTGGTCCGCCGCGACCCGGGCGCCGTCGTTGTCAGACAATTGACAGGACACACGTGCCAATTGGGCCACCCTAGGAGAGTTCTTGCGCGCCGACGACAGGATGCCCATCCGGCGCAAGGCCAGGATGTCTGGTTTCATCCTGTAACAAGCGCCGGCGCGCGTTGCGTTCGTTTGTTGCATGATATGGTTTCGTAGCGTGGTTGAGATGGAGAGGGAACACATGAAGAGCGTCATCAGTCTTAGGTCGATGATCGCAAGCGCGCTGTGTCTCACGCTCGCGATGCCGGCGCCAGCCCAGCTACCGCCACCAAATCCGATCGGCGCTGCCAGCGCGACGGCACCGAGCGCCACCAAATCGTTCTCGCAGGAGGAACTCGACCAGTTGCTCGCACCGATCGCGTTGTATCCCGACGCACTGCTGGCGCAAGTCCTGATGGCATCGACGTATCCGCTCGAGATCGTCTCGGCGGAGCGGTGGGTGAAGGCAAATCCGAGCCTCAAGGGTAAGGCGCTCGAAGACGCGCTGCAGAAGCAGCCTTGGGATCCGGCCGTCAAGTCGTTGGCCGTGTTTCCACAGGTTTTGACGATGATGAGCGAGAAGCTCGACTGGACACAGAAACTCGGCGACGCATTTCTTGCGCAGCAGCAGCAGGTAATGGCGACCGCCCAAGCGTTGCGGGCCAAGGCCGTCGCGCAAGGCACGCTCAAGGATTCCAAGGAGCAGAAGGTCACCACGGAAGCGGAGAACAACACCACGATCATCAAGATCGAGCCCGCGAATCCCGAAGTCGTCTACGTGCCGACGTACAACCCGACAGTCGTCTACGGCGCGTGGCCGTACCCGGCCTATCCACCGTATTACTGGTATCCACCAGCGTATGTCACTCCATATGGTGGAGCGCTGCTCGGCTTCACCGCGGGCGTCATCATCGGCGGCGCGCTGTGGGGCAATTGCAACTGGGGCGGCGGTAACGTCAATATCAATGTGAATCGCTACAACAACTTCAATCGCTCCAACATCTCGAACGGCAACTGGAATCACAATGTCAACCACCGCGGGGCGGTGCCGTATCGGGACAAGGCGGTCGCGCAACAGTACGGGCGCGGACAGTCGCGCGATGCGGCTTCGCGAGAGGCATTTCGCGGTCGCGCCGACGCCGGGCGTCAGTCAATCCAGCGCGGTGACGTGTCGTCGCGCGACCTCGCGGGCCGCGATCTGGGCAGCCGCGATGCCGGCAGGGCTGGCGGCGCGGCAGGCGGTGGAGACTTCGGCGGGCGCAACACCAGCGGTATGCGCACTCCGACAGCGCTCGACACCGGCCGCGGCGCACAGACGCGCGATTTCGGCAACCGTGGATCGTCGAGCATCGGGTCGGCACGCTCTTCTGGCAACTTCGGCGGGGGCGCCCGCGGAGGCGGCGGTGGGCGCGGCGGCGGCGGAGGGGGACGTGGCGGTGGCGGTCGTCGCTGACGGCATCACCTACCCGCGCAAGATGAGTGCAATGGAGACCCTGATGAGTGTTCCGAATAGGCGTATAGCGTGGCGCGAGTCAGTACGGTTGCTGCTCGCAGTTCTTGTGGGGGCACTGGTCGTAACCGGGGCTCGCGCCGCCGCCCCCGCCCCCGCGCAAAAGCTGTTTGCCACGCCCGATGACGCCGTGAGCGCGCTGGTACTGGCGGTCAAGGCCGGTGACCGCAACGCGATGCTTGCAGCGCTTGGTAACGTCGGGGAGTGGCTTTCTTCGGGCGACGCCACCGCTGACCAGGCGGCGGCGGCGCGCTTCCTGTCGGACTATGACGAGAAGCACACAGTTGTTCGCGACGGCGACAAGGCCACGCTGACGATCGGGAACGAAGACTTCCCGTTTGCCTTTCCGCTGGAGAAGAGCGGGGAACAATGGCGATTCGGCACCGCGCCGGGAAAGGAAGAACTGCTCGCGCGACGCATCGGGGGCAACGAGCTCTCCTCGATCAAGGTATTGCAGGCGATCGTCGATGCGGAACAGGAATACGCGTCCGAGGACCGTACCGGCGATGGCGTTCCCGCGTACGCGCAGCGGATTGTGAGCCGGCCCGGCAAGCGCGACGGGCTGTACTGGCCCACGAAAGACGGTGAGCTGCAGAGCCCCCTCGGCGTGCTGGCGGCGCAGGCGGCGGACGAGGGCTACAAGCGGAGCGAGCCACCCCCCGCGCCGTACCACGGCTACTTCTATCGGATGCTGAAGGGCCAGGGCAAGAATGCCGAATCGGGCGCATTCGACTACGTCGTACACGGCCGGGGGATCGCCGGCTTTGCCGTCGTTGCCTATCCGGCGAGGTACGCCAATTCCGGCATCATGACATTCATCGTCAACCAGGACGGGAAGATCTATCAAGCGGATCTCGGGCCAGAAACCAAGGCCAAGGCCGAAGGCATGCAGCGCTTCGATCCCGGTAAAGGCTGGACGGCCGTCGATGCCAAGTGATCTCGAATTCCGAGTCGACTACCGCGGCGTCACGTTGTCAAATTCTTGAGCGTGGATGTTGCGCTTCGCTTCAGATGGATACGCCTTTTCCAAGGAAGTGGCTCGACGTCGCCGCGTCGTTGATCCGGCCACAGGGATTAGGTCACTAAGCTGAGATACGTTGGCTGAGTACCGGCGGCGGCTTCGGATCGCCCGTCTGCATAAGGCGCGGCTCACGGCTCGCTCAACCCCGGAGACTCGTCGGCGGCTCGTCCTTGGGCCCCGGTTAACTGCGTTTGCTTGATTGGCCGTTCGACGAAGCCCACTAGCGCCTTTTCTGGGGAACGACAGCCGCTTGGGTCGATAGCAGCCATTGAAGGGCCGGCGATAACAGTGGGCGGATCGCTGAGTGCGAAGTACCTCGTTCCTGGTACCGGGGCGTTACCGCATGATTCTCAAAAAGTGATTCCATGCGGTATAATGCGAACAATTCTCATTCATCGACTCAATAGCGTCCTGGACTCGCGTTGCCGGTCACGGCGCAACCCTGTCGGCCAACCGATCAAAGAGGAGACTCGTCATGGTTAGGTTCTCACTCGTAATCGCGCTCATCCTTACATCTGGCACCTCATACGCTGGGGCAAATTGCCCCAAATATCCAAAGGGTGAATGGATGAAGGAGTCTGACGCGAAAGCGAAGATCGCCGAGCAGTACAACATCAGAAAATTCAAAGTCGATGGAAATTGCTACGAGATATATGGCACGACGAAAGACGGGAAGAAGGCCGAGGTCTACTTCGACCCCAAAACGCTCGCCGTCGTGAAATCTGAAATTGCCAAATAGAAAACAGTCCGGCGGCACGACCGAGGTTCGAGTGTGGGATCTCGTTGTGCGCCTCACACATTGGGGCCTCGCTGCACTCGTCCTTGCCGACCTCGTCAACGAAGCCAGTGCGAACGCATGGCATCGCTACCTCGGCTACGCTGCCGCCGGGCTGATCGCCATACGCCTCTTGTGGGGTTTTGGCCGTTCGCCGAGCGCGCAGCTGCCCGCCATGCTGCGCACAGCCGCGCAAGTGCGCAGTTACGTGAGGCGCTGGCGCCACGCACCCAACACCTATGTAACGCGCAACCCTCTCGGGGCGTGCATGGCATTCACGCTTTGGAGCCTGACCGCCTTTGTCATTGCCACCGGCTGGATGTTGCAGCTGGAGAGATTTTGGGGCGATGAGATGCTGGAAACATTGCATTCGGGTAGCGCCTACGTGCTTGGTTCCTTGGTCGTGATCCACGTAATGGGTGCCGTAGCCACGAGCGTACGAAACCGTGAGAACCTGGTGAAGGCGATGATCACGGGCCGCAAGAATTTGCGCCCTGATTAGGTACCGACCCACCATGCACGAAGCACGCATTCTACTAACGCGGATCACCTAGATCGCGCTGTTCTTGATCTTGACCCACGTCGACCGCTTCCCGAGCTAACGACTTGCAGGCCCGGCCGGCGGCTTTACGAGCTCCCCCAAGAACTCACGCCGCTCGGAGAGCGGTAGCGCGCGCACGTCACTGTTCCGCGCGTAAAGCACTTCGAAGACGCACAGCGACGCCGGCGCCGGGCACGTGGGCACAATTACTTCGTTCTCGGTAATAGGTACTTAGTACCAACGGCCTATCACTTTGGCGAGTGCTTCTTCGCCAGCAGCTCTTTGAGGGCCGCGAAGGGAGTGAAAGTGGCCGCGCGGCCGCTGGAGGAGGCGCTGTCTCCGCCGTTCTTAACCTCCAGTTGCCGCTGGTGTTCATTGTCGTGGCAGTACAAGCACAGCAGTTCCCAGTTGCTGCCATCGGACGGGTTGTTGTCGTGATTGTGGTCCCGATGGTGGACAGTCAATTCGCGCAGGTTCAGGCGCGTGAACTCGCGGGCGCACCGCCCGCAAATCCAGGGATAGATCTTGAGGGCCTGTTCCCGATAACCCAGCTCTCGCTTTGCGGAGGTACGCCGGGCTTCGGCCACGATGCGGTCCAGTTTGTCTGAGGCGCCGGTGCTCATGCAGCTGCTCTCCCAGTCGCACGCCATCAACCGTCCAGCTGCAACGATGCATCCGCGGTCGGCAGCGCCGGTGTGGTGCGGCCGAGTCTAATGACACTTCCATAGAGCAGCAAGTGCTTATGCCGCGAGGGGCGATCGGTTCGGCCGCTCGCACACACCGGCGCAAGCCACCTAGATCAGGTCAATGCGAGCGCGAGACCTCTGAGCGGCAACTCGCCATAGTCGCTCGACCATATCTCCCCGGGAGAGACCGGCCACGCGTCGGTGATCGTTCCTGTCGTGACGAGCTCGCCCGCCTCGAGCGGCGGATGCTGGTGTTGGGCGAGCACGCTGGCGAGATGTGCGACGGCGAGAGCCGGACTGTCGAGGACGTTCGCGCCCACGCCCGCGTCAACCAGCGCATCGGCCTTGCGCAGCGTCACGCGAAACCTCGGGAGCATCGCGATGATTGCCTCACGGCTCGCCGCATCGATCAAATGCGGCTCGCCGACAGTAAGTGCCGCATGCAACCCGAATGCCGCCGTGCAATCAGCAGCACCAAATTTCCAATCTGGAAAGGGGCTCTGGACGATCTCGAAGCCGGCCGCAATCCATTCGGTTGCCGCCAGCACGGCGCGGACGTCGGCGCCCGCGGCGACCGGCGCCGCCAGCTTGAAAACGACTTCGGGCTCGATGCGAGGCTGCACGAACCCCGCGAGCGGCTGCGTCGCGCGTCCATCCCTTGCGTGCTGCACTGTGTGCGACCATATGCGCGCGCCCATCGGCTGGTACACGCCATAGCGCGGCCAGATCGTGCGGTTGGTGAAACCGATCTTGCGCCCAACGGGTCGCCACCCCTGCGCGATTCGGCGCAACTCGACATTGAGGAGCACTTCGTATGCGGCGTCCACGTCAAACCCGGGAACAGTGGCCGCGATCGGCAAGATCGTGGCCGCGCGGTTCTGGGCATCGATCAGGCGCGTGGCGATCGCATCGATTGTAGCGGCGTCCATTAGTACCGTCTCCCGGCGTTGCGGCGCATTCGCGCCGGGGCGCAGTGGCTCCGCAGGCGCGGCTGGCCCAGTGGCGGTGCAGAGCGATCGGTCGCGAACACGAGGCTCACCCACCACGGGAGGCGGGTTAGCTCCACGAGCACGTGACGATCACGGCGGCGCGGCATAAAACGAGCCGAGAAGTGGGTGGAATTCCGAGTGTAAACGCACGCCATCTGGGAGGTTCCTGAGCGGCCGAGCGGTCGAATCCCGTAGCGGCTTGCCAAGGCGCAGCGGCAGCCGCCGAGCACGGACCGGACTGAGGCGATTCATTCTTCGCCGTCGCAGCGCAATACCCTCATTGCAGCCTACTGTCAGTCTACGACTTCGTGCTTGGTACTGGCGACGAAGGACTAGGAAGAGCGCGCACCGCTCCGTGACTGGTCAAGCGCCGAGCGCCTGCCTCACGTGCCTAGCGAGGGAGTCGGCGGTATAAGGCTTGGAAAGCAGCAGCACATCGGTATCCAGTCGACCTCCCTTCATCAGTTCCCCTTCAGCGTAGCCTGAGGTGTAGAGCACTGCCATGTGCGGCAACAGGAAGCGTCCTTCCTTGACGACCTCGGTGCTGCGCTTGGTCCCCGACATGACCACGTCTGTAAACAAGAGATCGACCGGCGCACCTGAGCGAATCATTTGGAGCGCTTCGTCCCCGTTGGAGGCCTCTAGCACCTGATAGCCGAGATCTCGCAGCAGCGTGACCGCCGCTTCACGGACGGCGGGGTCGTCTTCCGCGACCAGGATGGTTTCGCTCCCTCCGGTAGCAGCGGTGGGACCGAAGAGCGCGGTTCTACTCGTCGGCGCTTCGCTGCAGCGCGGGAGGTAAAGCGTGACGGTGGTGCCGACGCCCATCACACTTTCGATACGAGCGCCGCCGCCCGATTGCTTCATGAAGCCATAGACCATCGACAGGCCAAGTCCGGTGCCCTGACCGACAGCTTTGGTAGTGAAAAAGGGCTCGAATGCCTGCTCGACCACGTCAGGCGGCATGCCGGCACCCGTATCGATGACACGAATTTCTATGTAGTCCCCCGGGGAAACGAGTGGAGCTTCCGCCTTCTCGGGATCAGCGGGCACGGTAGCATTGCGCAGCTCTATGGAAAGCTCGCCCCGGTCCCTCATCGCGTCGCGAGCGTTGATGGCAAGATTAAGAATGGCGTTCTCTAACTGAGTCCGGTCAACTAACGCATTCCACAAGCTGGGTTCCACAACCACGTGGACGGACACGCCTTCACCTAGTGCACTGCGTAGCATCTCTTCCAATTCCTGCAGAACCCGAGCTGCATTGATTGGTTGAGGATTGATCGGCTGCTTGCGACTGAAAGCCAACAACTGGCTGGAAAGGCTTGCGCCACGATGTACCGCAGAGAGGGCGTTTGCAATTCGCGGCCGGACTCGGTCGTTGTTTCCGACCATGCGGTCGATCAGCTGAAGATTCGAGGAGATGACCTGAAGTAGATTATTGAAATCGTGCGCAATGCCACCGGTAAGCCGTCCCAACGCTTCCATTTTTTGACTCTGGCGCAGGGAATCCTCCGCGCGCGCCAAGGCCTCGGCCTGCTCACGCTCTTCGGTGATGTCTTGGCCGCTGCAGTACACCAATCCATCCTCGGGTACGCCGACCCACGAAATCCAGCGATAGTGCCCCTGCCTGTGCCGATAGCGGTTGGGAAACCGGATTGCCGGTTTGCCCGCTTGGGTGAGGTTGAAGCCGACCCGAGTGCGTTCTACGTCGTCTGGATGCAGCAGTTCGAAGATCGACATGCTGGAGACTTCAGCTTCTGTCCATCCGAGGACGGTCATCCAAGCCGGGTTGGACGTTTCGAAATAGCCTTGGCCGTTCAAGGCACCCAGCAGATCAGGGCTTACCTGCCAAGTAATGCCGCGGGCCTGCGTTCTCTCGATAACCTTGCGTTCTAGCTCGGCGTTAAGGTCGCGGAGCTGGATCTCTGTGGCCTTACGTTCGCTAATGTCGAAGCTGATACCGACGAATCGCGTCGGGGTGCCGTCGGGTTCGAATTCGCAGCGCCCCTCGGCGAGAACCCATCGGCTGACTCCGTCCATCTGCCGCAAGCGGTATTCCTCGCTGAAGAGGTCCCCCGTGCGCACCGCCAACTGCACGGCTGCCTGTACTCGCGGAAGATCATCGGGATGGATGCCTTGGAAAAAGGCACCCACCGGTGCCCCCTGCTTGGCGTACTCCGGGTCGACGCCATAGAGTCGGGCAAACCGCTCATCCGACACGACCCGGTCGCTACGCACGTCCCAGTCCCAGGTCCCGATTCCTCGCCCTGCCGACAGCGCGAGCTGAAGGCGGCGTTCGCTTTCCCGCAAGCGTACGAGTGTCTCGGAAACACCCTCAGTCGTAGAGAAATTGCCTTTGTGTGCCATACCCATGCCCGCCACGCGGTCCTATTACTGACTCCAGTCGACGTCGTCTCGCCGCAGCACTACAGGCTTCTTGCCGCTCTGCCACAAAAGCTTTCAGGCCACATTTTCGCATGCCGGGTTCAGCGTGGACGATGGCGAGATGCGTTTGCCGGTCAGAAGCGGTCGATCGATAGTTCGCCCTAAGCCTGCCACTCGAGTTGGCATCGGCAACGACCAGGCGAACGTCCGCTTGCGGTTACGGATTCAACTGATGGATGCAACACAGTAGACGTCAATCCTCAGCGTGAGGAGTGTTACCGATGAAGCAGAGACCGCGGATCCATTGCACGGAAAGCCAGAAGGGGCTGATGTGGGAGCGCTGGCAGAAGGGACTAACCCTTCGTCATAAGTGAGTGCGCCGCTCGCCCGGCAACTTGCCTCTCACGCATCGCGTCCAATAGATCCTCCGCGTCTTCGGGCGTGACGTCGTTCAATCGGTAGAATCCGAGGCGGTTATACGTTGAGTCGGTGCCGTCGCTCTCGCGCACTTCGACTATTACGTGCTCGGGCCGCTTCGAGGGGAGGTCGGCGTTGAACTCAGGTAACGAGCGCCCTGACCATTCGGCCACAGAGGCGCCGAATGCAATGCGTAGCTCGGAGAAGGATATGAGCATTCCCGGTCCAGTCTGATTGCCGGGACTTGGACCGTTTCGAAGCGTGTGGAGACGTGGCATGTGTTCGCTCTCAAGCGCCGAGAGATGGCAGGGGCGGCCCGAAGATCGAACCGATCGCAAAGTATCCCGAGGTCACAACCATCAAAGACGGACGGCTGGGCTGTTTTCTTCTCTGTGGCAGTGACTCACCAGCGCTCTGCCAGAAAGCAGTTCGATCATGGTTGATGGCGATGTTGATGCCGTAGTCGAAGTTCATTTGTATCCGCTTCGGGTGGTAATCGGCAGGCCTGCGCCACTCGGCTTCGCTGACGAACGGGCCTTCCTCTGACAGCGACTACATAGCCGGCGCGGTCGCTCGAGCCGTTCGCGCTCCGCCTGCTCGAGCGCCCCCGGTTCGCGCTCGATCTCAGCCTCTGCGTCGAGAATTTGTTGCGCTTCGTCGAGGAGGCGGGACAGTTGTACGAATTCCTCTTGGTTCATGCAGGGTTCCACGGTGGCGTGCTTACTGCGTTGAAAAGCGAAATAAGGAATGCACCAACATCCACGCGGCAGATGCAACTAACGATGCGAGGACGAGCACACGAAGGACCGTTGCTGCGATGTCGAGCGGCGTCCTGACCGGCGCTCTGAACTTGTCGAGTTCACGTTGCACCAGCGTTTCTATGGCGTCTCGGTCGTTAGCGCCCATCGTAGTCAGGAGTTTCCATGCTTAAACCCGACCGCGCTTCGCCCAGCGCGCCAAGCGCTTTGCAGGACGCGCCAGATCGGCTCTATTGCGACGCAAGGGAGTGCAGCGAGCAAAGCCGCAAGAACGCGGGAACCTGCTTCCCCTTAGGCGCTCACCAAGGACCTGTCGGAGCGGAATTCCGACGGCCTCATAGCGGTCCACCTTCGGAATGCGCGGGTGAACACGCTCTGCTGGGAGTGGCCCGGGAGAAAGGTGATGTCAGTCGCGGACTCGGCGAGATCCGGATATAGCGCAGCGCCATATCACCAGGTTGCTGGACTAGCGGGAATCTCCGACGTACCGCAACCGATACCATTTACTGGCTCAAGGCTTCGCCGAAGGCACTGGCGTTCCCGGGCGCGGTGCCAACAAGTCGGCATGTGACGAAGCATCGGGCTTGGTCACATGTGAGGCCTTTCTAAGCCGGTGAAACGGCGACTGAGCTGGACGAGCGGTCTATGCGCCGCTAGCGCCGGCGGTTCCGCACCCCCTGCGTTTGCCTGGGAAATGGAACCTGGCGACAATTTCAATGCTTCGCGCCGTGCGGGATCGCGACTGCCTCGAGTTGGTCAATCGACCTGCCGCTGGTCTCGGCGATGTCGCGAACCGCGAATGTTGGCAGTATCGGAGACTGCAACAGCGCCTCGAGCAGTAGCTCGTGCATCTCGCGGGCGTGCCGCACAAGTTCGCGGAGTTCTGAGGCGTAGCCTTTGGGCCGTTCCCGGACCAACCGTTCAGCTTCAGTCACTGCGGCGAGCATAGTCGAGCTCAGGCGGGATAGTTCGGACGCATCCATCGCGTCGATAACTTCTGTGGGCTTGCGTGTCATGGCTGTGCTCCTCGTCGTTGTACGACGTGTGCCATGAGTTTCCGCGCATTGGGGCAAGCACCCTTTGCCCTCCGCGCCAGGCGCTTCACATAACGCGCCATTCGGCACGTAGCGTGCATACATTGGCAATCGTGCCGGTGCGGTGCACGAACGGCTGCCCTTAAAGTTTAAACGACCGCTTTGGAGCAACGAGGCGCGTGACACCGCGGAACAAGGGCAAGCTGCTCGGTCAGAAGCCCCCGCTGGAGCTGAAAGAAATCTGGGCCATTCGGATTCGGCTGCAACTGGATCATCGAGCTCGAGAACTAGCGCTTTTTAACCTGGCGATCGACAGCAAATTGCGCGGGTGCGATCTCGTACCGTAGGACCAAAAACCTGCGGGCAGTGCAACTTCTGCTTGGCCACGGCAAGCTTGAGAGCACCGTCAGATACCTTGGAACCGAGGTCGACGATGCGCCGGAGATCGCCGAGCAGACCGAGGTGTAGACCGTGCGGCTGGTCGCGACCGCCGAGTCCGACGGTGGCAGACCGGCCAATAGCACGTACCACGTCATGGCCCGCGCATCCGCGCGGCGCACAATGCCCCGACTCTGCGAGCGCAAATCCTGCCGGATGGCGCGCCGCGGCCTGAACGAACATCCGGTATTGAATTCTTCTCACGAGGCAGTAACGCGTCGGTGGCAGGCGCCGCCTTGCTATAGTCACCATTTACTGCGTGTTCAAATCCCCGACAGGAATGCAAGGAATCAAATTGAGAATACTTCGCGACTTCATGTTGTACGGCGCCGTCGCAATAGCGACTACATCAGTTACTGCGTACGCGCAGGCACCCGATTACTCCCCCAACATTCCCGCGAAGATCACCACGCCCGATTCGGTGCAGACGCGCATCGGCACGCTTCGCTTCAAGGATGGCACCCCCGACCCAGCAACGGTACAACTCGCCTACGACCAGCTCGACTTTGGCCGCGGCATCGACGCCTTCCTGAAGGGTATTTCCGCAACCTCGGTTCATGCACTGTGCGCTGGGCTCGAGCAGGCGGGCGTGAAACTCAACCAGGGCATAGGTATCACGGAAGACCTGCTGGACGCACGCTCGTTGCTACTGACGCCCAATACCACGACTGTCTACACACTCTTTTGCATCGACCTCAAAGATGGGCCTGTCGTCGTGCGCGTGCCGCCGCGCGTGCTCGGTCCCGTCGATGACGCCGATTTCCGTTGGGTGACGGATGTGGGAATTACCGGACCGGATAAGGGCGCAGGCGGGGATTACCTGTTTGTGCCCCCGGGTTACAAGGGCGCGTTGCCGGCAAACGGGTATCACGTTGCGAAACCGCGCACCAACCGGTTGCTGGTCTTCTATCGTGCTTTCGTGGAGAAGGGCAACATCGCGGCCGCGGTAGCCGGCGTGAAGGCCAAAGGTGCCGTATTTCCGTTCTCCCAGGCCGCCAAGCCTTCCGCGACCCAGTTCGTCAACGCTTCCGGTGTCAAATTCAACACGATCAGTGCCAACGATTTCAGTTTTTACGAAGAGTTGAACGCCGTGGTGCAGAACGAGCCTGCGGACTGGGTGGACCCCGACACGGCAGGTTTGTATGCAGCGATCGGCATTCGCAAGGGCAAACCGTTCGCGCCGGACGCACGGTTGAAGGGCATCCTGACGGAGTCCGTGGCTGTGGCGAATGCCATCGCGCGTTCCGACCTTTTCGCTTCACGGGATTCGCGGACGCGGATTTACAACGACCGGCAGTGGTTGACCCCGTTCGTAGGTGGCAGTTACCAGTTCCTCGACAACGGCGCGCGTCTTCTCGATGCTCGGGTCATGTTCTTCTACGCCGCCACGGGCATCACGCCCGCGATGAGCGAGTCGAGACCCGGCACCGGGTCGGCATATGCGTTCGCGGCGCGCGACGCGAACGCAGCGTATCTGGACGGCAGCCGGACATACAAGGTCACGCTCGCCGGCCCTGTCCCGGCGAAGGATTTCTGGTCCTTCACGGTCTACGACAACCAGACCCGTTCGCTGCTCGCGACCGACCAGAAGTTGGCAGGCATCGACAGCACGCTTCCGGGGATTAAAAAGAATCCGGACGGCGGAGCGACGATCTGGTTCGGACCCAAGGCGCCAGCCGGCGAAGAAAAGAACTGGGTGCAAACGATTCCCGGCAAGGGCTACAACGTCCTGCTGAGGCTCTACGGACCGCTTGAACCGTGGTTCAACCAGTCGTGGCGACCAAGTGACTTTGAACTGCAGCCGTAGTGGTGCACCCAGGAGGATGGCATCGCCCGCGACGTAGTTCGGCGGACTTCTGGAGGACGGCTAAGAGTCGATGCAGCCGGTCAGTACCCGCAACAGCAGGCGCGCGCGTAGACCACGCTTCCACGAGCCATAGTTGGATGATCCATCGACGCGCCGCCGACGGCCAGCCTCAGCCTCTCGGCGGCGTCTTCGAATTCGGCGATTAACGCGTCCGCGAGCGCGCATCGCAGCAGGTAGCGATGTAATGCCAGCGCAGGGACGATTCCCCCGAGGCAATGGCGTCCCGTCACGCGGCCGATTTCGGCGCGCAGTTCCACCGATTGACGCCCATCGCGTTGTCAATCCAGCGCGAACTGGCGCGGCTCTTTCGGCGCAATCCTCGCCTGAGCCACGACTTCGCGCCAACGGTTCAGATCCCTCTCCATCCTCTGACGGAGCGCGTCGGCGCCGCCGGGCTCTGCGCGGGCACCATTGCTCTCGAGGAGTTCGACCACCTCCGGGTCGACCAGTACCTCCTTGAGCGCCTGATTGAGGCGAGCGATGGTGGCCGCAGGCGTACCGGCCGGTGCGAAGAGCCCGTACCACTGCCCAACGTCCACCCCGGTGACACCGAGCTCTGCCAGCGTCGGCACGCCGGGCAGCGCCCTGAGGCGCATCGGTCCTGCGACCGCGAGGGCGCGCAGTTGTCCGGCACGCAGGAAGGGGTAGGCCGTGAACAGACTGGGGAACATGACCTGCGATCGACCGTTGACCGTGTCGGCGATTGCCGGTGCGGCGCCCTCATGTGTGACGCTTGCCATCGAGGTTCCGGTGCTGAGCTGGAACAGTTCGGCTGCGAAGTGCGGCGGTGTCCCATCGCCGGCAGACGCGTAGCTGTAGGCGCCCGGCGCTGCTTTCAGGCGGGCGACAAGCGTGTGCACGTCAGGCGCGCCGGTCGCAGGATGTGTGACCATCAACGTCGGTGAAGACCCAACGAGCCCGATCGGCGCGAAATCGTCGATCGGGTCGTAATCCAGTCGTTGCAGCGCCGGGTTCATCGCATGAGTGCCAACGTAGCCGAACATCAAGGTATGCCCGTCCGGCACGGACGCCGCCACGTATTCGCTGGCAATGGCGCCGTTGGATCCAGCCCGGTTGTCCACCAGCACTTGCTGGCCGAGCAACGGGCCCAGCCTGGCGGCGACGATGCGAGCCATGACGTCGTTGCCGCCGCCGGCGCGCGTGGGCACGATGATCGTCAAAGGTTTATTCGGAAAGTCCAGTGGCCGGCCGTCCCCGGCTTCCGGACGCGAGAAGACGTAGTCGGGCAGATGTAGCTCGCCTTGCATGATCTTCCGCGCGGTGCGTACCAGTGCCGCGCGCTCCACCACGACAGCGTCGTCCCTTCCGCTCAACTCGACCTCCACGTCGATCTGACCCGCCGGATGCAACACGACGAGCTTGTGGCATCCGGCCGCGCGCGTCGGCCCGCTCGCGACCGTTCCCGGCAACGCGAACGCGCTCGCGACGCCGATCGCGCCCGTCACCGCGTGCGACGCATGGCATTTGCGGGGGGTGAAGTAGCGCGACGTGATGCTGTCGTCCGACACGCCGCCGCTGACCAGCACCGGCTTCGGTATTACGCTTTCGGACACGTCGCCGAGGCCCATCCGGCGCCCCGCTTCGAGGCGAAGGCGCTCCAATCGCCCGAGGAGGGCGGCGTTTCCATCGAGCGCCGCCGGTTTCTCGCGTCCCGTGACGCCCAGATCGCCGGCCTGCACGATCATCAGCGGCATCGCCGCGTCGATGCAGGTGACGCGCACCCCATCGATCGTGTCGATGCGCTTGCCGGTCGGGAACACGTGCCCGGTGACCGCACCCCACGCGTCAAGGAAGTTGAGCAGTATCGGCGCGGCCGTGCCGGCGACCCCATCGATGCGGGCGTCGCCTTCATAGGTGACGCGACCGCCAGGCGTTCGCACCGTCACGTCGATTTTCGAGCCCGTGTTGACGTTATAGACGCGAACCTTGGTGATGCCGTCCATCGCAGAGACGAGACCCTGTTCGATCGCGAAAGGCGCCACGCCGGAAAGCATGTTGCCGCAATTGGGCCGTGTGTCGACCGACCGGTGACCAACGCCCACCTGCGCGAAGAGATAGTCGATGTCGCAGCCGGGCTGGGAGGACCGCGACACGATGGCGACCTTGCTGTTCAGCGTGCTGCCGCCGCCCACGCCGTCGAGCTGAAGCGGGTCGGAGGCGCCGATGGCGCCGATCAGCGCCTGATCTCTTGCTTCGTCGCCCGCCGGCAACCACTCGCGCAGGAAAAACGGGCCGCGAGACGTGCCGGCACGCATCAGAACGCAGGGGATCGAACTGCTCATCTCAATCCGCCGAGATTTTGGTGGCCTGGACCACCTTCTTCCACTTGGTCTGCTCACCTGCCACGTACGTCCGCATCTGGTCCGTGGTCATGGTCGAGACCTCGGCGCCATGATCTTCCAGACGCTTGATCACGGACTTGTCGGCGAGCACGTCGTTCAGCACCTTGTTGAGCTGCTCGACGACCGCCTTGGGCGTCTTCGCTGGCGCGAAGAAGCCGTACCACTGGGAGACCTCGACGTCGGCGATGCCTTGCTCTCGGAGCGTGGGTACGTCCGGCAGGAGCGCCGAACGCTTGGGCCCCGCGATTCCGACGGCCGTCAGCTTGCCCGCCTTGACGTACGGCACGGCCGTAAAGACACTGGGGAACATCACCTGCGTCTGCCCTCCGATGGTATCGGCAATCGCCGGTGCTGACCCCTTGTAAGGGACGTGCAGCATGCTGGTGCCCGTGGAAAGCTTGAACATCTCCGCGGCGAAATGGGGCGCCGTCCCGTTCCCGGCCGATGCGTAGTTGACCTTGTCCGGAGCGGCCTTGAGCATCGCGACGACTTCCTTGGCGCTGCCGGCCTTGACGGCGGGATTCAGCACCATCACCGTTGCCGACGATCCGATCATGCCGACAGGCTCGAAATCCTTGATCGGATCGTAACGAAGCTTTTGCATCGCCGGGTTCATCGCGTGGGTCGCGATATAGCCGAGCATGAGCGTGTAGCCGTCGGGCGCCGCGCGCATCACGAATTCGCTGGCGATGGCGCCATTGGCGCCGGCCTTGTTCTCGACGATGACGGGCTGTTTCAAAATGGCTGACATCGCCTGGCCGACGATGCGTGCCATGGCGTCGTTGGCGCCGCCTGCCGTGGTCGGTACCACGATGGTGATCGTTTTGTCGGGGAACGCGGCGACTGCAGTGCCGCAGGCCAGGAACGCCGCCAATGCAACGATGGTAAGGGTGCGCATCTGCCGGGTCTTCAAATCTGTCTCCTCCTGGAATTTGTGGAAAGCGGGATGTGGGCGGCCCGTGGTGCCTTGGTCGCAGTTTCCCCCGGCACAGTTATGTTGTGAATTGCATGTTTGTGAACGATTGATGCACACTGTGGATCGGTAGATTCCCGTCGAACCCGTCTCCCATGGCCATCAACTTCAACCTCAACGATCTTCAGGCGTTCCGGGCGGTGGCGGAGCTCAACAGTTTCCGCAAGGCCGCCGAGGCGTTGCATCTATCCCAGCCGGCCTTCAGCCGGCGCATCGAAAAGCTCGAGGAGGCGCTCGGCGTCCGACTGCTCGATCGCACCACCCGACGCGTGAACCTGACCTCGGTGGGCCGCGACTTCGACCGCAAGGTGCAGCAGCTGCTGGACGACCTGGACCACACGCTGCTGGGCATCCGAGGGGTCGCGGCCACGCGCATGGGCGAGGTGACCATCGCCTGCGTGCCGTCGACCGTCTACTACTTCCTGTCGCAGGTGATCTCGCGCTACCACGAGCGCTATCCCAAGATCCGGGTGAAGATCCTCGATGCCGGCGCGAATGAGGTGCTATCCGTGGTGGCGAGCGGCGAGGCGGACTTCGGGCTGAACTTCGTCGGCGGCGAGGAGCCGGACATCGACTTCAAGCCGCTGCTGGAGGAGCGGTTCGTGGCGGCATGCAGGCGGGACCATCCTCTTGCCGGAAAGCGTCGCGTGAGTTGGACGGAAATGGCGCAGTACGACTACATCTCGGTCAGCAAGGTGTCGGGCAATAGACTTTTGCTCGACCAGGCGCTCTCGGGCCTGCGTGGCCGGCCGCAGAGCATCTACGAGACCCAGCACGTCACGACGATGTTGGGGCTCGTCGAGGCGGGCCTCGGCGTGGCAGCCGTGCCATCGATCGCCATGCCGGATGCGGACCATCCGCTGCTCGTCAGCGTTCCGCTCGTCGACCCGGTGGTCACCCGCAAAATCGGACTCATCCGGCGCAAAGGTCGCACGTTGTCTCCCGCGGCGCAGCAGCTTTACGCCTTTTTTTCGGAGATGAAAACGAAGCGCGGCAAGCCACGGGCTGCCGGGCGGTAAGTAGAGTGTCTTGCGCCGCGCTGCCTCATTGCACCGGGCGAGCGTGGCCAAGCGCGACGGGCAAGTCCCCCGCGCCGTCTTCGAGCTCACTCTCGGTGTTGGCATAGTTTGCCGACAGTTCGCGTCGCAGGACGTCCCGGTCGCAGGCATTTTCCCAGATTGACACCACGACGCAGGCCACTGCGTTGCTGACGGTGCTGGTGAGCGCTCTTGCCTCCGACATGAAGCGATCGATTCCGACGATCAGTGCCACGCCGGCGACGGGCAGCTCCGGCATGACAGTGAGTGTGGCGACCAAGGCAACGAATCCGCTGCCTGTCACGCCCGCAGCGCCCTTGGATGTCAGCAGCATGATGCCGAGCATCGAACCGATCTGGAGCCATGACAGCTGGATGTCGCATGCCTGGGCGATGAACATTGACGCCAGCGTGAGGTAGATCGCCGTGCCGTCGAGATTGAACGAATAACCGGTCGGGAGCACCAGGCCGACGACGCCTTTCTTGCAGCCTAGCCGCTCGAGCTTCAGCAGAAGGCGAGGAAGCACTGGTTCGCTGGAGGAAGTGCCGAGCACGACGAGCAACTCTTCCTTAATGTAGCGCATCAGCTGCCACAGCTTGAACCCGTGCAGGCGGGCGAGGATCCCGAGAACCACGAAGACAAAAAAGAGGCAGGCTACATAGAAGGTGCCGATGAGCAGTCCGAGCGATCCGATCGACTTGATGCCGTAACGTCCCACGGTGAACGCCATTGCGCCGAAAGCGCCGATCGGCGCCAGCCGCATGATGATCCCGAAGGCCGCGAACAGCATGTGCGAGAAGCCTTCGATGGCTTCCAGCACCGGCTTGGCGGCGCTTCCTATCTTCGTAAGACCGAATCCGCAGAGCACGGCCAGCAGCAGCACCGGCAGCACTTCGCCCTCAGCGAAAGCGCCGACAAACGCGTTGGGAATGATGTGCATCACGAAGTCGGTGAACCCGTGAACATGCACCTGGTTGGCGAACCGCGTTGCCACGGAGGCGTCGAGGTTCTTCGGATCGATGTGCATGCCGGCGCCAGGCTGAATGAGCATGACGGTGGCGAGGCCCGTCACCAGTGCGATGATCGTCAGGGCGTAGAAAAGACCCATCGCCTTGAGCAGGGTCTTGCCGATCTCCTTGGAGTCGCCGAGCGAAGTGATGCCGCTCACGATGGTGCAGAACACCACTGGGGCGATCATCATCTTGACCAGCTTGACGAAGCCGTCGCCGAGCGGCTTGAGGGCGGCGCCGAACTCCGGCCAGTAGTGACCGACGGTGATACCCAGGATGAGGCCGATAAGGACCTGCACATAGAGCAGCTTCAGCAGCTTTCGGATGTTCACGTGGTTGTCTCCATTATGAGGGCGCACGGATGCGAGCCGGTCTGCGCCGGTTCGGGCAGGCGTTTGGGGGGATGCACTCAGCGCCGGGCGCCAAGCACCCGATCGACCATCACGCCGGCCTGTCCGAGGTGGTTGGCCGGATCGCACATCGCATCGAGCTGCGCTCGCGTGACGTGCTTGTTGATTTGCGGGTGTGCGGCGAGGATCTCGATCAGCGGCCGATTTTCGGCGAGTGACTGACGGCAAAGATCGTAGACGAGGTCGTGGGCGTACTCGCGGCCGATGTAGGGCCCCAGGCCCATCATCACCGCCTCGGACATCACGAGGCCGTTGGTCATGTCGATGTTGCCGCGCATGCGCGTCGCGTCCACCTCGAGGCCCTTGAGGATGAACTTGGTCTGCTTCAAGGCTCCCGACATCAAGCAGAAGATCTCCGGCAGCGACACCCACTCTATCTCCCACGGCCCCGTGGAACGCTCGTGGTCGGCCACCATTGCGTCCATCAACGCCGCGGCGTGCTGGCGCGCGACGGAGATGTTCGCGTGGATATACAGGCAGGAGATCGGATTGCGCTTTTGCGGCATCGTCGACGACGATCCGCGACCGGGTGCAAAAGGCTCGAAGACCTCCGCCACTTCGGTCTGCATCATGAGCTTGACGTCCATTGCGATCTTGCCGAGCGAGCCGCCGACCAGCGCCAGGAACGAGCCGACTTCGGCGATGGTGTCGCGCACCGTATGCCAGGAGATGAGCGGTTGCGCGAGACCGAGCTCCCGCATCAGTCCGGCCTGCGTCTCCATGGCCCCTTGTTCGAGCGAGGACAACGTGCCAGACGCGCCGCCAAACTCGCCCATCAAGACGCGCGGCTTCAGCTGTTGCAGGCGCTCGCGGTGACGATCGATTCCCGCCAGGATGCTCGCCATCTTGTAGCCAAAGGTGATGGGGGTGGCCTGCTGCAGATTGGAGCGGCCGATGACCGGCGTGTCACGGTACTTCGTCGCCAGCACGCTGAGCGCGTCGCCGATCTCGTCCAGATCCTGCTCGACGAGCGCCAGGCCTTCGCGCATCTGGAGCACTGCGGCCGTGTCCGTGATGTCCTGCGTCGTCGCGCCCCAGTGGCAATACTCGCCCAGCTTGTCGCGGCAGTTCGCGTTGATCTGATTGACGACCGCGATGATGGGGTAACCGATCTGCTCGGTCTTCGCTTTCAGCTTGACCCAGTCGATCTGCGCCAGGTTGCAGTTGCGAACGATCTCGTCAGCGGCTTCCTTTGGGATGATGCCGAGCTCACCCTGAACCTTTGCCAGGGCGCGCTCGATGTCCAGGTACTTGGCGGTGCGGTTCTCGTCAGACCAGACTTCCCGCATGCGAGCGTCGCTGAACATGTCGCCGAAAATGCGCGAATCGATGATGGTGGAGGCCATGGTGCTCGTCTCTCTGCTGTGAAAGTTGCGGGAGGGTTAGTTGCGGGCAAGGGCCACGGTGCGGCGGGCGTGCAGCACGACCGGACGGTCGATCATGCGACCATCGAGCCGGGCGACACCGGGCGATGCTGCATCGGCATCGAGAACCCGCCGAGCCCAGTCCAGCGCGTGCGCGCTCGGGCGCAGCGCGGTGTGGATCGGCTGCACCTGGCGTGGGTGAATGCACAGCTTCGCGCCGAAGCCGAACCGCCGCGCGTCGGCAAGATCCGACAGCAGACGTTCCTTGTCGTCGAGTTGCGGCGTGACCCCTGCGACTGGCGTCGGCAGGCCAGCGAGCCGCGACGCGATCGCGATGCGGCTTGCCGCATAGGCGAGGCCGGACGCGTCCGTGGAGATGTCCATGTCGAGGTCGAGCGCGAAATCGAGCGTGCCGAACACCAGGCGCTGCACGCCGGCGGCAGCGATATGGTCCACCTCGGACACCCCTCGTGCGCTTTCAATGAGCGCAAGGATGCTCGCGTCGGGCACCGCATTCCGCGTTTCAGCGACCTGCGCCGCGGACTCGGCCTTGGGCAGGAGCACCGCAGCCGCGCGCGTTTCGGCCAGGGCTGCAAGATCTTCGGCGAACCAGCGTGAGGCCGCGTCGTTGATGCGCACCACGATGCGCGACGCGTCGATGGTCGTTGCGCCCTGCATCCACGTTGCCACGGCGCTGCGTGCGCTGGCCTTGTCGTCGGGGCTCACGGCGTCCTCGAGATCCAGCACCACCCGGTCGGCGCCGCTGGCCAACGCCTTGTCGAAGCGTTCCGGGCGCATGCCCGGTACGAAGAGGTATGTCCGAGCCGAAGGCAGTGATTCGAGTGTCATGGCGGCCATCTCAAACGGCCTTGCGCGTGCGCAGGTCCGCGATCTCTGCCGGGCTGTACCCGAGCTCCGCCAGGATCGCTTCGGTGTGCTCGCCGAGCGCCGGCACTGGATCCATGCGCGGGCCGGTATCCCAGGTGCCGGGGGGCAGCATGGCCGGCACGAGACCCGCGGGTGATCCGACTTCCGTCCAGCGACCGCGCGCCCGCAGCTGCGGATGCGCCCATACATCTTTCATGGTATTGACCTGAGCATTGGCGATCTGCGCGAGTTCGAGCCGCGCGACCACCTCTGCGCCAGTCAACGGCGCGAAGGCGTCCACGATGATCCGGCGCAACGCCGTGCGCTCCGCGACGCGCTTGTAGTTGGCGGTGAAGCGCTCGTCGGTCGCGAGCTGGGGCTGTTGCAGCACCTTGGCGCAGAAGCTGGCCCACTCGCGCTCGTTCTGCAGGCCGAGCATCACGGTCGCGCCGTCGCCGGCGGGGAAGGGGCCATAGGGATAGATCGTCGCGTGGCTGGCCCCGGTACGCGGCGGCGGCGCCGCTCCTTCGAAGGCATAGTAGAGGGGGTAGCTGGTCCACTCGGCCAGCGACTCCAGCATCGAGATGTCGAGGCGCTGTCCCTTGCCGGTTTGCGCGCGTTGCAGCAATGCGGCGAGGATGTTGCTGTACGCGTACATGCCGGCCGCGATGTCTGCGATGGAGGGTCCCGCCTTGCACGGCTCTTCCGGCGTGCCGGTCACCGAGACGAAGCCCGCTTCGCTCTGGATCAGGAGGTCGTAGGCCTTCTTGTCCCGGTACGGCCCGGGGTTGATCGGGTCGTCGCCGTAGCCTGAGATGTCGCACACGATCAAGGCTGGCTTGGCGCCGGAGAGCTTGTCGTAGCCGAGGCCGAGGCGTGTCGCGGCGCCCGGTGCCAGGTTCTGCACCACGACGTCGGCCTTCTCCATGATCAGTCGCTCGAGCACCCGGGCCGCCTCAGGATGTTTCACGTCAAGCGTGAGGCTCTCCTTGGAACGGTTGGTCCAGACGAAGTGTGACGCCAGGCCGCGAACTCGCTGGTCGTAGCCGCGAGCGAAGTCACCGGATTCGGGACGTTCAATCTTGATGACGCGCGCGCCCAGGTCGGCCAGCTGTCGAGTGGCGAACGGAGCCGCGATCGCGTGCTCCAGCGTGACGATGGTGATGCCCTTGAGTGGCTGCATGAGTGTGTTTTTGGCCGATGGGGGTGAGCGGTCAGCGCAATGTGGCGGTGGCGTCCATGGTCAGCCACCCCTCGTGATCGGAGGCCCAGAGACGGATCGTCTTGCCGTCGGCGTGCGCCTGGCCGCTGACGTGGAATGGGTTCAGATCGAAGGTTGGCCGCACGGCCTTGAACCGAAAGCTCGCCACGTCTGCGTCAGGCATCTGGCGTCGCAAGAGGTCCATCAGCAGGGTGGCGATCAACGGGCCATGCACGATCAGGCCCGGATAGCCTTCGACCTGCGTCACATACTGGCGGTCGTAGTGGATGCGGTGACCGTTGAAGGTGAGCGCGGAATACCGGAACAGCAGAACGTCGTCGGGCACGATCTCGCGGCGCCAGGTGGCGTTGGTCGGCGCTGGCTGCGGCGGCGGCGCGACGTCCGTCGGGCCTTGTGCCGCCCGATAAACGATGTCATGGAATTCGATCAGCGCCGGCTCGCCGGCCTCGTTGCAGCGGACCTCGTGGCGCACCTTGACGAACACCAGCTTGCCGCTGCGCCCATCCTTGACCGTGACGTCGTCGATGATCGACGTTCGAGCAACGCGATCGCCAACGCGGATCGGTGAGCGAAAATCGAATTGACTGCCGGCCCACATGCGCCGAGGCAGCGGAACTGGCGGAAGGAAGCTGCCGCGTTTGGCGTGGCCGTCGGGGCCGATTTCGCTCTGCCGATGCGTCGGCAGGAAGTAAAGCCAATGCCACAGGGGCGGAAGAGGCGTGCCGGGCCCCAGGGGCGCCGCCGGATGATCCAACGTGGCGGTTAGCGCCACCACGGGTGTGGGGTAAACGGTATCCTCGAACCGCTCGCTTCGCCCGATCCACGATTGCAGCTGATCTTGCCGTACGTCCACTGGGCCTCCTGGGTCCGCTGCAACGAGCGGCAGCGATTCGATGGAAGTGTGCGTCAGGGAAGCCGTTAACGGAATTGCAATATTCGGTTCCATTGATGCGTCCGTCGCAATGATTGCAACGGGTGGGACGTCGCTGCGAGCGGGCCCGTCGCGCGGAGCCAAAGGCCAAAAGCTGCTAGTGAGCCAACGGCGGCCCACGGTCGTTCAACGAGTCCGCAAAATGCAGGGGCTTGACACCGAAGGGGCACGGGCC
>Ga0207683_10000462_pt1 | contig 37793 bp, 31 predicted proteins | sample KBSM73metaG_FD_184333 | JGI IMG/M metagenome (GOLD analysis project Ga0207683, IMG submission 184333) | Miscanthus rhizosphere microbial communities from Kellogg Biological Station, Michigan, USA - KBS M7-3 metaG (SPAdes) (version 2) | ecosystem: Host-associated > Plants > Roots > Rhizosphere >... | reverse complement strand
CCGCCCGCTGACCCGGTCACTCCACCGCCCAGCCGAACCACTCACCGACCCCGGTAGTCGACTCCGCCGGCCGAATACTCCAACTCCTATTCGTGCGCGAACGGCGTTGCGCAACCGTCCAGGCCGCAAAAAGCAAGAAACCCCATCGGCTGCCCGCGTGCAGAGCCCGCCAGGATCCGGGCAATTCGGTTTCGAGCGGCGCCGCCGTCAGCCGTCCGACCCGCCGCCGGATGGCAGGCTGTCGTAAATCTCTTTGCACCGGGGACACACGGGCGAGCCGGGTTTCGGCGCCTTGGTGACGGGGAAGACCTCACCGCACAATGCCTGTACGAACGTGCCCATAACGGCGCTCTCGGCGATCTTCGCCTTGCGAACGTAATGAAATAGCTCGTCGCCGGTGTCGGCGTCGGAGGTTTTCGGCGACTCAAGGGTTTCGGTGCTCGTCACAGGCCCGATTGTGCCACCCAGTGGACAGGCGCCGGGGTGACTACTAGTGGGATGACTTCTCCTCGGCCGACGAGGTTGGGCGCCCCAGGCCGAGGAAGTCAGGACGGGCCGGTCCGGCGGCTGCTGGGTCGACCCGAGCATCGATCAGCCCTCGATCGTGCGATCCTTCTCCGACGCCGCTGGGAGTTCCCGGTCTGAACGCGCCATCCGACGAAGGACGCGCCCGCGACTCCTCGGCGGGCGGTCGTTGGCGAGGATCACCGCTGACCACGGCAGGACGGCGCCACCCACGATGAATGCGAGCGCCAGCCATAACGACACCTGATAGATCAGCGCGGCGCCGATCACACACAGCGTCCGCACGGCCATCATGATCCCGTAGCGGCGCCGCCGACGGTCGAGCTCGTCGTCCGGATTGACCGGCGCATCGGTAATGAGCACCGGGTCATCTCGATGCCGTCGGCTCACATCTCATGGATACACCTCATCGAGCCCCCGTGGCGGAAATGGCAGCAGATATGGCAGATCGTGCGCGGACACGACGGGCCCGCCGCGCCGACAGCACCCGGTGGGAGTGCCACGATCAGCACTGCGGCGCCTCCGGCCGGCGAAGGCGCCTGGGATGAGAGCGTGGTGCGGTGCGAGCCCTCGTGCAGCGAGTACGCGGAGCGGCCGTCAGCGTCGACGGGCAGACCGTGGCCGCGATCGGGATTGGCCTCGTCGTCCTGGTCGGGGTCACCCACACCGACACAGACGCCGAGGCCGCGCAATTGGCACGAAAGGTTCATGAGGTGCGGCTGCTGCGAGATGAGCAATCAATTGCGGACGTCACGGGATCAGCCGTCCTCGTTGTGAGCCAGTTCACTCTTTACGGCGACGGACGCAAGGGGCGACGTCCGACCTGGGCCGCCGCCGCTGGTCGAGACGTCGCCGAGCCGTTGGTCGACGCATTCGTCAGTGCGCTGCGAGCCCGGGGGGCACGGGTCGCCGCTGGCGTATTCGGCGAGGACATGCGGCTCAGTCTCGTGAACGACGGGCCGGTGACGCTCCTGCTCGAGGTCTGATCGAGCGCTGGATCGCCCGGTTTATCCGCCCGCAACCTGACCCGGCGGCGCACCGCTGCGCCTGCTGTGGCGGCGCTGAGAGACTCGTTACATACGGGCGTCCACGGGGAACACCAACGCTGATTGAACGTTGGAGATAGTGAACCTTCCGGACCGCTTATCACGAATTGGTGGTACGGCCCGCACCATCAAGAACTAGGTGGTCAGTCTCTAGTGACAACGTCTCGAACGGCCGGTGCCCACGCAAGTGGGCGGTCAGGCTCCACTCGCGAGCCTCGCATCGCGGCACGCGGCCATCGGTCCGCGCGTCCGGCGACGCCTGCGGCCGAGACCACCGCGCCTCGCTCCGCCGAGGACGCGGTGGTGATTGTCGATACCGATCTGCCAGCCCGCAGCGCGGAACAGAAGTCGGACGAGCGAGCCAACCGTGCGGGCGTCGCCAAGCGCTCCACAACCAAGACGTCGAAGGTCAAGGTTGCTGAGCAGCCCCCCTCGGCGGACGGTTTCGCTGACTCCGGGGGTGGCCTTCCCGACACGCTCGACGCCGCGGACACCGTGGCGCTAGCCGTCGAGTCGGACACCGACGACGACGGGGTAGTTGCCACAAGTGGCGCATCGCTCGCAGACCTGGACGAGGCAGCGGCATCCGCCGACCTGGTCCGTGTATATCTCAACGAGATCGGCAAGGTGCCGCTGCTGACCGCAGCCGACGAGGTCGAGTTGGCCAAGCGCATCGAGGCGGGCCTGTATGCCGAGCACCTCTTGACCGCTTCGAACTCGTTCAGTGCCGCCCGCCGGCGTGATCTGCGTGCTCTGGTCATCGACGGCAGCCGCGCGAAGGATCACCTGCTACGTGCCAACCTTCGGCTCGTGGTGTCCCTCGCGAAGCGGTACACGGGCCACGGGATGCCCTTCCTCGACCTCATCCAGGAAGGCAATCTCGGCCTCATCCGGGCGGTCGAGAAGTTCGACTACACCAAGGGCTTCAAGTTCTCGACCTACGCGACCTGGTGGATTCGGCAGGCGATCAGCCGAGCCATGGCCGATCAGTCCCGCACGATCCGCCTACCGGTCCATCTCGTCGAGCAGGTCAACAAGCTGCAGCGGCTGCGCCGAGAGATGAATCAGAGTTTGGGCCGGGAGGCGACCGACGCTGAGCTCGCGGTCGAGCTCGACGTCCCCGAGGAGCGAATTCGGGAGCTCATCGACCTCTCGCGCGACCTGGTCAGTCTGGATCAGACGGTCGGAACCGACGACGACGCCGCGCTCGGCGACTTCATCGCCGATGACACGGCTCCGGCGGCCGAGGCCGCGGTCGAGGCCGGGCTAATGCGCACCCAGCTGCGTTCCGTGCTCGGCACGCTCGAGGCCCGCGAGGCCGCCGTGGTCCGAATGCGCTACGGGCTGGACGACGGACAGCCTCGGACACTCGACGAGATCGGCCGCGCGTTCAAGCTCTCCCGAGAGCGCATCCGGCAGATCGAGCGCGAGACGATGGCTAAGCTGCGTCATCCCTCGCGCGCCCAGGCGCTCCGGGACTACCTGGAGTAAATCGGTACCGACAACCCTCGGAGCGCGGGCTCTGTGACGGGCTATGGCTCTACGATGTGAGCAGCAACCGTGAAAGAGAGCCGCTCGTGAGTCACCACAGCGAGCTCATCGACACGACCGAGATGTACCTGCGGACCGTGTATGAGCTCGAAGAGGAGGGGGTCGTCCCTCTCCGCGCCCGCATCGCCGAACGGCTGAACCAGAGCGGCCCCACGGTCAGCCAGACCGTGGCCCGAATGGAGCGGGACGGCCTCGTCCATGTCGCTGACGATCGACGCCTGGAGCTGACCGACCAGGGACGTCGCGAGGCGGTCGCCGTCATGCGCAAGCATCGACTCGCCGAACGCCTGCTCGCCGACGTGATCGGCCTCGAGTGGGAGCAGGTGCACATCGAGGCATGCCGGTGGGAGCACGTCATGAGTGATGCGGTGGAACGCCGCATCCTCGCGCTCGTCGACAAGCCGCTCGTCTGCCCCCATGGCAACCCCATTCCTGGCCTCGAGGACCTAGGACTGCCGTTCGCGGCGGCTGAGTCAACGAAGCCGCTGGTCAGCCTGACCGCGGCGGCCCAGTCGGCCGGGACGGCGATCATCGTCGACCGGATCAGCGAACAGCTCCAGCCGGACGCTGCCGTGATGAAGCGACTGAGTACGGCGGGGGTGCTTCCCGGCCGCCAGCTCCTCGTCTCGCCGACCGCAGACGGGGTCACGGTCGATGGCGGAGGAGAACGCGCACCCTTGACTCGCGCCGAGAGCGACCACATCTTTGTGCGGCTGGCGACAGCGTCGGTCGGCTGGCGAGTCGCCTGAGTCGGCATCCATCGGACCGGTCGCCCAGTGTGACCGCCGCTAGACTGTGAGATAGGGTCACGGGCCGGCGCCGTCTCGTCGACCGACGGTTCGCCGAGCCGGGAGCCGTCCGCTCCGGCAGAACAGTCAGACCAGCCAGAGGACGACCGCCGAAAGGGTGGTAGGTGGCACACGACCCCCAAGGCTTTCTGAAGCATGCGCGTGAGGACACGCCAAAGCGGCCGGCCGCGGAGCGGGTGCGCGACTGGCGGCCTATCTACCTGAGGTCGCCGGCGGAGGTTGTCGAGCAGCAGGCCGCCCGCTGCATGGACTGCGGGGTTGCGTTTTGCCACAGCGGATGCCCTTTGGGCAACCTGATCCCAGAGTGGAATGAATACGTCGCGCGGGGAGATTTCGCGACGGCCAGTCACCGGTTGCACGCGACGAACAATTTTCCGGAGTTCACCGGTTGGATCTGCCCTGCGCCGTGCGAACCGGCCTGTGTTCTCGCACTGAACACTGATCCGGTCACGATCAAGCAGATCGAGGTCTCCATCGTCGAGCGAGCGTTCGATGACGGAGACCTGGTTCCCGCGCCACCGTCCGGCCGAACCGGAAAACGTGTCGCTGTCGTCGGCTCCGGCCCAGCCGGGCTGGCTGCCGCCCAGCAGTTGACGCGTGCCGGCCATGAGGTGACGGTCTTCGAACGTGACGACCGGATCGGCGGACTGCTTCGATACGGCATCCCCGACTTCAAGATGCCCAAAGACATCATCGATCGACGGCTCGAACAGATGATCGCCGAGGGCACGGCGTTCCGACCCAGCACCGACATACGGCCGGATGACGTACCGATCCTCCGCCGCGATCACGACGCGATCGTTCTCGCCGTCGGCGCGTTGCGGCAGCGCGAGCTGACGATCCCTGGTCGAGGTCTGGCCGGCATCCATCAGGCCATGACGTACCTGCCGCAGGGCAACCGGGTCCAGGCAGGCGACATCGCAGAGCCGGACATCGACGCGGCCGGCAAGCATGTGATCATCATCGGCGGCGGGGACACTGCGGCCGATTGCCTCGGTACGGCGAATCGGCAGGGTGCGCTCACGGTGACCGTTCTCGATCACAATCCCCGGCCGGCGCCGCGGACCAGCCTGGTGAATCCGATCTGGCCGGCTGCGCCCAGCAGCCGTGGTATCTCTCCGGCCCACGACGAGGGCGTGCACGAGGCCTGGTCCCGTGAGGTGGTCGAGTTTCTCCCGGACGAGTCGGGCTCGGTGCGCGCGGTGCTGGCGGAGGAAGTGGAGATCCTCCGGGTGGACGGTCGGCGGGAGTTCCGCCCGGTCCCCGGCTCGAGGACGGAGCTCCCGGCGGAACTCGTTCTCCTCGCTGCGGGGTTCATCGGAACTGATGTCCCGGAATTGCTGGGCGAGCTGGGAACGGCGACCGAACCACTCCGCGGCAGGATCACGATCGACGACGGCTGGCGTACTACGGCTGAAGGCGTGTTCGCATGCGGAGACGCGACCCGCGGGGCCAGTCTCGTGGTCTGGGCCATCGCCGAAGGCCGAGCCTGCGCCGCCGCGGTCGATGCCGCACTGATGGGCGGGTCCGACCTGCCTCAGCCGGTCCGAGCCAACGCGATGATCCGCTCGCTGTGATACTTCTGCCGCGTCGGCGGCACGCGCGATCATCATGCTGACCGTGGTAGCCGGAGCCGTGGCGTCCGGCGCGGATCAAGACCGTGCCTGACCGCGCCGAGAAGTAGATCGGCCGCTCGATAGTCGGGGTCGCTTGCCAACGCTCGCTCCGCGGCGAGGGCAGCCAACACCCCACTTCCGTCGCGCCAACAGACCCAGCCATACAGGAACAGCGGGGCGGCATCGTACGGCTGCGGGGCACGCCGAGCGATCTCGCGCCAAAGGCCCCTGCCGTCGAGCTGGCGCCGCTCGATTGCCAGCCACACGGCGTCACGAATGGGCGTATCGACCAACGCAACCGCGAAGCGGCATACATCCTCGTCCGGAACAGAGCCGGACTGACCCGGAAACAGCGCACGGTCGCCATCGCGGGCGGCGGCGAACAATGCGCGCTTCAGCGACCGCTGATAGCGCTGCGAGCGCCCGTCCAGAATCGCTCCGGCCGCGGAATTCTCATGATGCGCAATCAGCGGCTCGAGGGCTTCGCGCTGCTCGATGGGAAACGGATCCAGCAAGGCCGTCACATCGGAACGTTCCGGGAGCGCTACCAACCCGGCGTAGGTGGCTGTCGCCGCCGCCACCGAAGCATCGCCGGCCAGCAGGGTGCCGTTCGGCGGGCAGCACTGCTCGTCGTCGCAGAGATAGGACCGCCACCGCCCGCGCGCGACGAGCAACGCATCAACTAGTCGCAGGCCAGCTGTGTCCGCGAGCCGGCCGAGTGCACGAATGATGTCGCCGTGAGTGATCGTGGAGCCATTCGAGCCAATTTGGGCGCCGTTGTCGTAGATCGCAGCGATCAGCTGATCGGCCTTGCTCCCGACGACTAGCTGAATCGTGTCGGAAAGCTGGACCTGACTGGCGGCGATGTCGTCCAAGTCGGCGCGAGCCGTCGCTGCCACCCGTCCTTCATGGAGTCCGATGACGACCAGGCTCGACCTCGGGTGAAAGCCGAGCAGATAAGGAATGAGATCGATCAGATCCCCGGGGCTTCGAACACGGAAGACGGCCAGGGGCTCGGTGTCGTGCGGCATGAACCGAGTGTCGGGTGCGGGGCTCGGCCGGTGGGGCGGATAAGCGGTCCTGTGGACGGAGCGCCTATCTGTGGACAGCGAGAGCGAAAATGGTCGCCCGGTCGTGCTAACCGAGCGCGCCCTTCCGCCACAACCGTGCGACCGTCGCGAGGTGGGCCGCGGTGGCGTCGTTCCGGTCAGCCAGGGGTCGTGGGTTGGGAGGGCGGGAAGCCATGTCCGGCAACCACGCCGTATCGTCAGCCGTCAGCTCTCGACGGCCCTCGGCGATCACCCGATAGAACGCGCTCGCCCGGTCGAAGACGAGCGAGGCGTCGCTGCGGCAGATTCCGGCCAGGATGTCGTCAGCCACCCGCCGTACGTCCTCTTCGCCGGCGTCGGCCGCGCACCCCGCAATTACCGCGTCAACGGCGGCACGCGGCGCTCCCGCCCGCCACACTCGGCAAACCGCGTCAGGCTGGCGTTGGCACCACTCCCGGAGCAGGTACAACGACCACAGGGCGCCTGGCAGGCTCACCGGATCGGCATCGCTCCACAGTGCCGCTAACGTGTCCAGGCCCACGACATCGGCGAGCGTGACGAGCGTGTGCGCACAATCCGATGACCGCGCGGCGCCGGCCGACATGACGGCCGTCGCCGTCGCATCGGCGACCTCTTCGCGCGCCGAGGAGTTCGCGCTGCCCACCGCATCGATGAGGGCCGTGATGTCCGCGACCAGGACGGGTCGGTATGCCCGCCCGGCGCCCGGGTTCCGGAGCCCGCCGACTCCCTGCTCAGGTTGCTGCACACAACCCACGATAGGAGCAGCATCGGTTGGGAGGACTCGAAGCTCCTGCCCACCCTCGCTTCGCGTAACGTTGACCACGGCGTCGGCCCGATCCATGGCCCCCGGTCCCACAATCGCCGCTGCGAGCGGCCCTTCGCCGTGAGGCGACCTGGCGGGTCGGCGCCGCCTCGGATCAGGCTGCAGCAGCAGGGACCGCGTATGGGCGACGGCGATGGCTGGGTGCAGTGCGCGCTGGGTCACCGTCACTGGGGCCGATTCGGCGCGGCGGGCCTGCTCGTCAATGCAGACGATGACTTCGTCCTCCAACACCGGGCGCCCTGGACCCACGAAGGCGGCACCTGGGGGCTGCCCGGCGGCGCCCGGGACAGCCACGAGGATGTTGTCACCTCGGCCCTGCGGGAGGCCAAGGAAGAAGCCGACATCGACGCCACTTTCGTGGCGCCCGTCGCGTTGACGGTCGACGATCACGGCGGCTGGTCGTACACAACCGTAGCGGCCCAGCCGCGAACGTTCTTCGAACCGCGTTCGATGAACGCGGAGAGTACGGAGATCCGGTGGTGGCCAGCGGCCGGTATTGATCACTTACCGTTGCACCCGGGATTCGCTCGCACGTGGCCTCAAGTGCGCCATCCGGTCCGTCCGCTCACCCTGGTCATCGATGCGGCGAACGTCGTGGGTTCGCGTCCGGATGGATGGTGGCGCGACCGGCTCGGCGCCACCCGGAGGTTGCGAGACGAGCTCGCGCCACTCGTCCGGGACGGGCTTCCGGTGCGCGACCTGCCAGCCGACGTCGACGCTGGGCAATTCCCGGTGTTGCTGCCGCGGATCATGCTCGTCGTCGAGGGCGCCGCCCGTCAGATCAAGGACGACCCGGTCGGCGACACGCCGCCATGGTGGGTCGCCGCGTTGCGCATTCATGCCAGCGCTCGAGATGGCGACACTGATGTCGTCAAGCTGGCCGGGCAAAGCAGGTCGCGTGGCGACCAGGTGTTCGTGGTGAGCGCCGACCGGCGGCTCCGAAGTCAGCTCAATCCAGACGTCACGGCCGTATCCCCTAGCTGGTTGCTGACCCGGCTTGCCGGTGCCGGCGCGTCCTAGCGGCTGACCGGGCATAGTGAGCGTATGGCCAACGTCGCGCTGTCCTGGCGCGAGGCGGCCGTTCTGAGCGGAGTCCTGTTCGGGTTCACGCTGCTGCTCCGGTCGTCCGGTGCACGCAGCCTCAAGTCGATCGCACCGTTCGCCCGCGAGGTAGGTGTTCTTGCGGGGCTGTATGCCCTCTGGCAGTTCGCGGGCAGCGCCTCGTTGCAACACACGGAGGGAGCTTTCGCCCGGGCCCGATGGGTTGTGCGCGTCGAGCAGGACTGGCACCTACCTAGCGAGACTCGAGTCCAGAATCTGATCACCGGGCATCCCTGGCTGGTCGAGGTGATCAATCTTTACTACGCGACCATGCACTTCACCGGATTGTTCATCCTGCTGCTGTGGATGTTCCTTCGCCACCGAGACCGGTACGAGTTCTGGCGCACGACCATCGTCTTGCTCACCGCGTCGTGCTTGCTCGTTCAGCTACTGCCTGTCGCTCCGCCCCGTTTGCTGCCAGAGTTCGGATTCGTCGACACCGCCGCCGAATACGGCCAGTCGGTATACACGGCCTTGAGCGCGGTGGGTCCCGACCAGCTATCGGCCATGCCGTCGGTGCACGTCGGCTGGGCGGTGCTCGTAGCCATCGCGGCCTGGACGCTCACCACCAGCCGATGGCGCTGGCTTGGCGTGGGACATGCAGTCGCGACGGTGTTCGTCGTCGTGGCCACCGCGAACCACTTCTGGCTGGACGGCATCGTCGCGACCGCGCTGCTCGGCTTCGTGCTGGTCCTTCAGGATCAGGCGATCCGGCTACACCGCTATGTATCGGTACGCCGCGCCCACATCCCGGTCACGAGCTTGGATGGCGAGCCGGCGACCGCGACGTTCGACTGAGGTCGCAGCACCGCCAGGGCCGCTTGTCGCTCGGGCCCGCGTGCCTCATGCTGGCGATCATGGACGGATACGACGGCCGACGCGCCCGCCCGATCACGACCACACCGAAGACGGTCCCGATCGGCGACTACGGCTTCCTCTCCGACGGCGAGGCGCTTGCTCTGCTCTCACCCGGCGGGGCCGTGCACTGGATGTGCCTGCCGCGGCTCGACTCCCCGAGCGTGTTCGGCGCGCTCCTCGGTCGCCACGCGGGCAGCTTCCGGGTCGCGCCGGCCGACGTCACGGTTCCGGCAGCTCGGCGTTACCTGCCCGGAACCTTGATCCTCGAGACGAGCTGGGGAACGGCCACCGGGTGGATCATCGTGCGCGACGCCCTGCTGGTCGGTCCGTGGCGCCATGAGACAGAGCTCTCACACACGCATCGCCGCACACCGACCGACTACGACGCCGAGCACATTCTGCTGCGTACGATCCGCTGCGTCTCCGGCGAGGTGCAGACCATCACCGAATGCGAACCGGTATACGACTACGGCCGTCAAACGGCTAAGTGGTCCTACACGGAGCACGTCTATCACCAGGGGGTGAGCGAGTGGGCGGGCTCGGACATCAAGCTGATCCTGACCACGGACATGAGGCTTGGCTTCGAAGGCGGACGGGCGGCAACCCGCACCTTGCTGAAGGAAGGCGACGTACGCTACGTCGCCTTGGCGTGGGGAGGCAAAGAGCCTCCGCTGGACTATGACGACGCCTACCGGCGGCAGGTGTGGACGGCCCACCACTGGCAACACTGGCTCGCCCGAGGGCAGTTCCCGGACCACCCGTGGCGGAGCTACTTACAGCGAAGCGCCTTGACGCTCAAGGGGCTCACCTTCGCGCCGACTGGTGCCATCGCTGCAGCCGCGACGACGTCGCTTCCGGAAACCCTCGGGGGCGAGCGCAACTACGACTACCGCTACACCTGGATCCGTGACACCACGTTCGCGCTGTGGGCCATGTACTCCCTCGGCTTCGACTGGGAGGCGATCGACTTCCTCTCTTTCATCGCCGATGTGGCCACCGGCGACGAAGACCTGCAGATCATGTACGGAGTCGCAGGCGAACGAGAGCTCAAAGAATACGAGCTTGACCATCTCGGCGGTTACGCGAACTCGCGGCCGGTTCGGGTCGGCAATGCCGCCTACGCGCAACATCAGCACGACGTCTGGGGTGCGCTGCTGGATTCTGTCTACCTGCACGCGAAGAATGCCGATCACCTCGACGGCCGCATCTGGCCGATTCTGTCGAAGCAGATCAACGCGGCACTCAAACACTGGCGAGAACCCGACGCCGGAATCTGGGAGGTGCGCGGCCCGCTACGGCATTTCACGTCGTCGAAGATCATGTGTTGGGTCGCCTTGGATCGGGGGGCGAAGTTAGCCGCCGTGATCGGGCAGGACGCTATGGCGTCCGAGTGGCAGATGCACGCCGACGAGATCAAGGCCGACATCCTCGCGCACGGCGTCGACGACCGCGGCGTGCTCACTCAGCACTACGAGACGACCGCTCTCGACGCGTCGCTGCTGCTGGCCCCGTTACTGCGCTTCTTGCCTCCGGATGATCCGATCTGCCGCAACACGGTGATCGCGATCGCCGACGAGCTGACCGTCGACGGCTTCGTGCTCCGCTACAAGGTGGACGAGACCGACGATGGCTTCAGTGGCGTGGAGGGCTCGTTCACGATCTGCTCGTTCTGGCTGGTGTCGGCCCTGTCCGAGATCGGCGAGCATGACCGTGCCCGGGAGCTGTGCGCAAAGCTACTGTCGTTCGCCGGCCCGCTCGAGCTCTACGCGGAGGAAATCGATCCGCACACCGGACACCAGCTAGGCAACTTCCCGCAGGCGTTCACTCATCTGGCCTTGATCAACGCCGTGCTCCACGTGATCACCCACGAGAGCGAGGACGACGCTCTAGGCGACACCCTGGGTCCGCAGTCATGACTGGCCCCTTACGCCAAGCGAGGACTCGCCAGGTCAGCTGGCGAGTCCTCGCGGAGCGGTGCTAGGTCAGGCGGCGGCCCGCTGTTCGGTTGCGCCGTTTGTCTCGAGCGCCGCGGCCAGGATCTCGGCGACGTCGCCCACCAAATGGACCTGCAGCTTCTGCAGAACCTCGGCCGGCACGTCGTCCAGGTCAGGCTCGTTGCGCTGAGGCAGAAAGACCTCGCGGAGCCCAGCCCGCTGGGCGGCGAGCAGCTTTTGCTTGACGCCCCCGATCGGAAGCACCCGACCGTTGAGGGTCACCTCACCGGTCATGCCGACGTCACTGCGCACCGGTCGTCCGGACGCTAGTGACGTAAGCGCCGTGACCATCGTGACGCCGGCCGACGGGCCGTCCTTGGGGACTGCGCCCGCAGGGACGTGCACGTGCACGCTGCGATCGAGCGTCGCGGGATCAAGCCCGAGCTCACCGGCATGCGACCGCACGTACGACAGCGCAATCTGCGCGGACTCCTTCATCACGTCACCGAGCTGACCGGTCAACGTCAGGCCAGCGCGGCCGTCGGTCGCATTCGCCTCGATGAACAGCACGTCGCCACCTTGTCCGGTCACAGCCAGACCGGTAGCCACGCCCGGCACCGCCGTCCGCTCGGCCGTCTCTGGGGTGAACCGCGGCCGGCCCAGGTACTCGCGCAGGTCCGACTCGTCGATCACCAGCGGTCCGGTGCCGTCCGATCCGGCGGCCAGGCGAGTCGCCACCTTGCGCAGCGCCTTGGCGATGGCCCGCTCGAGCTGGCGGACACCGGCCTCGCGGGTGTAGTCGGCGGCTATCTCGCGCAGCGCCGCATCCGTGATCTGCACCTCGTCCGCCGTCAGCGCAGCGCGCTCCAGCTGGCGTGGCAGCAGATACTCACGAGCGATCGCGACCTTGTCGTCTTCGGTGTACCCATCGAGGGCCACCATCTCCATCCGGTCGAGCAGCGCGCTCGGGATCGTGTCGATGACGTTCGCCGTGGCGATGAACAGCACATCGGACAGATCGAGGTCCAGATCCAGGTAGTGGTCTCGGAACGTGTGGTTCTGCGCCGGGTCCAGCACCTCGAGCAATGCCGCCGCCGGGTCACCCCGGTAGTCGGCTCCGACCTTGTCGATCTCGTCCAGCAGCAGGACCGGGTTCATCGATCCAGCCTCGCCGATTGCCCGCACGATCCGCCCCGGCAGCGCGCCGACATACGTCCGACGGTGTCCCCGGATCTCGGCCTCGTCCCGGACGCCGCCGAGAGAAACCCGGACGAACTTGCGCCCGAGGGCACGCGCGACGCTCTCACCGAGCGACGTCTTGCCTACCCCGGGAGGCCCAACCAGCACCAGAACCGCACCGGAACCGCGGCCGCCAACGACCTCCAGTCCCCGCTGCGCCCGGCGGGCACGCACGGCCAAGTATTCGACGATCCGATCCTTGACGTCCTGCAGCCCGTGGTGATCGGCGTCGAGAACGCCGCGAGCCGCCCGGACGTCGGTGCTGTCCTGGGTTCGCTCGTTCCACGGAAGCTCGAGGACGGTGTCCAACCACGTGCGGATCCAACCCGATTCCGGACTTTGATCGCTGGCCCGCTCCAGACGACCCACCTCGCGCAGTGCGGCCTCGCGCACATTATCCGGCAGCATGGCGGCCTCGACCCGTGAACGGTAGTCCTGGGCGCCGTCCGGCTCGTCCTCGCCGAGCTCCTTGCGGATCGCCGCGAGCTGCTGGCGGAGCAGGAATTCGCGCTGGTTCTTCTCCATACCGTCGCGAACGTCGTCTCGGATCTTGTCGGCCACCTCGACCTCGGCCAGGTGGTCACGAGTCCAGGCGATCGCCGCCGTGAGCCGCTCCTCGACGTCAGGCGTCTCGAGCAGCTGGCGCTTCTGAGCCAGGGTGAGGTAGGCGGCCCAGCCCGCCGTATCGACCAGCGTCGACGGGTCCGTGATGGACTCGACGGTGTCGATGATCTGCCAGGCGTTGCGGCGCTGCAGGGTCGCCACGACCAGTGCCTTGTATTCGGCCGCGAGCTCTACCGCCCGCTCCGTCGGCGCCGGTGGCTCGACGACCTCGGCCGCCACCCACAGTGCGGCGCCGGGTCCGGTCACGCCGGATCCGATCCGGGCGCGAGCCTCGGCACGCAGCACCGCCGCCGGCTTGCCGCCAGGCAGCCGACCGAGTTGCTCGATCGTGGCTACCGCCCCGAACGAGGGGTAGCGGTCATCCAAACGCGGGGCGAGCAGCAGCTGCCCCTCGGCACCAGCCCGCGCAGCGTCGATGGCCGCCTGGGCCGCTTCGTCCAATTCCACCGGCACGACCATGCCGGGAAGTACCACCTGGTCCGTCAGCGACAGGACCGGCAGGCGCAAAGTTTCAGTCACGTAAACCACTCCGAAAGTTGAGTTCACGAGACTCAATGCATGGTGCGGCCCGGTTGTTCCCGCCGTTGTTCGCCGGGAGCGATCGCGGGAAAATCCGGTCGGCGGCAGCGGCCTCCACAGGGGTTCATACGCGGGTTCGTACGCATAACGGGTTCGAGATACCACCCGGCGAGTCACGCCGGGTGACCCTGACGGCCGGTCGGCTGCTGGCGCTTCGACCGAACGGCCGGCCAGTGGCGCATCAACCAAGGCAGCTACCACGTCGTGGTCGGCAAGGGCGCCAATGACCTGCACTCTCGGCAGCGACGAAGTCGGCCGAAGCAGTCTTCGGCACCTGACCTTCGCGAGTTACAGGTCACCCGAGTCCGCGACTGCGCTCTTCACGAGCAGATGCTTGTGGCTTCGTCGGGCGTCGGTTGGCGCAGGTGCCCACCCATCCGTGGTCGCCCGCCGTGGTCGGGCTCCTGGCCACAGTGCTCATTCCGGTCCCCCGCTCACCCCAGCCAAGCAGTGCCCCCTACGACACGGCATGAGCAGGCGCCAACACTGCTCGCCTTTCAGCTGCAGCCGCTGGTGCTACCGCAGCCCTCGCAGACGAAGCAGCTGCCGGCCGGGCGCATCTTTGTCCCACAGTTCATGCAGAGCGGCGCATCCGCTGACGTGCCGATGATCGACTCGACGAGCTCGGTCGAGCTGTGCGCAGTCGGCGGTGCCTCGTGCGCGGTGTCGACCACGACCTCGTCGTGCACTTGGTTCGCCAGCGCGGAACGGGTCTGGTTGACCGGCGCGGATTGGGCCAACGACTCGAAGTCTTCCTCGTCCGGCTGAGCTTCGTAGCTGCCCGTCGCCAGCGCGCGGGTGCGCTCAGCAGCGGTATAGATGCCGAGGGACGAGCGCGTCTCGAACGGCAGATAGTCGAGGGCCAGCCTCCGGAAGATGTAGTCCAGCACGGACTGCGCCATCCGAATATCCGAGTCGTCGGTGAGGCCCGCGGGTTCGAACCGCATGTTGGTGAACTTCTGAACGTAGGTCTCGAGAGGCACGCCGTACTGCAGGGCAATCGAGATCGCGATCGAGAATGCGTCCATAACGCCGGCCAGCGTCGAACCTTGCTTGCCGAGCTTCAGGAAAACCTCGCCCAGCCCGTCATCCGGGTAGGAGCCCGCGGTCATGTATCCCTCGGCGCCGCCGACAGTGAACGAGGTAGTGCGCGACGGACGGGATTTCGGCAGCCGGGTTCGGGTAGGCCGGTACTCGACGACCTTCTCCAGGACCGGTTCCGGCGCGGCCGTTGCCGCACTGGCAGCCGAGGTGCCTGCCGAGAGGGGTTGGCCGACTTTGCAGTTGTCGCGGTAGACCGCAAGAGCCTTCAGACCGAGCTTCCAACCCTGGAAGTAGACGTCCTCGATGTCTTCGATCGTCGCCGTCTCTGGCAGGTTCACCGTCTTGGAGATCGCCCCGGACAGGAAGGGCTGCACCGCCGCCATCATCCGCACGTGTCCCATTGGCTTGATCGCGCGGGTGCCCATCGCGCAGTCGAACACCTCGTAGTGCTCGGGATGAAGGCCGGGAGCGTCGACGGCGTACCCGCGCTCAGCGATGTACTCGACGATCGCCTCGACCTGCTCCTCCTGGTATCCGAGCACGCGCAAGGCGTGCGGCACAGTCTGGTTGACGATCTGCATCGAGCCGCCGCCGACCAGCTTCTTGAACTTCACCAGCGCCAAGTCGGGCTCGATGCCGGTCGTGTCGCAGTCCATCATCAGTCCGATGGTTCCGGTCGGCGCGAGCACCGATGCCTGTGCATTGCGCCAGCCCTGCATCTCGCCCAGCCGGTTACCGGTGGCCCATTCCTCAGCGGCGAGGGCATACAGACGACGGTCGTTGTCGTGTAGCGGACGGGCCGTGTCGTTCGCTGCGGCGTGCTTGCGCATCACCCGGGCATGCGCCGCGGTGTTGCGCGCATAGCCTTCGTAGGGACCGACCACGCCGGCCAACTCCGCCGACCGGCGATAGGACGTGCCCGTCATGAGCGATGTGATTGCCCCGGCCAAGGCCCGACCACCGTCCGAGTCATACGCCAGGCCGGACGCCATGAGTAGGGCGCCCAAGTTGGCATATCCGATGCCCAGCTGTCGATAGGCGCGGGTGTTGACCGCGATCGCCTCAGTCGGAAAGTCGGCGAAGCAGATCGAGATGTCCATCGCGGTGATGATCAACTCGATTGCCTTGACGAACCGGGCTGAGTCGAACGTGTTGTCATCCCGCAAGAACTTCAACAAGTTGAGCGAGGCCAGATTGCAGGACGTGTTGTCCAAGCTCATGTATTCCGAGCATGGGTTCGATGCCGTGATCCGGCCGGTCTCGGGGTTCGTGTGCCAGTCGTTGATCGTGTCGTCGTACTGGACACCTGGGTCGGCGCACTCCCACGCTGCCTTGGCGATCTGACGGAACAACGCCTTGGCGTCGATGGTCTCGAGCACCTCGTTCGACTTGCGGGCGCGCAACCCGAACGTCGCACCTTCCTCAACCGCACGCATGAATGCATCCGAGACCCGGACCGAGTTGTTCGCGTTCTGGTACTGCACAGAGGTGATGTCACTGCCACCGAGGTCCATGTCGAATCCGGCGTCGCGCAGCACCCGGATCTTGTTTTCTTCCTTGGCCTTGGTCTCGATGAACTCGACGACGTCCGGGTGGTCGATATCGAGCACGACCATCTTGGCGGCCCGGCGGGTCGCACCGCCGGACTTGATCGTGCCTGCGGACGCGTCCGCCCCGCGCATGAAGCTCACGGGACCGGAGGCGGTGCCGCCGGAGGAAAGCAGCTCCCTGGAGGAGCGGATCCTCGACAGGTTCAGTCCGGCCCCCGAACCACCCTTGAAGATCAGGCCTTCCTCTCGGTACCAGTTCAGGATCGAGTCCATCGTGTCCTCGACCGCCAGGATGAAGCACGCCGACACCTGTTGCGGTGAGCTCGTGCCAACGTTGAACCACACCGGCGAGTTGAAGCTGAACACCTGGTGTAACAACATCCACGCGAGTTCATGCTCGAACACCTCGGCGTCGGCGGGCGAGGCGAAATAGCCGTGGACCTCCCCGGCCCAGCGGTACTTGTGCACCACCCGGTCGATGAGCTGACGCAAGGACCACTCACGGGCATCGGTACCCACGGCCCCGCGGAAGTACTTCGTGGTCACGATGTTCGCCGCGTTGACCGACCAGAAGTCAGGAAACTCGACGCCGCGCTGCTCGAAGTTCACCGAGCCGTCCCGCCAGTTCGTCATCACTACGTCCCGGCGCTCCCAGCTCACCTCGTCGTACGGATGTACGCCGGACGTCGTATACACCCGCTCGACCCGCAGGCCATTACTCGGAAACCGTGGGGTCGGGTCGGACTCGCGACCGTTCGCCGGTGATCCGCTGGAGCTGCCGCTTCCACCGGTGCGCTGGAAAGCTTCGGTCATGGCCGCTGGGTTCCTCTCCTCGACGATGTGCTGGTCGGTGATTGCGCCGGACGGTGCGCGCTCGGTCATGCTCGGCCCGCCGGTGACGGCTTTCCGTCGCCCGCGCGCAGGTCGGCGATGGCCTTCTCGAAGTCCTCGATGGAGCTGAACGCCTTATAGACACTCGCGAAGCGGAGGTAGGCCACCTCGTCGAGCTGTCGCAGCGGGCCGAGGATGGCGAGGCCAACCTCGTCGCTTGGCACCTCGGCAGCACCTGTCGCACGCACCGCGTCCTCCACGGACTGAGCCAGCTGAGCCAGCTGATCCTCATCTACCGGGCGACCCTGACAGGCCCGTCGGACTCCGTTGATGACCTTGGTCCGGCTGAACGGCTCGGTGACACCGCTTCGCTTGATGACGGCCAAGGTGGCCTCCTCGACCGTCGTGAAGCGACGCCCACAGTCGAGGCAGCTACGTCGGCGACGGATGACCTGGCCTTCGTCCTGCTCGCGGGAGTCAACGACGCGCGAGTCGGGGTGCCGACAGTACGGACACCGCATCGAAGCCTCCTCTGCCTCGCTCGATCAGCCGCAACAGCGGCGCCTGCCACCCAGCCGAGGCCGGCCATGGGGACAGGATGTGGATCACGATGTGGACGACGCGATCCGGCCTGTGGACAGTTTACCCCAACCTGTGGATGACTTACACGCTTGTAACTACTAGATGTAGGGGTAGACGGTAGAACGCTCGCGGTCCCCGCGCAAGCGTTTCGTGCCGATCGCACAGTCCGTGTCGACCGGCGATTAGCGAGCGCGGAGCACCTGGCCCACGTGCACGGTCGGACCGGTCAGGTCATTGCGTTGCTCGAGGTCTGACACCACCATGCGCGGGTCTCGGTCGGGGGCGATACGCGTCGCGATCGACCACAACGTGTCGTTGGGGCGGACGACGACCGTCGATGGCGGGGACCGGTGGGGCGCCGATGACGCCATCGCGCTGGAGTAGGCAAGCCAGAGTGCACCGGCGAGTGCTATCCCGACCGCGAGAACAGCTACTGCCCAACCTCGCCGGGTGAGTCGAATCGGTCTCGCCTCGCCGCGCGGAGCCACAGCCACGCGAAGCGGAGTCGCCTCGGCGACCACCGCCCGCGGTACCCGATCGCACGGAAAGGGCAGGACGACTGCCGCCGTTCGCCGCGAACGAGCATGGTCGGGGATGCGGATGCTGGGGGCATACTCGGTCGCTGTCGACATCGCGACTCCTCGATGGATTCGACGTGGAGGGCCGGGATCGGCATACGCTCGTGTCGAACATGCTTTCGATCGAACGTACGGACGAGATTTACCACCGGGGTCCGACAGAAACAGCCAGGCGCGGCGTGTCGTTCGAACAAATGTTTGAGATTGGTGGCGGATCGGGCTAGCGTCAAAACGGCCGAGAGAGCAGGAGGATGTCGTGCCCAAGAAGGCCGCCCCACATCCGCAGCCCGCCGTCGTCTCCCCGCTGCCCGACCGTGACGAAGGGGACGGATTGACGGCCCGACAGCGCGCGATCCTGGACGCGATCCGCGACTCCGTCGAACGGCGTGGCTATCCGCCGAGCATCCGGGAGATCTGCGACGCCGCCGGCCTGGCCTCCACCTCGAGCGTCGCCCACCAACTTCGCGCGCTGGAGCGCAAAGGCTACTTGCGCCGGGACCCGAATCGCCCTCGGGCGGTTGACGTCCGCCTCGCCGACTCCGCTGGCGCCGAGGTGATGACGGGCCCGAGCGGCGAGGCCGTGCCCAGCCCGGTGTTCGTCCCGGTGGTTGGGCGCATCGCCGCGGGGGGTCCCATCCTGGCCGAACAACTGATCGAGGACGTCTTTCCGCTGCCACGGGCGCTGGTGGGCGAGGGCACGCTGTTCCTCCTCCGCGTCGCCGGTGATTCCATGATCGATGCCGCCATCTCGGACGGTGATTGGGTGGTCGTTCGCCAGCAGCCGACCGCCGAGAACGGCGAGATCGTGGCCGCGATGATCGACGGCGAGGCCACGGTCAAGACCTGGCGACGGCGGGACCGTCATGCCTGGTTACTTCCGCACAACCCGGCTTACGCCCCCATTCCGGCCGACGACGCGACCGTCCTGGGTCGTGTCGTTGCGGTCCTGCGGAAGGTCTGACGCGACGCTCGCAAATCGTTGCGGACGTCGACTGGAGTGCGTCACGACCGTGAGGTCGTCACGAGGGGGGCATCAGCAGACGGCCGATGGCCTGGCCAACGGCGGTCGAGGCGCGTCGCAAGCGTCGTCCACCACGAGGCCTCCGTCAGCGGTAGCAGGATCACGCCAATGCAGAGGCCGGCCAGGAAGTCAGTCGCCCAGTGATAGTCGAGCAACGTCATACCCACGATCACGGCAATTGGACCGAGAATCGCCAAGATGCGGAGCGTGTGCTGCAACCAGTGGGCAACCTGGGCGCGCGCGGCGCACCACGCAAGCGTTCCCCAGATGACCACGGCATTCACCACATGCCCGGACGGATAGGAATTGGCGGGGGCGGGCTTACCGGGCGGCGCCGAGGGCGCTACGCGTACCACTAGTTCCTTGAACGCATAGACCACCGCGGCGACCATGACCACCGCGATGAGCCAGCGTAGTAACGACTCCACGCTGCGGGTCCGCCACCAGAGATAGCCGACAACGAGCCCACTGACGACGAGGACGGTGCCCCGCTGACCGGGCAGCGTCAACGCGTAGATGAACGGCTTCGCCCAGCTGTTCCGCAGGTTCCAGTCCTTCATTCGGTCGGAAACGGCGTCGTCGATGTGAACCAGGACGCTGCCCCGTACGACCGCGACCGTCGTGAGAACCAAGACGACGGACGCGAGCCCGACCATCCACCACCGGGGCGCCCCCGGCAATTCGCTCAGTGCGCGCCGGCGTCGCTCGCTGCGCTCACTCGGCACGCGGAGTCTGGTTATCGGGCGCCGGTGGCTGCACCCCAGATGTTGGCTGCGTCGGCTGAGTCGCCGCGGGCGGCACCGCCGGCGGGGCCGTGGACTGCGAGCCAGCCTGCTCGGCCTGATGCGCCTCCCGGGCCTTGTCGTCCTCGGTGAGGCCCTTCATCTCTGTCTTGAAGATGCGCAGCGACTTCCCCGCTGACCGGGCCATATCGGGCAGTTGCTTCCAACCAAAGAACAGGATCGCGGCGACGATAAGCACGATGATCCAGTGGGTCGGCGATAGCGAACCCATGTAAGCCTCCTCGCGGGCGCGACCTAGTCGTGCGAGCGTCTACGAGGTTACGCCCACCGGCTGAGTGAAGGGCCTGAGCACCGCCGCCAACTCCCGCGTCACCCGCGCGTTCAGCAGGGTGCCCCCGCCGATGTGGCGGGTCGAGAGCACCTCACCCGTTCGGTGCACCCGATCGACCAGGTCACCTCGGGCATACGGCAACAGCACGGTCACCTCGACGGCGGGCCGAGGCAGCCGATCCTCGAGAACGGCCTGGAGCTTGTCCACTCCGGCCCCGGTACGCGCCGAGACGAATACCGCATCGGGCGCCAGGCGGCGTAGCCGTTGGAGCATGTCCGGGTCCGCGACATCGATCTTGTTGAAGACGATCTGCTCCGGAACACCTAGCGCGTCGATGTCGCCGAATACTTCCCGTACGGCCCGGATCTGTGCTTCTGGATCCGCATCGGCCGCGTCCACGACATGCAGGATCAGGTCGGCCTGGCCGACCTCCTCGAGCGTCGAGCGGAAGGCCTCCACGAGCTGCGTCGGCAGGTGCCGAACGAAGCCGACGGTGTCGGCCAACGTATACGGCCGACCGTCGGACGCCTGGCAGCGCCGCACAGTGGGGTCGAGGGTGGCGAACAGCGTGTTGTCGACCAACACGCCGGCGCCGGCGAGTCGGTTGAGCAGGGACGATTTGCCGGCGTTCGTGTACCCGGCGAGCACGACGCTTGGCACCTCGCGACTACGCCGCCGGGCACGCTTGATCTCACGCGCAGTCTGCATGTGCACAATCTGCTTGCGCAACTTGGCCATCCGGGCGTTGATCCGGCGACGATCGATCTCGATCTTCGTCTCCCCCGGGCCGCGACCGCCGATTCCGGCACCCCCTGCCGCGCGACCACCAACCTGGCGAGACAGCGATTCGCCCCATCCCCGAAGTCGAGGAAGCAGGTACTGCATCTGCGCGAGCTCGACCTGTGCCTTGCCCTCCTTGGATCGCGCATGTTGCGCGAATATGTCGAGGATGAGCGCGGTGCGGTCGACGACCTTTACTTTGACGATCTGTTCTAGCTGGCGCAGCTGGCCGGGTGTGAGCTCGCCATCGCAGATCACGGTGTCGGCTCCGGCCCCATGCACGATGTCGCGGAGCTGCTTGGCCTTGCCCGAGCCGATGTAGGTCGCCGGGTCGGGCCGATCACGGCGTTGGATAAGCCCGTCGAGAACCTGGGATCCCGCGGTTTCCGCGAGCCGGGCGAGTTCGATCAACGAGTTCTCGGCGTCCACGATCGTGCCGGTCGTCCACACTCCGACGAGAACGACTCGTTCGAGGCGCAGTTGCCGATACTCGACTTCGGTAACGTCCGCGAGTTCCGTGGACAGCCCGGCCACCCGCCGGAGTGCCTGGCGATCGGCAAGGTCGTAGCGGCCGGCGGTGTCCGGTGTCTCTTCGGGCTCGCGGGGAGAAATCTTCGTCATCGTCATTCATCGTGACATAGTGGATCGCTCGTACACGACCGAATTGCTCACTGCGTCCCGGCGGTCGTCTCGCCGGCCGGACGCAGCCAGCCATCGTCCAGCTCGATGTCGCCGACGATCACTGCTGGGCCCCGTAGGAGAACGGTCCCGCTTGCCTGCCACGTCACACGGCAACGGCCGCCTGGGACGTCGACCCGCCAGGTGCCGCCGTCGCCTAGTGCCATCCCGTCGGTCGCGGCGACAGCAACGACGGCGGCGCAAATGCCGGTGCCGCACGAGCGGGTCTCGCCGACGCCGCGTTCATGGACCCGCATCGACAAGTGCCGCTCGCCCCGGCGGACCACGAACTCGACGTTCTGCCCGTCGGGCCGGGCTGGATCGACGACCGGAGCATGCGAAAGGTCCAGCGCTCGCAGCTGCGCAACGGTCGATACCGGGACGACTAGGTGCGGATTAGGGATCTCCACCGCGGTGCCTCGCACGCCCTGCAGCGGACCGGACGTCACGCGCTGCTGCAGATCGGGAAAAGTCGGTCCGCCCATGTCGACCGTGATGTCGCTGGAGCCGTCGAGCCACACCCGCCGCGGACCGCCACGGGTGCCGACGACCGCCTCGCTGCCGATGAGCCGTTCACGCTGCAGGTAACGGGCGAAGACCCGCGCCCCGTTGCCACACATCGACGCGATCGAGCCGTCAGCGTTGCGGTAGTCCATGAAGAAGGGAGCGTCCTGGGCCATCGGCCGCGCCGCGTCGTCGTTCTCGCTCCGCACCACCCGCAGCACTCCGTCGGCTCCGATTCCGGCGCGCCGGTCACACAGCCGCCGGGTCAGTTCGGCCGTCAGATCGATGGCGCCGTCGAGATCCGGCAGCAGCACGAAGTCGTTCTCCGTCCCGTGTCCTTTGACGGCTCGCATGTTCAAAGCGTATTCGCGACCTGACCGGCCAGGTCCGGAACTCCGGCGTCGAACCAGGCAACTCGAGGATCCCGGCGAAACCACGCCCGCTGACGGCGCACGAACCGCCTGGTCGCTCGGATGGTCGCGTCGACGGCCGGCGCGATGTCGCTGCGCACAGTTCCGTCGTCGGCGAGGCAGCCGAGCAGCTGCGCATAGCCGAGGGCCTTGCCGGCCGTTGGACTGGCGCGCAGCCCGAGCGGGAGAAGCGCCCGTACCTCGTCCAGCAGGCCCATGGCCATCATCCCGTGCACACGCGCGGCGATCCGTTCGTCCAGATCGGCCCGGTCCAGTCCGATCGACACCGTGTCGTAAACCGACTCGAAGCCGGGCATCCGCGCCAGAAACGGTCCACCGGTCAGCTCGATGACCTCGAGCGCGCGCACGATCCGGCGGCCGTTGGTCGGAAGGATCGCCGCGGCCGCCTCCGCGTCGATGGCCGCCAGCCGCGCGTGCAGGCTCGGCGCTCCCTGTTCGTCCAACTCCCGTGCGAGCCGAGCCCGGACGGGCGGCGACTCCCCCGGAAACTCCAATCGGTCCAGCGCACCCCGCAGGTAGAGCCCCGATCCGCCCACGAGGATGGGCAGCCGCCCGCGCGCGTGGATGCCGGCGATCGCCGTCCGGGCCAACATCTGGTACTCGGCCACCGCGGCCGACTTGGTGATCGGCCAGACGTCCAGCAAATGATGCGGGACTCCCCTGCGGGACGTCACCGGCACCTTGGCGGTGCCGATGTCCATCCCGACATAGAGCTGCATGGAGTCCGCGTTGACGATCTCTCCGCCGAGGCCAAGGGCGAGCTCGATCGCCAGGTCCGACTTGCCCGTCGCGGTCGGACCGAGGACGGCCAAGACGCGGTCAGCCACGGGCAGACCAGCTCGCGACGATGTATTGCACGCCGAACGGAACCTCCTCGTAGCGCACCTCGGCATCCATCGGCGCACCCGACAACAGCGCGCCTGCGGCGGCCCAGGCCGGAGCGCCCGCACAGAGCAGCTCCGCAGCAAGCTGCAGATCGAGCGCCGCGAGCGCCGCGCTGTCGCCGGCGGCCAGCGCAGCGAGGACGGCGGCATCGAAGCCTTCGGCCCGCTCGTCCCAATAGCCCGGGGCAGCACGCGACCGCCGAGCGGTGCCGTCGCCCATCACGACGAGCCCCAGCCGCTGACCGGCGGTGCCGTCGAGCGCGCCAGCAGCCGGACTCCGGAAGAAGTCCGGGCCGACCGCGACCGCGATAGCGCCGGTGCGCACGCCAAGGGCCCGGTTGACGAGCCAGGCGCCTACGGTGAGTGACAGCGGCATCCGGTCGGCCCTGTTCCCGCCAGGCTCTAGCTGGACCTCGACCCGCACCCCGAAGCCGGCGAGGCTGCCCCAGGCCGAGGGTGGATAGGCCCGCGACTGCGGACCAGCTCCTAGCAGCACCAGACGATCGGGCTGCGTGGACGCTACATCTGTGATTGCCCGATCACATTGTGTAAGCAAATCCTCGAGCTCTGCCTCCGCTCCCTGGGCGACAGCAGGTATCAGAGCCGGCGGATGGGGGCAGAACGCCACGCCGGTAATCACGGTTGGAGGCTAATCGTTACGTCCTCCACGGGTTTCCTGTAGCGCACATCGTGTCTAATGCTGTGTCATGAGCTCGCAATGGGGGCGGATCGACGAGGACGGCACCGTCTTCGTGCGCACCTCGAGCGGCGAGCGCGTGATCGGCTCCTGGCAGGCGGGAGACGCCGAGGCGGGGCTTGCCTACTACACCCGCCGTTATGACGACCTGGCGACTGAGGTCACGCTGCTGGAGCAGCGCTTGATGTCTGGAGCCGCGGATCCGGCGACCACCCGCACCCACGCGACCGAGCTGGCCGAGACACTGCCGACGGCATCGGTGATCGGCGACCTCGACAGCCTGGCCGACCGGTTGTCCGCGCTGCAGCTCGCGGCGCAGGAGAAGGCAGCGGAGAAGGTGGCCGAGCGCCAGCAAGCCCGCGCCGCCGCGATCGACGCCAAAGAGACACTGATCGCCGAGGCCGAGCAGATCGCGGACACCTCCACGTCTTGGAAGGTGTCCGGGGATCGACTCCGCGCCATCGTCGACGAGTGGAAGACGATTCGCGGCATCGACCGCCGTACGGACGATGCGCTGTGGAAGCGATTCGCGGCTGCCCGCGACGCCTTCAGCAAGCGCCGGGGGCAGCACTTCTCGCAATTGGACGCCGAGCGCAGTACCGCGCGCGCCGTCAAGGAGAAGCTTGTGGTGCGGGCCGAGGAGCTCTCGTCGTCCTCGGACTGGAAGGAAACCGCGGCGGCCATGCGCGACCTTATGGCCGAATGGAAGGCCGCGGGCCGGGCGAGTCGAGACGTCGAAGACGCGCTGTGGCAGAAGTTCCGTGGTGCGCAGGACGCCTTCTTCGCGCGCCGGTCCAGGGTGCTCTCGGAGCGCGAGGCGGCCCAGGTGACCAACCAGCAGCGCAAGGAAGCGATCATCCGCGAAGCCGAGCGGGTCGACATCTCCGATCCCAGGGCTGCGCAGGCGGCGTTGCGTGAGCTGCAAGCCCGCTACGACGACATCGGTCAGGTCCCGCGCGAGGTTATGCGGGCGACCGACGGCCGAATGCGAGCTGCCGAACAGCGGGTCCGGGACGCCGTCGACGCAGAGTGGCGACGTAGCAGTGTCGAGTCCAATCCGTTCCTCGCCGAGTTGCGGGCCCGGTTGACCGAGGCCGAAGCGAAGTTGGCCCGAGCCCGCGCATCCGGTGACGCGGACCGTATCGCGCGAGCAGAGGCTGATGTAGCGGCTCGGCGGGCGCTGATTCCGCACTGAGTCTCGGCCGTCGGCATTCCGGGCCAAGTGGCGGCTGTCGCCAGAGACCGCCGGTCGCAGGCCGTCAGGTCCGAGCAGTGAGCGGAAGCAGTCGTCGCCCGGCCGCCGGCTCCGGGCGGTTCGCCACCGCGCGGCCGCGCCAGTGACGGTGCTCAATAATCCCGCCATCTGCCATGAGATGGTGGGGAGCTCCGTACGTGATAGTGGCTCGGACGACGTCGCCGGGCCGTACCTCCGCGTCACCGACTGCGACGTGGACCAGGCGACCATCTCGGGCTCGGCCCGACACGCGTCCGGTGACCCCGTCCTTCCGTCCCTCGCCGACGCTTACCAGGACTTCGACGTCCGAGCCCACCTTCGCGCGGTTACCGGCCAGCGCGGTTTCTTCGACGACGGCGATCAGGCGGTCGTAGCGGTCCTGCACCACGTCCTTGTCGACCTGACCGGGCAGATCGGCGGCCGGCGTGCCGGGGCGGGGCGAGTACTTGAACGTGAACGCGCTGGCGAACCGGGCCGCCCGCACCACGCCCAGCGTGTCCTCGAAGTCCGACTCTGTCTCGCCGGGAAACCCCACGATGATGTCGGTGGTAATCGCGGCGGCCGGGATGGCGGCCCGGACCCGGGCAATGATGTCGAGATAACGCTCCTGCCGGTATGACCGCCGCATCGCCCGGAGCATCGCATCTGATCCTGATTGCAGTGGCATGTGCAGCCCTGGACAGACGTTCGCCGTCTCGGCCATGGCCGCGATCACGTCGTCGGTGAAGTCCCGGGGATGCGGGCTGGTGAACCGCACCCGCTCGAGACCATCGATCTCTCCACACGAACGCAGCAACCGCCCGAACGCGAACCGGTCGCCGAAAGACCGCCCGTAGGAGTTCACGTTCTGGCCCAGGAGAGTGACCTCAACCACATCGGCCTCGACCAGCGCCCGGACCTCGGCGAGCACGTCGCCGGGTCGTCGATCCTTCTCGGTGCCCCGAAGGCTGGGCACGATGCAGAAGCTGCACCGGTTGTCGCAGCCGACCGAAATGGACACCCACGCGGAATACGGCGACTCCCGCCTCGTCGGCAGATCGGACGGAAATGTCTGCAACGCTTCGACGATCTCGATCTGTGCTTCGTGGTTGTGCCGGGCTCGTTCCAGCAGCACGGGAAGGCTCGCCAGGTTGTGTGTGCCGAACACGACATCGACCCACGGGGCGCGCTCGATGATCCGAGCTCGGTCTTTTTGCGCGAGGCAGCCACCGACCGCGATCTGCATGTCCGGTCGCCGTTGTTTGACCGGATACAGCTGCCCCAGGTTGCCGTAGAGCCTATTGTCGGCGTTCTCGCGCACCGCACAGGTGTTGAAAACGACGACGTCCGCACCCTCGGCCACGCCTCCGGACGCGCGCTCGTATCCGGCTTGCTCAAGCAGGCCGGATAGCCGCTCCGAGTCGTGGACGTTCATCTGGCACCCGTAGGTGCGGATGGCGTAGGTGCGCGTCATGGCGCTTCGAGGATACGGCCCTGTCTGCTGCTGGGCCCGGGCTCAGTGCGCGACTTCGGTGGCGCGTAGCTCACGGACCACCGTGACGCGGATCTGGCCCGGGTAGGTCAGCTCGTCCTCGATCTGCTTCGCGATCTCTCGGGCGATCACCTGGGCCGCCAGGTCGTCCACTTCGGCAGGCTGCACCATGACCCGCACCTCTCGGCCGGACTGCATAGCGAACACCTTTTCGACGCCGCTCTTGGCGCCGGCGATCTCCTCGATACGGGCGAGCCGCTTGACGTAGGTCTCGATGGACTCACGGCGCGCTCCCGGACGAGCAGCCGAGCACGAGTCGGATGCCTGGGTGAGCACGGCCTCGATCGTGCGAGGCGGCACCTCGTTGTGGTGCGCTTCGACCGCGTGGGCCACCGCCTCACTCTCGCCATGTCGGCGCAGCAATTCGGCGCCGACGATGGCGTGGCTGCCCTCGACCTCGTGAGTCAGGGCCTTGCCGATGTCGTGCAAGAACGCACACCGCTTGATCAGGGTTGGCTCGAGGCCGAGCTCGGCGGCCATAACGCCGGCAATATGCGCGGTTTCGAGGAGATGGCCGAGAACGTTCTGCCCGTAGCTCGTCCGGTACCTGAGCCGGCCTAGGGTGGGCAGCAGGCTCTCGTCCAGATCGCCGATGCCCACGTCGGCCAGTGCATCGCGCGCTGCCCTTAGGCACAGCTCCTCGACTTCCGTCCGACTGCTTTCGTATACCTCCTCGATCCGGTGCGGATGAATACGTCCGTCGAGGATGAGCTTGTCCAGGGTCAGCCGGCCGACCTCACGGCGCACCGGGTCGAAACATGACAACAGCACCGCTTCCGGTGTGTCGTCGATGATGACGTTGACACCGGTCACCGATTCGAAGGTCCGGATGTTGCGTCCCTCCCGGCCGATGATGCGGCCCTTCATCTCGTCGCTCGGCAGGTGCAGCACGCTGACGACCGTTTCTGCGGTCTGCTCGCTGGCCACCCGCTGCACGGCCTCGACCACGATCGCCCTCGCGCGGTCGGTACCTTCGGCGCGGGCCTCGTTCTCGATGGACCGCACCAGCATCGCCGCGTCCCGCCGAGCCCCCACTTCCACCGAGGCCAGCAGTTCCGCCTTGGCCTCCTCGGCCGTCAGCCCAGCGATCCGTTCCCGTTCCCGATCATGTTCAACGGCCCGTTTCTCCAATTCGGCGAAGCGGCGGTCCAGGTCGGCTTCGCGGTCGTCCTGCTCGCGTCCCCGCACGCCAAGCTGCTGGACCGCTCGGTCGAGCTCGGTGCTCTCATCGCGAATCCGGGCCGCCTGAGCTTCCAGCGCCACCTGCGAATCCGCGAGGCGCTCGGCCTGGGTGACAAGATCGCGCTCGGTCTGCCGTATCTCTTCGGTCAGCCGAGCCGCCTCGCTCTCTGCCGCCGCGCGGGCGTCGCCAAGCAGCATGGCTGCTTCGGCCTTGGCATTAGCGTGCGCCCGTTCCGCGACCTCCTTCGCGGTGGCCGCATCTGCCGCGGCCGCTCGATGAAGCGCCTCAAGCTCGGCCTCAACGGCTCGCCGCTGAGCATCAGCTTCCCGCTGTGCCAACGCTCGGATAGAGGCCGCCTCTGCCTCCGCTACGCGCCGTGTTGACTGCGCGTAGCTGTCCACATCCAACTGGTCATCATCACCACTCGCCGAGGTTGCTGGGACTGGCGCCCGCATACCTCGGCGGCGGTAGGAGTTAATGAAGTAAATGCCCAGGAGGAACGCAGCAACCACCGCCGCGTATAGCACCCCTTGCATCGCGCCGCCTCCTTCGCCTCACGTCGTGCCGGCATCAGGAGAACGAAGTGCGTCCGAAGCGGTCTCGTCGTCGCCTGTCAGACAGGCGTTCCGCGGACCATCAGCGAAATACGCTGATCGAGTTTGATGTGACCTTTCTGTTGATGAGCGGACGGGGATCTATGTCATACGGGCTTGGCGAGATCGAGACTCGGGTGTGCAGTCTCCAATCCTTGCTAGTCCGGCGTGCTCCTGATACCCCGAGGCTAAGAAAGCAGCCCCTCTAGGTCAAGCATGTGAAGTTCTACCCGGATACGTCCGAGTCAGAACTATCGTCGGTAGCCCACCATTCCTCACGATTAATCAGACTATGTTCGGTATGCGATATAAGTGCGGTGATGACCGTGCTGGCAATTGCTGCCGAATATCCACGGCGGCCCAACAGTCCGTACATTCTGCGGGCCTGCACGCTGGGCTCGAGGTGCCGAAGGGCCGGTAGCTTGCGGGCCACCAATGCAGATGCGGCGGCTTGCTCGCTCGACGCGTCAATGGGCATCAACGCCGTACGAATGGTGTCCTCGTCAAGACCGCGTTGCCGCAACTTGCCGGCCACTGCGCGTGCTGCAAGCCCGCGTTGACGGTGCTGGACCAGCGCATAGTTTTCCGCGATCGCGGCGTCATCGATCAAGCCAACCTCGGCAAAGCGATCAAGCACTGTGCGGGCCGCGTCGTCCGGCACCCTCTTGCGACGCAACGCGGTCGCCAGCTCGGCTCGAGTCCGTTGCCGATCGGTGAGCAGCCGAAGGCAGATGGCGCGCGCGACCGACACCGGGTCGCCGGGCAGGTCGGGCTGTCCTCCATCCTCGGGCGGTGGGGGCACGACGCCTGCTGGCACGACAATCAGAAGTCGACAGGCGCTGGCAGCGGCTGGATGGGCGCCCCCGCCTCGTCCAACTGGGCGCCGATGCCCAGCTTCTCTTTGATCTTCTTCTCGATCTCGTCCGCCAGGTCGGGGTTGTCACGCAGGAAGCCGCGTACGTTCTCCTTGCCCTGACCGAGCTGATCACTGTCGTAGGTGTACCAGGCCCCGGATTTCTTGATCAGGCCCTGCTCCACGCCCACGTCGATCAGGGAACCTTCGCGGCTGATGCCCTGCCCGTAGACGATGTCGAACTCAGCCTGCTTGAACGGTGGGGCAACTTTGTTCTTGACCACCTTGACCCGAGTCCGGTTACCCACCGCGTCGGAGCCGTCCTTGAGCGTCTCGATCCGCCGTACATCCAGACGTATCGAGGCGTAGAACTTCAGCGCTTTGCCGCCGGTGGTCGTCTCTGGCGAGCCGAACATGACCCCGATCTTCTCCCGCAGCTGGTTGATGAAGATCGCGGTGGTGCCAGAGTTGTTCAAAGCTCCGGTGATCTTGCGCAAGGCCTGGCTCATCAGCCGAGCCTGCAGGCCCACGTGGCTGTCACCCATCTCTCCCTCGATCTCCGCCCGTGGGACCAAGGCCGCCACCGAGTCGATGACGATGACATCCAGCGCTCCTGAGCGCACCAGCATGTCAGCGATTTCGAGGGCTTGCTCACCTGTGTCAGGCTGGCTGACCAGCAGCGCGTCGGTGTCGACGCCCAGCGCGCGGGCGTATTCCGGATCCAGTGCATGCTCGGCGTCGATGAAGGCAGCGACCCCGCCGGCAGCCTGCGCGTTGGCCACGGCGTGCAGGGCCACTGTGGTCTTGCCGGAGCTTTCCGGGCCGTAGATCTCGACCACTCGTCCCCTGGGTAAACCACCGATGCCCAGTGCCACGTCGAGCGCAATGGATCCTGTCGGGATCACTTCGATAGGTGTCGCAGCGCGCTCACCGAGACGCATCACGGAGCCCTTCCCGAACTGCTTCTCGATCTGCGAGACGGCGATATCGAGCGCCTTCTCGCGGTCGAAACCTGGTGCCATCAGGCCACCTCTTCATGTTGGTTGGGTGCGGTGTGGAATGTGCTGTCTGCGACGCTAAGGCTGGGCACCGACAAATCCGGTCCACGAATGAGATCTGTGGACCGGGAACCCATCGTCCACACATTAGACGAACACCTGTTCGAGACCGGTGATATGTGCTAGCGACACGCCGACTGGGTCAGCGCAGAAGAGTCGCCGTGTCCGACCCGACCCACAGGGGCCGGCGTTTGGGCATCGGCCAGGCATGATCACGAGTGGCGCGATGACCTTTGACTTGCTGCCCTGGAACGACGAGTAGTCCAAGATCTGGCCGTGGACGGGCTGGCGCTGGGTCTGTCAGCGGAGTTGACCTGGCATGTCGAACTCGGCGCATACGGCCTGCCATACCTGCTTCGTCTCGACGCCTCGCGCGATCGCCTCGTCGACCGTCGATCCCAACAACGGCAGGCGATAGTCCGCAGCCACGCTACGCGCGTACGTCTTGCCGAATCGGGTTTCCATCCGGCGCCAGAAGTCCGTCAATCGCACACCTTCAGCCTAGGAGCTTTCGCCAATCGCACCGTTGCCAGGATCCTTTGCCCGGATCCTTTGCCAGGATCGAGGTCGTGTCCGATCTCTGGTACGCGCTTCCCAACCTCGATGGTGGGTTGATCCGGCTCGAGCCACTCGAGCTGCACCATGCCGCGGGCTACCTGAGCGCCGCCGGAACTGGCTCCGACGCGGCCGAAGTGTTCCGCTGGCTGAACCCGCCGGGCGGTGGCCTGGCCGAGCCGGTCACGATCGAGGACGCCGAGCGGCACATCCTGGCCGCACTCGCCGCCCGGGCCCGTGGCGAGCGGTTCCCGTACGCCCAGATCGACGTACGCACTGGTGACTTCGCGGGCACATCGTCGTACTACGAGGTGAATCCGGCGGCCCGGGCTCTCGCCATCGGACATACCTGGCTCGGCAAGCGGTGGTGGCGCACCGGGCACAACACGGAGTCGAAGCTGCTCATGCTCAGTCACTCCTTCGACACGCTCGGGGCAGTCCGCGTCGTCTGGCACACCGACGTCAACAACACTCGTTCTCAGGCCGCCATCGAGCGCCTCGGCGCTATCCGCGAGGGTGTGTTGCGCAAGCATCGGATGCGGTTCGACGGAAGCTGGCGGGACACCGTCCAGTACGCGATGACGGACGAGGACTGGCCGGCTGCTCGGGCCGCGCTCGCTGCTCGGTTGACCGGCGCGGGCTGACCGTCGCTGCCGGTTGACCGCCTACGGCCGCGCTCGCTGCCCGGCTGACCGCCGCGGGTTACCGTCGCTGCCCGATTGACTGCCGCGCGTTGGCACTGTGCGCGGTGGCGACGGCCGTTAGCCGCAGCGATCCACCACGGGCCGTCCACCGATCCGTAGCGGCGACGCAGAGCAATGACATTCTGTCGGTACCCCCAGGCACACTGGGTTCCATGCCCCGCTTCTCTCCTGCTACTCAGGCCTGGTTCGACGGTGCCTTCGCCGCGCCTACCCCGGCCCAGGAAGGTGCGTGGGACGCCATCGCCGAGGGAAACCACACTCTCGTCGTCGCGCCTACCGGCTCGGGCAAGACGTTGGCAGCGTTCCTCTCCGCGCTCGATCGAATTGCAGCCCTACCGGTCCCCGACGATCCGATGCGCCGGTGCCGGGTGCTATACGTCAGCCCGCTGAAGGCACTCGCGGTCGACGTCGAACGCAACCTGCGCGCGCCACTGGCGGGCATCCGCCACGCCGCGACCCGTATGGGCCTGCCGCCGCCGGACATTACAGTCGCCATGCGATCCGGCGACACCTCGGCGGACGAGCGCCGCCGCTTCGCCCGCCACCCCACCGACATCCTGATCACGACACCGGAGTCGCTCTTCTTGCTATTGACGTCCAGCGCGCGGGAAGCGCTGCGCGGGGTCGACACCGTGATCGTCGACGAGGTGCATTCGGTGTGCGCGACAAAGCGCGGCGCGCACCTGGCCCTTTCGCTCGAGCGCCTCGACGCCATTCTCGACGCACCGGCCCAACGCATCGGGCTCTCGGCCACGGTCCGACCGCTCGACGAGGTGGCGACATTTCTCGCCGGTGGTCGCCCGGCGACCGTCGTGGCGCCACCCATCGACAAGACCTTCGACCTGACGGTCGTCGTGCCTATTGAGGACATGTCATCACTCGGCGAACTCACCGGCGACCTTTCGGGGGCCGCTGCCGGGGCCGAGCGTCGCGCGTCGATCTGGCCACATGTCGAAGAACGCGTGCTTGACCTCATCGAGGCGCACCGGACCACCATCGTGTTCGCGAACTCCCGTCGACTCGCCGAACGGCTCACGGCACGGCTCAACGAGCTGGAGGACGAGCGCCGAGGCAACGCGCCGAACGACTCCGGCGTTGCCCCACCAGCGCAGATCATGGCCCAGTCCGGCGCCGGGCACCCGATGGCCGGCCCGCAGGTGGTGGCGCGGTCGCACCACGGTTCGGTGTCCCGCGAACAGCGGCAATTGGTCGAAGAGGAGCTCAAGGCCGGACGGATCCCCGCGGTGGTGGCCACCTCGTCTCTCGAACTCGGCATCGACATGGGCACGGTCGACCTGGTGGTCCAAGTCGAAGCTCCGCCATCAGTCGCGTCCGGGCTCCAGCGGGTTGGTCGGGCGGGCCACCAGGTAGGTGCGGTGTCGCGCGGGGTGATCTTCCCGAAGTACCGCGGCGATCTCGTCGAGTGTGCAGTGGTCGCGGAGCGGATGCAGATCGGAGCCATCGAGTCGATGCGCTACCCACGCAACCCGCTGGACGTGCTCGCCCAGCACATCGTCGCGATGGTGGCGATGGATCGGCTGACGGTGGCCGAGGTCGCGGAGATCGTCCGGCGCGCTGCCCCGTTCAGCGGGCTGCCGGATTCGGCGCTGGACGCAGTGCTGGACATGCTGGCCGGGCGCTATCCGTCCGATGCGTTCGCGGAACTTCGGCCACGGCTCGTCTGGGATCGGGTCACCGGTGAGCTCGCAGCCCGGCGAGGAGCGCAGCGTCTCGCGGTCACGAGCGGCGGGACGATCCCCGACCGTGGCCTGTTCGGCGTGTTTCTAGCCAGCGGCGACGGCCCGGGTCGCCGGGTTGGCGAGCTCGACGAGGAGATGGTCTACGAGTCGCGCGTCGGTGATGTGTTCCTCCTCGGCTCCTCGTCCTGGCGCATCGAGGACATCACCCACGACCGGGTGCTGGTGACGCCCGCTCCGGGCGAGATCGGCCGGATGCCGTTCTGGAAGGGCGACTCCCCGGGCCGCCCGGTGGAGCTGGGCCGGGCGTTGGGTGCATTCCTCCGGGAGGTAGCCGCGAGCGAGCCGTCGGCTGCTCAGGATCGGGCTCGCGCCGCCGGTCTCGACGAATGGGGCGCCGCCAATCTGCTTGCGTATCTAGCCGATCAGCGAGCCGCGACCGGCCACCTGCCGGACGACCGAACCGTTCTGGTCGAGCGATTCCGCGACGAGCTGGGCGACTGGCGACTGGTGGTGCACTCGCCCTTCGGGGCACCGGTCAACGCACCGTGGGCACTGGCGATCGGCGCTCGCCTGCGCGAAAGGTATGGGCTCGAAGCGCAGTCCATGCATTCCGACGACGGGATCGTGGTTCGCTTGCCGGACTCCGATGCCGAACCGCCCGGCGCCGATCTCGTCGTCTTCGATGCCGATGAAATCGAGGCGATGGTCACGGCCGAGGTAGGCGGCTCGGCACTGTTCGCGTCCCGGTTCCGGGAGTGTGCCGCCCGGGCTCTGTTACTTCCCAGACGGGATCCGAGGCGGCGAACTCCGCTCTGGCAACAGCGCCAAAGGGCCAATCAGCTGCTGTCTGTGGCCAGCGACTTCGGAGAATTCCCGATCGTCTTGGAGGCGATGCGGGAATGCCTGCAGGACGTGTTCGATGTGCCGGGACTCACCGACCTGATGCAGCAACTCGCCTCTCGGCAGGTGCGAGTCGTCGAGGTCGAGACGCAGGCCGCATCGCCCTTCGCTCGGTCGCTCCTGTTCGGCTATGTCGGCATGTTCCTGTACGAAGGCGACGCACCGCTCGCCGAGCGGCGGGCGCAGGCGTTGTCGTTGGATGCCACCTTGCTCGCCGAACTTCTCGGGTCGACCGATCTGCGGGAGCTTCTCGACCCGGTCGCGATCACGACTACCGAGGCCGAGTTGCAACGGCTGGCGCCTGATCGGCGCGTATCCGGAGTCGACGCCGTGCACGATCTCCTGCGCGTCGTCGGCGACCTGCGATCGGACGAAGCCATTGTGCGGGGTGCGACACCACAAGAGCTTGCCCTGCTCGAAGAGGCTCGCCGCGCGATCAGGGTACGGATCGCCGGTGAAGAGCGGTGGCTTGCCATCGAAGACGCCGGGCGGGTGCGCGACGCATTGGGTGTGGCGCTCCCGGTAGGTATTCCCGAGGTGTTTACCGAGCCGGTCCGAGACCCCCTCGGTGATCTGGTCGCGCGCTATGCGCGAACGCACGGGCCCTTCCTGGCCGAGGATGTTGCCACGCGGTTTGGCCTGGGGACAGCGGTGACGACAAGCGTCCTCGAGAGGATGCGGGCGACGGGCCGGATTGTGCTCGGCGACTTTCGGGTCGACCGCCCGCCCGCACCCGATGGCCGGCACGGGGGGCGGGAGTGGAGCGACGCTGAGGTCCTCCGGACTATCCGGCGCCGGTCGCTCGCTGCCCTGCGCCGCGAGATTGAGCCCGTACCGCCGGAGGAACTGGCCCGATTCCTGCCGGGCTGGCAGGGACTGGGACATTCCGCCACCCGAGGTGTCGATGGGCTGCTCCGAACGGTCGAGCAGTTGGCAGGCGTGCCGCTGCCCGTGAGCGCGTTGGAGACGCTGGTTCTGCCTAGCCGAGTGGCCGACTATGCGCCCAGGTGGTTGGACGAGCTGACGCTAGCCGGCGAGATCGTCTGGGCCGGCGCCGGATCACTGCCGAACCATGACGGCTGGATAGTCCTGGCGCCCACGGATACCGCTGACCTATTGCTGCCACTCCCCGAGTCGGACTCGCTCGAGCCGTTACATCGTGCACTGCTCGACGCGCTGGACGGCGACCAGGCCTTGTTCTACCGGGCGCTGGCGGACCGTGCCTCTACCGCCGGGATTGCCGGCGTCGACGACGGTGCGATCGCCGCTGCCATCTGGGATCTCGTGTGGGCGGGCTGGCTGACCAACGACACGCTCGGCCCGGTCCGCTCGCTGCTTGGCGCGTCACGCAGCACGACTCAGCCTCGACGCCGGCGCACTCCTCGGGGCCGGTACGCGCGCTACGCCGGACTGGCAGCAGGAGCCGGGTCCGGCCAGGGCCGAGCGGCGGCCGCACGTACCGCGCCTCCAGCCATGGCCGGACGGTGGTCGCGCCTCCCGCAGCCGGAGGCGGATCCGACCCGGCGTGCCGTCGCACTGGCGGATGTGCTGCTCGACCGCTACGGCGTGGTGACGCGAGGTGCGGTGGTCGCGGAAAGCGTGAGCGGTGGGTTCTCCGCGGTATATCCCGTCCTGAAAGCGGCCGAAGAATCTGGTCGGGTCCGCCGCGGGTACTTCGTCGAGGGCCTCGGAGCCTCGCAGTTCGCCGCGCCGGGTGCGATCGATCGGTTACGCACGCAATACCGTGGCCGGGAGGAGGCCACTGCGTCTGCGCTCGTGGTAGCCGCCGCCGATCCGGCGAATCCATACGGCGCGGCACTGCCCTGGCCGGATCGGCCCGCGTCAATTCACGATGACCCTGCACTGCCAACGGGTGACGCGGACACGGCTCGTCCAGCAACCAAGCCCGGTCGCCGGGGCCACCAGCCGGCGCGGAAGGCCGGCGCTTTGGTGGTTCTCGTTGACGGCGGCTGCGCGATATACGTCGAGCGCGGCGGGCGCACGGTGCTGTCGTTCACCGACGACCCCGGGGTCTTGCAGCCGGCGGCCGATGCGTTGGCGCTGGCGGTTCGGGATGGGGCGCTCGGGCGACTGTCCGTCGAGCGGGCCGACGGCGCGGCTGTCGTCACGTCACCGTTGGGCGACGCGCTCGAGGCGGCCGGCTTCCGTCCCACGCCACGCGGGTTACGGCTTCGCGGCTGAGGCAAAGACGCAGGATAGACCGATGCCCGAGGGTGACACGGTCTGGCTGACCGCCCACCGGTTACATCAGGCGCTCGCCGATCGAGAGCTGACTCTGTTCGACCTTCGAGTGCCGCAGCACGCGACGGCGGATCTGCGCGGCCAAACGGTCCGAGAAGTGGTCGCGCGGGGCAAACACATCCTGCTTCGGACGAGCTCGAACCTGACCCTGCACACGCACTTGCGCATGGACGGGTCATGGCGAATCGGACGGGCGGGGCGGCGCCCGCCAGGGCTGCCCGAGCACATGATGCGCATCCTGCTCGGCAACACCGAATGGTGGGCCGCCGGCTATCGAGTACACGATGTTGTGCTGCTGCGCAGCTCCGACGAAGGGCGGGTTGTGGGTCATCTCGGCCCCGACCTGCTCGGCCCGGACTGGGACGCCGCCGAAGCGGTCCGCCGGCTGCGACAGGACCCAATGCAGGAGATCGGGTTAGCGCTGGTGGATCAGCGCAACCTCGCCGGCATCGGGAACATGTACAAGTCCGAAGCCCTGTTCATCGAGCGGGTCAATCCGTGGACGCCGGTCGGTCATGTCATCGACCTGAACCGGCTGGTCGGAACGGCGTCCCGGCTGTTGATCATGAACCGGAGCCATCCGGAGCAGTCGACGACCGGTTTGCCAGGCCGGGGCCAGGAGCACTGGGTCTATGAGCGCGCGAATCAGCCGTGCCGACGCTGCCGAACCCCCATCAGCCGGGCCGACCAGGGTTCGCCGCCCTACCAGCGCGGCACCTACTGGTGCCCGAGCTGTCAATCGGCCTGAGGGCGATCCGGGGCCCGGGCGGCTACAGGGTCCTCCTCGATCC
>Ga0207683_10000460_pt1 | contig 37808 bp, 29 predicted proteins | sample KBSM73metaG_FD_184333 | JGI IMG/M metagenome (GOLD analysis project Ga0207683, IMG submission 184333) | Miscanthus rhizosphere microbial communities from Kellogg Biological Station, Michigan, USA - KBS M7-3 metaG (SPAdes) (version 2) | ecosystem: Host-associated > Plants > Roots > Rhizosphere >... | reverse complement strand
AGCGGCGGCATGTTCGTTTGCCCAGTTCAGTGCCACCGCACTCCCGCTTTGCAACACAACGATGAGCGGTTTGCCGGTAGCGGAGAGGGCCTCAAGGAGCTTCTGTTGTGGCGCCGGGAGGTCGAGGCTGGTACGGTCTCCGCCGACGAAGCCGGGGATCTTAATGGGCATCTCCTCGCCTTCGAGCTGCGGTGACAGGCCGACAAAGGCCACAACGACGCTTGCTTCTTTTGCGCGCGCAACGGCTTCGTCGAGTTGTGCCTGGGCGGGCGCTTGCCATTTGAGAGTCACGCCGCCGCCTGCCTGATCGCTGGAATGGGAATACTCGAACCGGAAGTCGTGCTCTTTGGTGTCGGTGAAGTCAACCGCGACGGAGGCTGGCTTGGCAAACTTCATGATGGGTGGCGCGGTTGGCGAGGCACCGGGGGCAGCCTTGAAGTTGCCCATCTCCGACATGTCGCCGGCAATTCGCAGGGATCCTTCTCCGATGACCTTGCCGTCGAGTACAAAGCGATAGCTTTCAGACGGCGAGTACGGGAAACTGTCGGCGGCTTCTACGGTGAAGACGTAGTGACCGGGCGCGGGCGCTGCGATGGTGCCACTCCAGCGAACGGAGTAGTTGTGCGTGTCGACTTCGGGAACGGGCATCGCGTTTTCCCAGTCGGCCTGGACGGCGGGCTCTGTCCCAAGGGCGACGGGACGGCCGGTCCAATCCGGTGTAGCAAAAAACTCGGTCTTCAAGCCTTTGTTCAATCCGAAGGCGGTTCGCGGGACCGGTACGCCAACGCCTTCCGCGAGGGTGGAACCCTGCGCGTAGAGGATGGGTGTGCTCTTGAACTGGTTCATGATGCCTTCGAGAGGCGTGATCGGGTGGAGCGGGGTGCCGACGTAGTTGCCGAGGATGGAGGTCAACTGATCAGCTGTCGGTCCTACGACTGCGATGTGTCCGGGAGCGCTCTTCAGCGGCAAGGCACCGTTGTTCTTGAGCAGAACGATTGATTCTTCGGCGGCTTTGCGAGCGGCGAGGCGGTTGGTGGTGTTTGCGGCGTCGGTGAACGGAATCTTATCGAGCGGATTTGCGCCTTGCGGATCGAAAAGGCCGAGTTGGAATCGCGCTTTATAGAGGCGCTCGGCCGCTTGCGTTACCAGATCTTCGGATACGAGCCCCTGGCGAACGGCATCGGCGAGCTTGTTGAAGCCGGGCGTCCAGATACTGCAGGACAGGTCTGTTCCCGCCTGTAAAGACAGGGCAGAGGAGTGCGTGATATCGGGCGTTTTCTTATGCCCCTGATTCACGTCGACAATCGCGCCGCAGTCGGAAACAACGAAGCCCTTGAATCCCCAGGCATCGCGAAGATGATCTTTGAGCAGCATTTTGTTTGTGCAGGCCGGCCACTCGTCGATGGAGTTGTAGGCGCACATCACGGATTGCACTTTGCCCTCAGTGACGGTGGCACGAAAGGCGGGCAGGTAAGTCTCTTCGAGATCGCGCTCGCTCGGATTGACATTGAAGCCATGGCGCAACTGCTCGGGGCCGCTATGCACTGCAAAGTGTTTGCTGGTGGCTACCGCGCGCAGATGATCGAGGTCGCTGCCCTGCACGCCTCCAATAAAGGCGATGCCGAGGCGGCCCGTCAGGAACGGATCTTCGCCGTATGTCTCCTGACCGCGCCCCCAGCGGGGATCGCGGAAGATGTTGATGTTGGGCGACCAGAAGGTGAGCCCATAAAAAATGCGGTGATTTCCTTCTCGCTGGGCCTGATTGTATTTGGCGCGGGCTTCGGTGGAGATGACATTCCCCATCTTGTTCACGATGGATGTGTCCCATGTGGCCGCCATGCCGATAGCTTGCGGAAAGACGGTGGCATATCCTGCGCGGGCCACACCGTGGAGAGACTCGTTCCATGTCTGGTAATCGGGAACGCCGAGCCGCGGAATCGCCGTGGCCCAGTCTTCAAGCTGCGCAGCCTTTTCGTCGAGGGTCATGCGACCAACGAGGTCGTGGGCGCGCTCTCCAGCGGAGAGCTTTGTATCAAGGTAAGCAGGCTGTTGGGCCGGAGCGAGAGTGGCGAACACGGCAAAGATGAGCGGCAACAGTAAAAGCCGGCGGCAAACGGACGTCATTCCATTCCTCCATAGGGCAGCACTCGAATTGAAGCGCGGCACTGGGCTGAATCTCTCTGCTCTGAGGTCTGTGCGGAAGTCGCAAGGACCCGGTGCGAAATTCTCATTCGCGCGCGTCTGAGAAAGAAAGGTCAGTCGGCAAGAACTCTACTAGGCCGAGGGTATTGTTGGCTAGCTTTATCGCTTTACTAGTGGAAAATTTGCGGGACTGCGGCCTGCAGGCGGGACTAGTTCGCCGAACTCTCCATCCGATCGAGAACCGTCTTCATCCTGTCGAATTCGGCGCGGCCGTGAAGCGGCTTCAGTCGCGGATCGGCCAGCATTTGAAAGAACCAGGGGCACCGGGCATCCGAGGCAGTCTGCAACGCTTCGATCGCGCCATCCAGATCGCCGAGAGCCACGCAAATTGCCGAGGTGAATGAAGTTGGTACAAACCGCTCCCGGCTAAGCCATTGCAGCCGTTCGAGAATAGCCTGGGCTTCCTCGCGCTTTCCGTCGCAGGCCAATGCATATCCATGGGCGGCCGCGGCGATGTCGAAGTACGGCGATCGTCGCGCGAGATTCTCCGCCAAATGTACCGCCCTTTCTGTTTCGCCGTTGAAAGCGAGAATGATGCTTCCATAGAGGTCGGTGCCTTCGTGCTCTGGAAAGATCTCGAGCGCTCGCTCGATCTGCTCCAGGCTTTTCGAGGAGTCTCCTGCGAGGTGGTAGGCCCACGCCAACCGCGCGTTCAGCCACGGGGAATATGGATCGAGGGGCAGAGCGGCGCGCATCGAGTCAATAGCTTCGGAGAACCGATGGCGACTCAGAGCCATCATGGACCGGAGCCGCGTGATCGAGCCATCATGAGGCAAATAGGCACTCGCTGCAAAATTCTTAAGGGCCTCGGAGAGATTCCAATCCACGTGGAATTTGACCCACCCGAGCGCGGGCAGCAGTGCCTGCGCCTCATCGTGCGAGGGAGAAGTATTTTCACCGGCCCAGCGCACCTTGCCTGCTGCGACACTCGGCGCAATAAAGCCATAAAACGACTGCGCGATGCAGGCATTGGCGAGATCAACACGCGCTGTGATTGACTGGGGATCGAGCTCGATAGCCCGAATCAGGTGCTGCACTCCGTCTTGCATGCGATGGCGCTGAATCGATTGACACTCATGGTGGCCACGGAGGAACAGTTCATAAGCCTCGCGACGGGCGGGATCATAAGCACTCGAATCTTCGTGCTCGGCGGCGGCAGAGAATGACAAGCTCTGTGAATTGAGCCGAATGAAGAGCCGCTGTGCCAGTTCCGATTCCAGCCCGGCAACGTGGGATCGCGCCACGAGCATGTCTTCGACCCAAATCTGTGTGCCATCCACCACTCGAATCATTTCAACGCGCAGTCTGAAGTGTTGCGGCAGCGCGCGCAGGGTTCCAGCGAGGACAAGATCCGCATGAAGGGCCTCGCCAACCTGTTGAGCTGTGAATCCACGACCAGCCAGCGTAAAGACAGAATCCCGTGCCAGTATGAGGGCCGGCGGGAAGCGGTCCGAGGTGAGCAGCGCGATGGTTTCTTCAGCGATGGCGGGGCCGAGATGCGGCGGTATGTTGAATCCCGACGCGAATGGCATCACCGCCAATCTGGGGATCTCGTCAGCGGGAAGTTCCTGGCGTTTGTGTATCTCAACGGAAACGCGGTATCCGCGTTTATAGACGGTTTCGATGCACTGTTCGGGCTCTAACCGTTCGCGGAGCGAGGACATGCATTTGGTGACGCTGTCTTCTGTGACGTGAACATCGCCCCAGAGTTCCTGTCTCAATTGCTGATGCGTCACGATATGGCCGCCGTAGTGCAGCAAGAGACGAAGCGCAGTCAGTTCCTTCTGGGGAAGATGGATTCGTGCGTTTGCCCGAAACAGTGTGCCATCAGATAAAAGCCTGAACTTGCCAAAGACTATTTCGCTCTCAGTTGTATGGGGCGAAGAGAAATCGGACTTTCTCAGCCGAACCATTTCATTCCTCAAAGTTCCTGTTCACCGGGCTTATAAAAGTCCGTCTAACTCCAGCGACGTTTTCTCCGTTGGCAAAGGAAGCTTCCGGATCGAAACCCAGGGAAGAAAGAGAAAGTCTCAACCGTAGTGAAGTCGCCCTGAAAACGTCCCATTTTGCGACCTCATTATCTACCCCTAACCTGCCGGACGCGTGTGATAACACAGGGTTTTTGTGCACTAAGTAGTAATCAGGGCGAAGGTTACCTGCCAGTAAGTGCTTGCGTGTTTTTCAGCTAGCTGGATGCTGACTGTCCCGTTTCAGAACAGTCAGCATCGATGGCGGAAGGAACTGCGTTTCGAAGGCGGGAGAAATCTTAATACTTTGACTTGAATGCGTAGGTCAGGCCCATCGTAAATTGAAACGAGTTTCTCTGCGTTGGCGGAAGAGAATCGGGAGGGTTATTCAGGTAGCTGTCGAGGGTTCCGACTGAAAAGGAGAAGTTCTTGTAGACCGGAAATGCGAAGGTGTTTATCTCGTTGGCAGAATACTTGCTTGGGTCGTTGTAAGCGGGGATGAACGCAATTCCCTGGGTAAAGGTCATGAACTTTTCGTGAAGCACGTAGTCGAGGGCGAATGTTGAGCCGATCAGGTTGTCTTCGGTGGAACCTCCGGAGATGAACGACCTTCTTTCGTACTGGATTGTCCCCTTCACGTCAGCCTCCTGCTTTGGCGTCTTGAGAAAGGTCCAACCGAATCCTCCACCATAGATTTGCTGCAGGTCCAGGTTCTGTGCGTAGTTGTGGTCGTAGGCTATCTGGACGAGACCATAGAAACGAGGCGTCAAGTATTCATCCCGTTCCACCTCCGCATGAAAGAGAGCGGATTTTGTGACCACTTCCGGTACAAAGATTTCGGGGCTCACCGGTGTAGCTGGGATCGTATACGCAGGCTCCGTGATCTTCCCAAACGATCCCGTGAAAGCAGCAGACGTGCGATTTTTCGGTCTCAGCCAAGTCACTGTTGGGACGATTCGAACAATGCCTAAACCTCCTGAGAACGTGTACTGATTTTGTGTTGCGGCCACCAGGCTGCCTCCCGCCGTTGCAGCCCCATTCCATCCGGCGAAGAAGCCCGGCCTGTGGTGCAACTGCTGGTTCAAGGCCGCTTCATCCACGATGTATTGTGCGTTGCCCACGGGCATTGGCGCGATCGCTGGAGCGTTGGCTGGGTGCACTGTAATAGATTGGTTTGACATCTCCACAGTTCCGAGGGGGATCTGCGCCGCTTCCTTCTTCGTGAGAACATTCCCATTTTTGTCGAGCACTGCGAATTTTCCATTCGTGTGCAACTCTTTGACCTTGTCCCAGGCCAGAGTTACATCGCCGAGCGAATCGGTGTGAAAGATGATCTTCCCATCTGCGGAACTCACGAGTTTGCCGTGCAGCGTGTCTCCATCGCTGAGTACTAACTCGTCGGGAGCGGGTTTGGCCTGCGCATCGACTCGTTGAACACCGGAGAGACTAATGGCTGTCAAGGCTAGGAGGGTGAGGAAGGAGAATCTTGATTGTGTCGGTGCGGGGCGATTGAGATCTGAAACTGCGGCTAAGCCGAAACACAGGGTCATGGGGGATGATCCTTTTCAGTGAGATTGAAGGGCCAGGCAAGGCGCTCTGTCTCTTTTTGAGATGCTAAATCGGGATGCCCAACTGTGCCACCTGCAACATTCAGAAATCCTTCAGAAGTTGGAGGATATTTCGCGGGCAGACTATCTGGCGAGGTGATTGTAATGTCAAATTCGCCTGATTATTCCCGATGGTCTCTTGAACCCTACGGCATTGGCACGAAGCTTAGAGCACTGCGAACCCAGAAGCGATTAACTTTGTCGCGTCTCTCGTCAGAAACAGGCCTCTCGACTGCATTGTTGTCGAAACTGGAAACGGACCGGATGGTCCCCACGCTTCCAACACTTGCCAATATCTGCCGCGTATACGGCATTGGGCTGAGTTACTTCTTTTCTGACGCCAGCGAACACACGATTTCCATCACGCGGAAGGCTCACCTGATCGGCGGTGGACGCAATCAGGAGTCGGTGAAGCATACACCGCTGAACGCGTCGCCCAATTCGCAACTTGTCGTGGAAATGATCGAGTTCCCTCCGGGAGGCGCTGCGAGCATCTCAGAAGTTGGTCGCCGGACGACGAGCGTTGTTTACGTGCTTGAGGGCCGACTGAAGCTCGATGCAGGTGGCGCACAGGAGGAACTAGATGCGGGTGACTGTATCTACCTGGAGAGCCAAATCGCAATCGCATGGAGCGCCGTCGGCAAGAGCACATGTCGCGTGTTGATGGTGTCTCCGGCAAGCCCTCGCGATGTTTCCGCGGGATAGGCCGCACGGGAGCAGGATTATAACTCGGGACGCACGCCGGGTTTGCCGGGTCTGGTGTCGGTCTGTACGATGATTTGGTCGTTCAAGGGACAAGAGAGCATGCGACCCAATTTGAACCTGATGAAGGCGACTCTTACAGGAGCGCTTGGAGGCCTGTTATTCGGTTTTGACACTGTCGTCATCTCCGGGATTATTGATTCCGTTGTCCGCTTATATGGGCTGAGCGACTACGGCAAGGGCTGGACGGTCGCCATTGCGCTGATCGGCACAGTGGTGGGATCTTTTGGAGCCGGCGTTGTGGGGCACAAGTTGGGAGGCCGCGAGACTCTGCGGCTCACGGCGGTTCTCTACGTGGTGTCGGCACTTGGAAGCGCTCTCGCATGGAACTGGCCATCCCTCATGGTGTTTCGATTCATTGGAGGGCTGGGCATCGGAGCTTCGTCAGTTCTCGGCCCCGTCTACATCGCTGAACTTTCGCCGGCAAAATGGCGTGGGCGGCTTGTCGGAGCTTTCCAGTTCAACGTGGTGTTTGGCATTCTCGTGGCCTACACCTCCAATTACCTGATCAGGCTGCTGCATTTGGGTGCGGCAGAGTGGCGTTGGCAGGTGGGCGTAGCCGCAATCCCCGCGCTCGGGTTTTTGGCATTGCTGTTCGGAATTCCCCGTAGCCCCAGGTGGTCCGCTTCTCGCAATCGCATCGATGAGGCTCTTGCCGTGCTGAAACTGATGGGCGACCCGGATCCAGAGGCAGAACTGGCGGACATCCGTGCGGCGCTGGCTGAGGAACACGCGACAGCCCATGAGCCCGTCTTCCGCTGGAAATACCGCTATCCTCTGTTTCTCGCGATCACCATCGGCGCATTCAACCAACTGGCCGGAATCAACGCAATTTTGTATTACCTGAACGACATTTTTACCGCTGCCGGCTTCAGTCAGTTGTCGGGCGATCAGCAGGCGATCGCAATCGGTTTTACGAATTTGATTTTCACGATGATTGGGATGGCGGCGATTGACAAACTCGGACGGAAGACACTGCTGTTGATCGGCGCCGCGGGCACGGCCAGTTGTCTTGCGGGAGTCGCGTGGATTTTCAGCTCTCATTCACACCAGGGTGCTCTGGTGTGGCTGCTCATTACGTACATTGCTTTCTTTGCGCTCTCACAAGGGGCGGTCATCTGGGTCTACATCGGGGAGGTTTTCCCGAATGCCGTGCGCTCCAAGGGTCAGGGGGTGGGGAACGCGAGCCACTGGACAATGAACACGATCATCGCGCTGGTGTTTCCTGTGCTGGCGACGTCCATGGGCCGCGGCGCTCCCTTTGTTTTCTTTTCGGTGATGACCGTTGTTCAGTTCCTGGTGGTCCTTTTCACTTATCCGGAGACGAAAGGGCAGACGCTGGAAGCGTTACAGCGCCGGCTCGTACCCGCCGACTGATCGCTTGCCCGACGGAGTTGGCGGGCTCTTCGGCTTTGAGAACGACTGATTCCGATTTTTCCCTGCGTGACCTGTATCACCGGCTAAAACGCGTTCATGCCCTATAGGTAAAGTGTGGGGTGCGGTGCAGTGGGATTCAAAAATCTTTCCCACTCCGGTCGAAGCCGCGCCTACGAGGTCGAGAATGGATCAAGTTGTATATCCGATTTCAGAACAGGTGAAGGAAGTGGTGCAGGCCGTGGTGGAGGCACTGCGCATTCCGAAGTCTGAAGAGGTTCCTCCATCGGTTGCCGCCAACTCCTTTGAAGCCGAGGCGTTGCGTGCCGAAATTATCAAGACTGGGCGGAAGCTCTGGGCTAGGGCCTACGTCGACGGCAACGGCGGAAATATCAGTGTTCGACTGGGCTCGAAGTACGTGCTCTGCACCCCGACCATGATGAGCAAAGGCGACCTCGAGCCTGCGGACATCTGCCTTTCCGATCTCGAAGGAAATATTCTGGCGGGCGACCGGCTGCGTACCAGTGAACTGCTGTTGCACCTTGAGATTTACAAGGCCAATCCGCGCGCGCGAGCGGTGCTTCATTGCCATCCGCCATATGCGACGGCATTTGCGCTTGCCGGCACTCCTCCGCCGGTCGGCCTGATTACGGAATATGAGGTCTTTATTGGTCCGACGGCAGTAGCTCCCTATGAGACTCCTGGGACACAGGCATTTGCAGAGACAGTGCTGCCCTTCGTTCAAGATCACAACACAATTCTGCTTGCTAACCACGGTGTGGTTTGCTGGTCTGATACCGTAACCCACGCGGAATGGCTGGTTGAGGTTCTCGACGGGTATTGCAAGACTTATCTGATTGCGCAACAGATAGGGAAGCCTCTGGCATTCATTCCCGAGGAGAAGATCAAGGAAATCCTCGTGCTGAAGCGCCGCCTTGGTTTCCCCGACGCGCGCATGGAAATGCTTCCAGAACTGGATTCCGAAGCACCGCGTGAGAGCGCTGAGCTGGAACAGCTGGTAAAACGTGTGGTGGCACGGCTCGAAGAGCGGTAAAGCCTTGATGGATGCCCTATGGGGGCGAGAAGAAAGCGAAACCGTGTTACACTAGCTTTGCGCTCAGTGATTTGGTCGTGAGCGGCGGTTGCCCTTCTTTTAAGGCAATTCAGCCTGGCACAGATTTCCCCAAGCCCCTACAGCGTGACCACCTCGGGCTGGAGCAGTTCTTCAGCAGATTTTGGGTTGGTGCCGGACGGCAGTGAGTCGTTTGGCGGTACAAGTAGCGTGTGGCAGATCCGGGTTGCGGGTGTTTCCCCTAGTAAATGCCTGCCGGCCAGTCCGAGGGACGTATTTGGTTCACCCTTACGCATATTTTGAAAAGCGGGCGCGCGCCCGATAAGAAATTGTGTGCGCGACAGCAAGTCCGGTTCCGACTGCAGGCCTCAAGGAAAAGAGGCTCCGGGACCCAGGAAAAGATCCTATTTTGACGACACAGTTTTCTCAGTTCACCCTTTCGACCGCCCTTCAAGCGCGGCTTGACGCTAACAAATTCGTAACCCCAACGCCGGTTCAAGCGGCAGCGATTCCGCCTGCATTGGAGGGACGCGACGTGCTTGCCACCGCGCAGACGGGCACAGGCAAGACGCTCAGCTTTCTCATTCCGATTGTTGAAATGATGCAGAAGAACGACGCGCCCGGAGCGCAGGCCCTCATCCTGCTGCCCACTCGCGAGCTTGCGATGCAGGTGGAGCGGGCATTCCTTGCCATTCGCTCAAACCATAAACAAACCGCGGCCCTTGTGGTAGGTGGGCTTGCGGAACAATCGCAGTTGCAGGCGATTCGCCGCGGTGCGCGACTCATTGTGGCTACCCCGGGGCGCCTTGAGGATTTCCTCAAGCGCAAGCTGGTTCGGCTCGATGGAGTGAAAATTCTTGTCCTCGACGAGGTTGACCGGATGCTCGATATGGGCTTTCAGCCGGCGATCGCACGCATTGCCTCGATGCTCCCTGAGGTTCGGCAGACGCTCTGCTACTCCGCGACGCTTGAAGGCGCTGTCAAGGATGTGGCGCGCAAATATCTCAACAATCCTGTGCGTGTCGAGATCGGTTCGATCTTGAAGCCGGCCGAGAACGTTGAGCTGCGCACCTTTGAAGTGGCTCCGGACAAGAAGCAGGATTTGCTCGAGCACCTGCTTGGGTCTGAAGAAGGAAGCTTCCTGGTCTTTGTTCGCACCAAGCACGGTGCGGACCGCGTGGCTCGGCGGCTTACCCGTTCTGGATGGTCGGCGACCCAGATTCATGGCGACAGGTCGCAGGCGCAGCGCAATTCAGCATTAAGGAGCTTTTCTGAGGGACGTCACCGCGTATTGGTGGCAACAGACGTGGCTGCTCGGGGCATCGATGTTGCGAACGTGGCTCACGTGATCAATTTCGACATGCCCAAGGTGGCGGAAGATTTTGTTCATCGTGTGGGCCGGACCGGTCGGGCCTCTGCTCGGGGTGTTGCCTCGACATTTGCGGGACCTGCGGAGCGCGGCGAACTGCGCAAGATCGAGCGCACGCTTTCGATCCAGATGAAGCGGTTTCGGGTAACGGCGCTGAGCGAGAACGCGGCCTAGAAAGAGAATGGATCGGGGCCGGGGATTGCTTTGATCCTCGGCCTGTTTGTTTTTTGGAAGTTGCGGGCGGCAGATCCCAGGTGAACGTGATGCGGCCAACCGCGATGGTCGTCTGATTTGGGCGTGTAACGAGCCTGCTTTCCGTTGACTCTGCATCCAGATTCCGGTATTCTAAGGTCCTTGCGCGGTGTTGCGCCTGGGGTCTGTGTGTGTTGACCTGGACCCGGCTGGTAGAGCCCCCGAAAGAGGATTTACCGGAACAGGCCATCGGCTGCTGGATGCGAGCTTTTAGTCGTAAGTCCAGATCAGTCAGAGCCCTTTGAGGGTCAGCCCCCGCAGCAGTTCTCACCCGAACAGATTTGTTTGGAAGTGGGTGGAAATCAGGGCCCGTGCGCATTGCGTGGGCAAAGGCGCTTTGCGCCGCAGTTTTCGTAGCAGCATAGATGTCTAGAGGGCAGGAGAGAGATGGGTACCTTTGTTCCGAGCGGCAAGGATATTGACCGCAAGTGGTATGTGGTGGATGCCAGCGGTCAGACGCTGGGCCGACTGGCGACCAAGGCTGCTGACGTATTGAGCGGCAAGCTGAACCCCCAATATGTGCCGTACATCGACATGGGCGATCACGTGATCGTGATCAACGCTGAGAAGGTGCGGATCACCGGCCTGAAGGCTCAGAGCAAGCAATATCGCCGGTACACCGGTTTTCCCGGCGGTCTGCGTGAAGAGTCGTATACCCGTCTGCTTGCCCGCAAACCGGAGAAGATTCTCGAAGAGGCTATCAAGGGAATGCTGCCCAAGAGCAAGATGGGGCGCCAGATGGCAACCAAGCTGAAGGTTTATCGCGGCGACAAGCATCCGCACCAGGCGCAGGGGCCGGTGGCTTTGGATGTCGCCTCGCGCAGTTTCTAGCGACCAGCTGAAACTACGAGATGTAGCGGATTTTGAAAATGGATTTGGCCGGTCGTATATAAGCCGGCGGAGAGAGTCAAGAGAGAATGGCAGATCTGGTTCAATACTACGGAACGGGCCGCCGCAAGTCGGCGATTGCCCGCGTCTTTCTGCGTCCAGGAACTGGCGAGTGGAAGGTCAACGGCAAGAAGTTCGAAGAGTATTTTGTGACTGAGCAGCAGCGTGCATCCGCCAAGCGTACCTTGGTTGTTGCAGAGCTGGCCTCAAGCTTCGACGTGCTGACCACCGTGAGCAGCGGCGGAGTGGCTTCGCAGGCCGATGCCGTGAAGATGGGCGTTGCCCGTGCATTGGTTCTGTTTAACCCTGAGCTCCGCAAGCTGCTCAAGGCCGAAGGATTGATGACTCGCGACGCACGCCAGAAGGAGCGCAAGAAATACGGCCAGAAGGGCGCCCGTAAGCGGTTCCAGTTCTCGAAGCGCTAGATTTCAGTTCGAAGTTCTCAGTTTCTGGTTGTCTTTGACAATTTCGGGCTGAGAATGGACAGGTACCACCATCTCCCGCATAAGCGGGTTCAATCCGGGCCACTGCAGCACAAGCCCGGATGCAATCCACGAAGGAGGCCAATGGCCACGATCACAATGAAGGAGCTGCTCGAAGCGGGTGTTCACTTCGGGCATCAGACCAAGCGCTGGAATCCCAAGATGAAGGAATACATCTTCGGCGAGCGCAATGGGATTTACATCATCGACTTGCAGAAGACGCTCAAGCTCTTCAAAGACGCGTCGAAGTTTGTGACAGATCTGTGCGCTAGCGGCAAGACGATTCTCTTCGTCGGCACCAAGCGCCAGGCGCAGGATGCCGTGGCCGAAGAGGCCAACCGCGCGGGAATGCCGTACATCAACCAGCGCTGGCTGGGCGGACTGCTCACCAACTGGGTTACTGTGCAGAAGTCGGTGAAGCGCCTTCAGGAATTGGATGATATGGCCACGGACGGCCGGTACGAGCTGCTGACCAAGAAGGAAGTCATTCGCCTCGAGCGGGAACGGAAGCACCTGCAGGCGAACCTAGCCGGCATCAAGAACATGAAGCGCCTGCCCGACGCGCTGTTCATCGTCGACTCCAACAACGAAGCGATTGCCGTGAAAGAAGCCCGCAAGCTGGGCATTCCGGTAGTTGCTGTTGTGGACACGAACTGCGACCCGACGGTGGTGGACTACGTGATTCCTGGCAACGACGATGCATTGCGTGCGATTCGCCTTTTTACCTCGAAGATCGCCGAGTCGGCGGCCGAGGGCGTGAACCTGGTGGGCGACAAGGCGTTCGCAGCGGACGAGCTGCCCGAGTCTACCTCGGAAGAGGCGGTTTCTGCGGAGACTGCGCCAGCCGAAGAAGTGGATCTCGAAGCGGCTTTGGGCGGCGGCATTCGCAAGGCCCCGGCGGCGGTTGCGGCTCTGGACGAAGCGGAAGTGGCCGAGGGCGCTCTCTAAGACTTCAAAGCGCGCCAAGGCGCGCAAACCGAGACAAGCGTGGCCGCGAAGCTTGGTTGCCACGCTTTTCTTTTGGCACCTGCGGTGTGACTGACTCGGTCGGTTTTGTGGGCTGGCCGCGAGATAAACAGCCGACGCAACGCTGAATCGATTCAAAGAAAATGAATTGGGGAAACGAGAAGGAAGCGAGATGACTACAGTGAGCGCAAAGATTGATGCCAAATTGGTGAAGGAACTTCGGGACAAGTCCGGCGCGCCGATGGGTGACTGCCTGAAGGCACTGCAAGAGACAAACGGAAATATCGAGGAAGGGTTTGTGGTGCTGCGCAAGCGCGGCATGGCTTCGGCACAGAAGAAGGCTGCCCGCAGCACAAACGAGGGCGCGGTTGGCACGTACATCCATGCGGGCGGCAAGATCGGTGTTCTGCTCGAGGTGAACTGCGAAAGTGACTTTGTAGCCCGTACTGAGGATTTTCAGGAATTGCTCAAGGACATCGCGATGCACATCGCGGCCAGCGATCCTCGCTACGTAAAACCGGAAGACGTCAGCGCGGAGGATCTAGAGCGCGAGAAAGAGATTTATCGCGCCCAGGCAGCCGCGACCGGCAAGCCTGCGAACATCGTGGAGCGAATGCTTGAGGGCAAGATGGCTAAGTTTTACGAGGAAGTCTGCTTGCTCGAGCAGCCTTTTATCAAGGACCAGGCTGTCAGCATCAAGGAACTCATCGCGCAGAAGGTTGGCAAGCTGGGTGAGAACATCACAGTGCGCCGCTTTGCGCGCTTCAAGGTGGGTGCGCCCGACTGGACTGTAGCCCAGACAAAGGCATTGGAAGCGGCAGGGGAGTAGTAGGCCGCATTCGCACGAAGCCCGGCGATGGCCCGGAGCATTTGCTCCGGGCCATCGCCTTTTTTGCGCTGGATCGCGTGTGGACCTTGTTTCAGGAGCGAATCGGTTCCTGATTTCTTGCTTGCCTCGACTTTTCGATCATTGTGATCCGTGGCACCGTTTGCGCGAGGATTTCGCTCTAGACTCAGTCTTCCATGAGAGCATTATCGAGGGTTGCCGCTCTGTGCATTTTTGCCTCCAGGCGGAAGCCGGATTTCATTGCCTCAAAACGTATCTGAAAGCCGATCGATTTGCTCATCTCGGTTTTCTCGACAGCAATCTTTCATCAGGTTTTTGCGCGAGGTGCACTCTTGAAAGTTCTTGAAATGCCGTGGCTAGCCGTCCTCATTTTCATGATCGCCGGACTGGTGAACACTCCGGAAATGAAGTCCCAGAGCGCAGGCGCGCTTGCCCTGATGCCCATGCCCGCGCATGTCACGCAGGGGGACGGGCAATTCATCATAAACGGGAATTTTGCGGTCGAGCTTCAAGGGTACAAAGATACTCGCGTCGCGTCGGCGAGATCGCGTTTTCTGGATGTCCTCTCCCGGGAAACTGGCATTCCCTTTTTCGGCACGGAGATGAGTGACCATGCCGCCAATTTCAATGTCAAGACTGCCGGGGCCAGCGATGCGGTGCAGAGATTGGGCGAAGACGAGTCGTATCACCTCGAAATCTCGACCAATCATGTCGAATTGACAGCGCCTAATCCTCTGGGCGTACTGCATGGATTCCAGACGTTTCTGCAACTGGTTCGCATCACGCCACAGGGATTCAGCGTTCCTGTCGTAACAATCGATGACAAGCCGAGATTCCCATGGCGCGGCCTGATGATTGATGTCGGCCGGCATTTCATGCCCGTTCCCGTGATCGAGCGCAATCTTGATGGCATGGAAGCGGTGAAGCTGAATGTCTTTCATTGGCATTTGTCTGAAAACCAGGGCTTTCGCATCGAAAGCAAAGTGTTCCCGCTTCTCCAACAAAAAGGTTCCGACGGCCTGTATTACACGCAGCAGCAGATTCGCGAAGTGATCCAGTACGCGCGCGAGCGGGGAATCCGAGTGATCCCGGAATTTGACATGCCTTGTCATACGACTTCCTGGTTCGTCGGGTATCCTCAACTCGCCAGCGGAGCAGGGCCCTACAAGATTGAAACGCGTTGGGGAGTTTTCGATCCCGCGATGGACCCCACTCGCGAAGGCACATATCAGTTTCTGAGCCAGTTTTTGGGAGAGATGACTGCGCTCTTTCCCGATGCTTACTTCCATATCGGCGGCGATGAGTGCAACGGAAAAGAATGGGATGCGAATCCGCGAATTCAGGCTTTTATGAAAGCCCATGGGTTCAAGGATGATGCTGCGCTACAGTCTTACTTCACAGCGCGGGTGCAGAAGCTTGTCGCGGCGCGTCACAAGATCATGGAGGGTTGGGACGAGGTATTACAGCCAGACACGCCTAAGAACGTCTTGATTCAGTCGTGGCGCGGGCCAACAGCATTGGCCGAGGCTGCGCGGCAGGGCAACCGCGGCATACTCTCAACCGGGTACTACGTTGATTTGAACCAGTCGGCAGCGCAACACTACCTCGCCGATCCGTTGGCAGGGGAAGGCGCCTCACTAACGCCCGAACAAAAGGAGCGCGTCCTGGGTGGGGAAGCAGCGATGTGGAGCGAGTTTGTTACGCAGGAGAACATGGACAGCCGTATCTGGCCTCGCACCGCCGCGATTGCCGAACGCCTTTGGTCGCCACAGGAACTGCGCGATGTGCCGTCGATGTATGAACGTCTCGCGGTCATATCGCTAAAGTTGGAGTACTACGGTCTGAAGCATCGTTCTTCAACAGACATGATGTTGCGGCGAATGACGGGGAAATCTGAACCAAAGTCCCTCAAAGTTCTTGCCACCGCCGTACAGCCACCTGAGGGATATGCGCGGGGGGCACTGAAGGCTTATGACAATCGCACTCCGCTCAATCGGCTCGTAGATGCTGTTCTGCCCGAGAGCGACAGCGCCCGTATATTCGGCGAGCTCGCCAAAAATATTGTCGCGGGAAAAGCGTCCGCCCAGCAGTGGGCCCAGGCGCGAGAATGGCTTACACTTTGGCGCGAAAATGACGCGAAGCTTCAACCGCGGTTGAATGATTCCGAGCTTACGGCGGAACTGGTTCCGGTATCGCTTAAGCTCTCTCAAGTAGCGGCTATCGGTCTGCAGGCTCTTGATGATTTGCAGAACCATCATGCTGTCAATGAGGCCGCGTTGCAAGATCAGATGCGGGTGCTCAAAGATGCCGAAAAACCCGAAGCCGTCTTGCTGGATATGGTCGTTCCTTCGGTGAGACTGCTGGTGCAGGCAACCGGCGCTCATTAGAGATGCCCGGAACTCTTCTACCACCTTGACTTGACGAATTCGTGAATGCAAATATGAATGAATGCCTTCGCGAGAACACTTCAATCTGGAACGCTTCTTCCAGGCGCTGGGAGATACAACGAGGCTGCGCCTGCTCAATCTCATGGGCGACCAGGAAATCTGTGTCTGTTATCTTGTTGAGATCCTGGGATATCCGCAACCCAAGATCTCGCGCCATCTCGCCTATCTCAGGAGCGCTGGAATTGTGAGTGCGCGGCGTGAGGGAAAGTGGATGCACTACAGGATCGTGATGCCTCGCCACAACGGCGCTGCGCAGATTCTGCGCGAGACACTGGCGGCGTTGAAAGAAGAGAAGGGAATGCAGGCGGATCGGCTGCGTCTGGGAAGAGCTTGTTGCACGCCGAGGAAGATTCCCGCCCTGGAAGGCGCGCCGTTACCGATCGTTCTCGAAGCAGTGAATTGCGAATTGTGCTGATGATTTTCCGGCGGCATCGCTGTGGATACGCTCATCTACATTGAACTGGAAAAGCGTCAGCGAGAGCTTTGCTTTACAAATTGTCGCGCGGCAATCAGGATCATCGCGCAGCCCATCGCGGTGAGAATGACCGCATTGAGCCACAACTCTCGCATTCCCGCTCCGCGCAGGATGATGCCGCGCAGGATTTGAATGTAATAGGTCGCCGGAATCAGGCGGCTGATTCCCTTGAAGAACGACGGCATATTGTCAATGAGAAAGATGTAGCCGGAGAGAAAGATCGACGGCAGAATCGTGCCCATTGACAACTGAAATGCCTCTGCCTGCGTGTGCGCACGTGTTGAGATGACGAGGCCGAGAGCGAGCACCGTTAACAGAAACGGCAGGGACATCGCCAGCAGGAGAAGTACGCTGCCGTGAATCGGAACGAGGAAGATGACTCGCATGACAAACAGAATTGCGCAGAGTTCCCCGAACGCAAGCACCCCGTAGGGGATCATCTTGCCGACCATAAGTCCGAGAGGGGCCACGGGGCTCATGGTGAGTTGTTCAAGCGTGCCACGTTCGCGCTCTCGCACCAGGCTCAAGGCGATCAGCAGAATGGTCATCACCTGAAGAAGAATTGCGATGAGGCCAGGCACAAAGAAATTTGCCGAACGCGTAGCCGGGTTGTAGAGCACGGAGGGACGCACTTCGATCGGCATGTTGCCCGTGGGCAGAACGCGAACGACGGACGCCTGGAGCGCGATTCCTGTGGATGTGCTGACCGCCTGGCCTGCGACGGTTGAGTCTGATCCATCAACGAGGACGAGGACACTTGCGCTGGTGCCATCCTGAAGTCGTCGCGCGTAATCGAAAGGGATGCGAACGCCGACTCGGGCTTTGGCGGAGCGGATCGCTGCGTACATCTCATCGGGCGATCGAGCGTAAATCTTGAGCGCAAAAACATCGGAGCTGGAGAATCGTTCGAGAAGACGGCGGCTCTCTTGGGTACGAGACTCATCGAGCACTACGGTGGGAATCTGGCGGATGTTTGTATCGATTGCAAAACCAAAGAGAAGCAATTGCAGCATAGGTATCAGAAGGGCAAAGAAGAGCGTTCCGGGATCACGCTCAATGTGCAGGAACTCCTTGCGACAGACGGGAACGAGTCCGCGGAAGAGGCTTCTCATTTTGAAGCCTCCATGATTCGATAGGTCAAAGTTACGAACACATCTTCGAGTGAAGGCTCGATGATTTCAACCTCTGATTGCGGAAGCTGCGTTCTCAAAGTGTCCAACTGATCTGTTTGAGCAAGAGCGTGAATCGAGCGGCCGAAGATCGTTGCCTCGCGCACGCCAGGCATTTTGCGCACGCCATCAAGAAGCGAAGATGGATTGGATGTGGCGATCTGGATGCGTGACGTGCCGGGCGGATTTGCATCGGGGAGACGTTGCAACTCGCCGACCGTGCCAATGGCGATGAGCTTTGACAAATAGATGTACGCGACGCGACCGCAGCGCTCCGCTTCATCCATGTAGTGAGTTGTCACGAAAAAGGTGACTCCGTGACCGGAGAGTTGGAAAAGCAGGTCCCACAGTGCACGACGCGCGACTGGATCGATGCCGGCGGTTGGTTCGTCAAGGAAAACAACTTCAGGTGAGTGGATGATGGCGCATGCCAGCGCGAGGCGCTGCTTCCATCCGCCTGAGAGCTGCCCCGCGCGGCGGTTCATGTAAGGTTCGATGCCGGTGAGATTCTGGACTTCGCGAGTTCGCTCTACTGCACGGCCGCCCTTGAGACCGTAGACGCCTGCGTAAAAGGCAATGTTTTCTGCAACGGTCAGGTCTTCATAGAGGCCAAACTTCTGCGACATATATCCGACGTGACGCCGTATCTCGGCTGCCTCCTTGCGGATGTCCATACCGAGGATTCGGCCTGTGCCTTCACTCGGCGGCAGGAGGCCGCAAAGCGCCTTGATGATTGTGGTCTTTCCGGAGCCGTTTGGCCCGAGGAAGCCGAAGAGCTCGCCTTTAGATATCTGAAAGCTGACGTCGCGCACTGCGGTAAACGAGCCGAAGCGGATCGTCAGATGATCGGCTTCGATGATTGCCGTCATTCCAAGCGCACCGTGGCGGACATTCCTGACTTCAAGACTTGCTGTGCATTGTCGACGTAGACTTTGACGCCGAAGACCTGGTGCTCGCGATCGCTTTTGGTCTGCACGTTGCGCGGCAGGAACTCTCCCTGCGATGCGATCTGGCCCACGTGACCCGTAAAGGCTCGACCGGAGAAGCTATCGACGCGCACGGCCGCAGTCTGACTGATGTGGAGACGCGCAAGGTCGGTCTCAGGCACGTAAACTTTGACCCAGAGTTGCGATGCCTCAAGCATCGTGATGACGATCCGGCCGGGAGGAACAAGATCGCCCGGACGTACGCTGACAACTTCGACGATCGCGTCCGCAGGCGCCGTCAGTTCGGCCTCACGGAGTCTGGCATCAAGCTCTGCTACGCGCCCGTGTGCTGCCGCCACACGGCCTCGCGCAGCATCAATGTCCTCTTTACGAAATCCCTTGCGAGACAGTGCGGCGGCAGCCTCAGCTTGCTGGTATCGCGCCTTCGCGGCGTTCAGGTCTTCAACGCGCGTGCCTGCCTGCAACAGAGCCAGGCGCTGGCGCGCCGACTCTGCTCTCTGAGCCGCTGCGTCTCTCTTGTTTTTAGCATCGTCGAATTGCTGTTTTGAAATGGTGTCGGTCGCGACTAGCTTCTCCATGCGCTGATAGAAGACCTCGGCATTGCTGGCGTCGGCAGTTGCCGCGGAGAACTCTGCTTGAGCCTGATCGATCTCCTGACGGCGAGGACCGTGTTGTGCAGCTTCGTATGCTTCGCGCTGGGCTTTCGCCGTAGCTTCTGCTTGATCGATCTCCTCGGGACGATTGCCTCGTTGCATCTTGTTCAAATCGGCCTGGGCTTGATCGAGCGAGGCCTGCGCCTGCGCCCGCTGCGCCTTCAATTCATCACACTCAAAGCGCACAAGAGACGTTCCTGCCTTTATCACCTGCCCCTCTTCGACAGGCACTGCGATCACACGACCGCCGACTTTGGAACCAATCTGAATCTCACGTGTCTCAACTGTGCCCGAATACTCATAACGGCCGCGGCGTGCCAGCAACATGAAAACGAGCCAAACCGCTACGATTACAACGGCTGAGGCAATTCCAGCAATGAGGAGCTTTCGCTTCATGCGACTCCTTCGTGGAGCAGTTGCAAACGTTCGCGCATGGTGCTGACAAGCCACCGCTGGGGGACTTCTTCGCGCATCAACCACTCCATCATTGTGGCGAGAAACACGGCGAACAGCGTTTCCGCAACGAGACGTGCTTTCTTTCTGTAGCCGGGAATACGCGCGATCGACTTCGCCAGCGCATCGATGGCATGCTGGCGCGCAATCATCAAAGGTCCCTGGGATAGCTGCCGAAAAAAAGTCTCGAGGAACAGCTTTTTTGCATCCGCGGTAATTTTCGCGTTTTCGGCTGAAATATCGAGGATCAGTTCGATGATGCTCTCGAAGCTGGGTGTTTCCCCGCGCCGTCCAAACTCGGAGAGCATCTTCGATAGCTTTTCTGCACGCGCCGCGGCAATTTCGTGAAGGATCAATTCTTTTTGCGGGAAATAATTGAACAGGGTGGCGCGAGAAACACCGGCCGCTGAGGCAACACTGTCCATGGACACTCGCTCGTAGCCCAACCTGCCAAAGAGTTCGAAGGCTACACGCACAATCTCGGATCGCGTTTGTTGGCGACGGCGGTGTCGCAGCTTATTTATACTCGCGTCCACGAAATATACTATAGTCCAAATTATGAACGTAGAAAAGGGGTGCTCCGGTGTCGTGGCGCACAGGCACTCGACAGCGCCGAGTTAGCTTAGCGTGATTTTGCTGCGATGCGGGGGCCGGTGGTGGTTCCTTCCGGCAAAGACCACGCGAACAGGACACTTCCGCTGCTGGTCATGATGTATTGGCGTCCGTCGAGCAGGTAACTGATCGGGGAACTCTGCATGGCGGATCCTGTGCCCGAGTGCCAAAGTGTCTTTCCATTGGCGGTAAGCAGAGCCAACACGTTGCCATACCCGTCGCCCGTGATGGTCAAGCCGGAATCGGTTGTCATCACACCCGCGCCAGAACCACCCGCACCTACTTCGTGGCTCCAGCGGATTTTACCGGTCTGGTAGTCGATCGCTTCGATCACGCCCTTGCCCCACAAGTCATAGTCGGCGCCTGCCCATCCATAATTGCCATCGGCCGGCTTGGCAAAATAGATGCTGTAGCTTGGGTGCGCGTCGACAATGAACAGGCCGGTCTTCTTGTCAAAACTCGGAGAGCGATAATTCGTCAGGCCTCCTTCATCGGGTGCAACCAGGCGTCCATCTGGCGCGGGCTCTTTGGCAGGGTTTGGAATCGGGCGGCCGAGTTTGTCGATGCCCAGCGCCCAATTGACGGGACCGTATGGAACTGTCAGGAGGTTTTTGCCGTTGGTGCGATCAAGGACGAAGAAGTAGCCGTTTCGCGACGTTTGCATCAGCATCTTTCGCGGCTGACCATGAAAGACTGCGTCGACAAGGACGGGAGTCTCGACCGCATCCCAATCGTGGGTGTCGTGCGGCGAAACAGAAAACCCCCAGGCAAGTTTCCCATCGTCAGGATTGATGGCGACGATGCTGCAGGTATGCTCGTTGTCTCCAGGCCGGGTTGATCCGTTCAAAACGGGAGTCGGATTTCCTGTACCCCAGTAAACGAGATTCAGAGACGGGTCGTACGTGCCGGTCATCCACGTCATGCCGCCGGTTGTCGAGTTTGGCGTGCCTGCGGGCGGCGTGGCGTCCCATTGCCATTGAATGGAGCCAGATTCCGGATCGAAAGAACGCAGATAGCCTTGCAGATTATCGAAATCGCCAGATACGCCGACGATGACATGCCCTTTGACAACAAGCGGCGCCATCGTAGTCCAGTACCCCTTGTTTACGTCGGCAATCAGTTTGTCCCAGCGGACCTTGCCATCCTTCGCATCTAGTGAAATCAGGTGGCAATCCGGGGTGGTGAAGTAGAGCCAACCCTTATACATCGCAACGCCGCGATGGCCGATGTGATCGCCCTGAGTTGAAGGCCTGTGATAGTGCCAGATCTGATGGCCCGATCGCGCGTCCACAGCCCAGATATTATCCGGAACCGTAAAGTAGAGAATTCCGTCAACGAGCAGAGGAGATGACTTAATCTCCGCGGTCTGGTTGGTTTGGAAAGCCCAGGCGAGGGAGAGGTTGGCCACGTTCTGAGGAGTGATCTGCGTGAGATTGCTATGCCGCCTGCCGGAGTAATCGCCATGATAGAGCGGCCACGAATCGGGCGAGGGATTCAGGAGCTGCGCGTCCTCGAGATTCTGCGCATGGAGAGACGACGCGCCGGGAAGGGACAGAACGAGAGCGGCAGCGGCGGAGATCAGAGCATCTTTTATCAACTTCATCTTCAATCGGACCTCAGAAATATTGGCGCCCATCAGGTTGAATCAACGCAGCGTTTGGAGATATGCCATCAGGTTGTGGATGTCATCGTCGGTGTACTTGGGGAAAAGCTCCACGTGCGCTTTGACCGGCTCATCCACTGTGTATCGGACGCGGCTCGTTGGCCACGAGATATATATGCCGTTGCTGTCGCGCATTGCGACCGTGAATTCGTCAAGGTATGCCAGTGTGCCCGAAAGCTTCTTGCCTGAGGAGAGCGTGACAGTGACTTTGCTTTTCGCGTCGCGAGGATAGAGCATCCGTTCCTCCAGATGCAGTCCCTCAAATCGATTTGCGATCCCAGCCAGATCTCCATTTGGCGAGTGGCACTTCACGCAGCCGCCCGCGCCGTTGAAATACTGCTTGCCCGCCTCTACGTTTCCGGTCTGCAGATCTTCAACGGAGACTCCGCGACGACCGCCCGGATGAGCAGCGGCTTCTGCTTCGCGAGCGTGAATGAAGGCAATTAGACTCTGAATTTCACGGCTCGAGAAATTGAAGCCGGGCATCTTCTTTTCAGGGCGGCCTTCGCGTATCACGGTGGTGATTTTTTCACCGGTCTTGTCAGAGAGCACAAGTTTTGATTGAGTCAAATCAGGGCCCGATTCGCCTCCCATTGCGTCGCGCCCGTGGCAGAAGCCGCAGTTCTGATGGAACAGTTCGCCGCCAGCCTCTGCGAGGCTCGATGGTCCAGAAGACGTGCCGGCGGACTCCGTTGCGGTCGCAGCGGGCTCCGTGGTGGTGAGATAGTGAACCAACGCCGATAACTCGCCGTTCTGCAACGTGGGGAACCCTGGCATTCGACCCTTGCCCGTGTGGATGAGCTCAGCAAGCTTGTCATCCGTGAAACGGTGATTTACTCCGAGCAGCGGTGGGAAACCCGGAAGAATTCCTTCGCGCTGGTCGCCGTGGCAGACGGCACAATTCTTCGCGTAGGATTGCGAGCCGGGATCGACAGGAGTTGGCGCCTTGGCCTGTGTCGATCTTTCAGCATTGGCTTGACTCTCCTGAGCCGCTTGAATCGGTCCTTGCAGGAACTGTATCGCCAGGGGCCCCAATGCAATCGTTGAGGCGATCAATACGACTCGAATCCCTTTCAACTTCTTCAAATCCAAAACCCCTCGACTCATTTTAGAAAAACGAAGCAAATTTCCTTCCTGCGTACATCATCCGGAGTACTTAATTAACTGCATGAAGCCGTAATCCATGTGCAACTGCTGGTGGCAGTGCCACAGTGTGTCTCCGGGATTATCGGCAACGAAGGATACTTCCACGGTCTGCAATGGCATAACGTTGATGACGTCTTTCATGAGCCCGCTCAGATTCTTTTCGCCAATCTTTGTGACCTCGAAGGTATGGCGGTGCAAATGGAGCGGATGTTGATCTCCACTGCCATTGCGGAAGATGAGGCGATATCGTTTGCCCGAATGCACCATCAGCGGCTCGATCTCAGGCCAGGACTTGTTGTTGATCGTCCAGGTATCGAATTTGGAATTGTGCTGTGGGCCGATGTCGCGAAAGGTGAGAGTGAAAGTCTCATCTGGTGCGAGAGCCGGAGTCGCTTGAGCGAACTGCGTGTAGTCCCACTCTCGCGGAGCCGGATCTTTCCAAGCCGGCGCACCTTTTTGTCCCTCGTATTCAACAACGATTCCGAGCCCCATCTTGCGGGCTTTTTCGAGCGTTGAGCCAAAGATCCAGACGCCGGGGGCATTCATCTCAACGACCGCATCGACGCGTTCTGCGACTGCCAACGAGAGCACTTCAACGCTGATTGGATTCGGAACCGGATTGCCGTCCATCGCAATGACGCTGAAGCGATGTCCGGGCAGAGCGAGCACTACATTTTCGGTTGCGCTGGCGTTCAGAAGACGCAACAGGACGCGCTGGCCCTGCTTCACGCGGATTGGTTCTCCTGCACCGAGCATTTTGCTGTTGATGGTCGCGTATTTATATCCCACATCAGAGCCAGTGGTAAGCGGCATGTTTGCTGACTGCTCGCGCATGTTTTCGACCATTGGAACGAAGGAGGGTTCCCAATGATGGATGGCGAGATTGATTTCCTGGTCGTAGTGGGCGGGCTGCTCTTTTCCTTCGATTAAGAGAAAACCAAACTGACCGCTATACGTTCCGATGGAGAGATTGCCATAGGCGCTCGCATGCGTGTGATACCACCGCGTGCCCGAGGGTTTAGGCGTAAACGAATAGCGCTGGGTCTTGCCCGTGGGAATCATCGGCGAACCCTCTTCCATTGCGCCGTCGTTCAGAGAGTCGATTGCCAAGCCATGCCAATGAACGATGTCAGGGTCGGGACTGGCGTTGGTCACGTCGATGCTCACCGGAACACCCTCGCGAAGGCGAAGAAGCGGACCGGGAACCTGACCGTTGTAGCCAAGGGTTTTGATGCTCACGCCCGGCCCGATTTCTAACGTACATGGCTCAATGCGAAGGGTGTGGTCGGGTTTTGATGCAGGGCGGCTGTTCGCCTGCTTCGTCTGCGCGGGCAGCAGCGAGTCAAGGGACGTAGCAGCCAGCAACATTCCCGCGGAAGAAAGAAAGCGTCTACGATCCATTTGTGAAATCGGGTCATTTACCAATTGGTTCATGTCTCCAGTCATTGGGGCCGATTGCGATGTCGTGGCGCCAGAGCCTCGGGGTGTTAGTAAAACACGAGGCTCAGTGCGTTTGAGCCAACGATGCCGGGTGCGCGTGCGATGCGGTGGCTCCATCGGTCATCCATAAGGCCCAGCGTATTGCCTCGAAGTACATCTTGAGAATGTCGGGATCGTTCCACGCTTCTTCGGTATGACCGAGCGTTGAATAGAAGACGCGTCCCTTTCCATACATCTTGCTCCAGGCGACGGCAAAGTCATGGTCGGTCCGGTGAATTCGGGGATTGTTATAGTAGTTAAGCCTGCCGGGATCCAAGCTAAGCAGGACGTTGACTTTGTCGCGGGACCAGGATTTCGGCTGATAGATTTCGTCATACTTTACGAAGGCTTTCGGAAAATGATGCGTTGCCGGGAAATCGGGATCTTCGGTGATGATTGGAGCGTTGAAGGTCGTCCACGGGTGCTCGTCAAACCAGCCGCCAATCATCTCACCATATTCCGGCCAGGTGTAATTCGTGTCGAGCGCGGCGTGAATTCCGACGAATCCCTTGCCGTCGTCCTTGATGAATGAGAGCATGTCCTGCTTTTGGCCTGCATCCATGTCGAGTTCGCCGGTAGTGCTGGTGAAAACGATAAGGTCAAAGTAGCTGAGGTTCTTTGCGTTTCTGCCCAGGTCCTTTTTGGTCAGGAGCTCGGTATCGGTGCGAAGAGTCGTATCCCAGAGTCCGCTCGACTTTCCCATTGTGTAGATGGCGTCCATCGCCGCGGAGATGGAGTCGTGCTCAAAGCCTTTGGTTTCGCCGATCACGAGCACATGTTTCAAGCGGATTTGCTTTGTGTGGGGCGGGGGAGGCAGTGTTTCGTTCCCCGCGGCCTGGGCGCGCACGCGGGTGCATTGAAGAAAGGTAAGTGAGGACATCAGTCCGAATGCAACGATCAGCGTGGTCCGTCCAAAGCGCAAGGAATCTCCTTTTTCTCTGACTCCGAAATGCCCAAGTTGTGTTGCAGTTGGTGAGGGGATGTCTCCACCACGAGCAAGGTGGCGGGCTGGTTCAATGCTTTTGGTTCGGGTGTAGGGTTCGTTTGCCGAGCGATGAGAACGCCATTGTTCACCCGCAAAGAAGTCTAAAGGGCCATGCGAAAAGACGCAAACGGACTGAGCTGATGGAGAAAGGAACCCCCCTTCCAGTTCAAGGGGGCCCTGCTCCGCCATGGGCAGAAACGACGATGGAGGGGCTTTGCGGCTTCGTATGCGATACTCGAAAAGGCATGTATAAAAGGATCGTTCTCAAGCTTTCAGGTGAGGCGCTGGCGGGGCCGAAGTCATTCGGTTTGGACGCCGATAAAGTGTCTGACATTACCACTGAAATTGCCGATGTCCACGCCTTGGGCGTTGAAATCGGGATCGTGGTTGGGGGCGGTAATTTTTTCCGGGGTGTGGCAGCGCAAGCCAAAGAGATGGACCGGGTAGCCGCGGATAACATGGGCATGCTTTCCACAGTTATCAACGCGATCGCCCTGCAGGACTCTCTCGAGCAACGCGGCGTCCAATGTCGGGTAATGACTGCCGTGTTTATGAACCAGGTCGCCGAGCCGTACATTCGGCGTCGCGCCGTTCGGCATCTTGAGAAAGGTCGGGTCGTCATTTTTGCCGCCGGGATTGGCAACCCATTTTTCTCAACGGACACCGCAGCAAGTCTGCGCGCGATGGAGATCAAGGCCGACGTCCTGCTCAAGGGCACCAAGGTCGAGGGTGTTTACAGCGCCGATCCTGTTCTCGTAAAGGACGCGGTGAAGTACGACGAGATCACTTACATGGAAATCCTGCGCCAGGGGCTCAAGGTGATGGATTTAACCGCCGTGAGCCTATGCAAGGACAACAATCTGCCGATGATTATTTTCAATATGAACCAGTCGGGGAATATTCGCCGTGTGGTGCTCGGCGAAAAGGTTGGATCGCTGGTAACGGCATAAACTCATACAGCACTAAACAGGGCTCAAGCACCTGAGCGAACGGCCAGGCAGATTTGGCTGAACTTGCTGATCCTCGTCTGCCAGCAAATTGGGTGCAGACCATGATTGCGCCCGCAAGTTGCACGGGGACGTATAAATAGCTAGTGGAATCGCACAAGCCAGCGCGGCTGAATGCACTTACAGGGCTCCGCAGTTTCGCGGCTGTCAACATCGTTCTCTTTCACTTTTCAAATCCCCTATGGTTTGGGTGGCTCGCTCCGGTGGTGAACGCCGGGTATGCCTCGGTGAGTTTTTTCATACTGCTCTCGGGGTTCGTGCTTGGGTATAACTACAACGCGCGGGCGCGGGCGGGCGAACTGGATAGGCTCCGATTCTACGAGGCGCGGTTTACGCGGCTTTATCCGATCTACCTTCTGAGCTTCATTCTGGCGTGGCGTGTTGTGCCGTTGGAGTGGGGCGCTCACACGCACGAGATGTTCTGGGCCGGGATTGTGCTCGCGCCGCTACTGCTGCAGGGATGGATCCCGGAAATTGCGACATTTTTGAATACACCGGCGTGGACGATGTCGGCCGAGGCGTTCTTCTATTTGTTGTTTCCATGGATGGCTCGCTGGAAAAGGCCGGAGCGTTTGTCACCGCACCTAGCCAAGATGGCAGGCGTTTGGCTGCTCGGAATGATTCCAGGCACACTCTACGTGATCTTCAACCCGGACGGACTTCCACACGTGGACCGTTTCAGCTACGGCAAATGGCTGCAGGCGCTGAAGTACACGCCGCTTCCGCATATGGCAAGCTTTGTGTTTGGGGTTCTGTTGGCCGAGTTGGACGAGATTGTGCCTCGTCTCGGGCGTTTGCGGCTGATTCTTGGCGTCATCGGCTTTGCGGGGACATTCGGAGTGCTGGCGGCTGCGCCGAGCCTGCCCTACGCCATTCTGCACGACGGATTATTGATGCCGCTGTTTGGCTGCATCATTCTCGGACTGGCAGGAGTGAATCCTCTTTCAAAGGCTTTGGGCATTCGGCCCCTGGTTTTCGTCGGAGAAGCGAGTTATTGCCTCTACCTGCTCCACTTCAACTTTTGGAACCTGATTCACGATTCGCATGTGCTCGACAAACTCGGCCTGGCGCGTTTTGATCCCTGGATCAGCTATGTGCTGCTGATTGGGCTGGCGTTGCTGGCTCTGCACCTGGTTGAGAAGCCTGTGCAAAGATGGCTGCGAGGGTGGATGCATGTCTGGCGGGACTAACAGGGATCAGGAATTGCCGTTCGGTGCCGAACCGCCGTTGTTGTTCGACGCAATAAAAAAGCCCAGCCGAATAGCCGGGCTTTTCCATTCATATCGATTGCGGATGCTAGGGTGTAACAGTTTGGATTGAGTGGTTGCCATGAGGTACCGCAACCAGCGCAGTGGGCTTAGAGCCGGAGGGGTATGGAGTCGACTGCGTTAAGGTGAGTGTTCCCGCGGTCGGGTCGAGCCGGAATCCCGAGATTGAATTGCCCAGGATGTTTGAGGTATAGACAAAACGACCGAGAGCTGGGTCAACTGTAATCGCAACCGGCTGTGTGTCGGTGCTGTTGGTGGCAGACCCCGTAGGGTTGACGGCAGTTGACGGCGTGCCCGTGGGCAGGTCGATTACGTACGCAGTCACCGACGAGTCGAGCGCGTTGGAGACGTACATGAACTTTCCGCGGGGGTCGATGGCCACCGAGGTGGGTTCACTTCCGGTCCTGAACGGGCCGTTCAGCAGGAAGTTCAAAACGCCACCCGAATAGACGCCGTATGCGACCAACTGATTCGAGGCAAAGTCGGTGACGTAGACGAAGCGGCTGGTCGGGTCCGCAGCCAACGCGCTCGGCTTGACGCCGGCCTTGAACGGACTGCCTGCCGACGCAATCAATGCTCCGCCCGTTCCGGTGGAAAATCCAAATATCCAGCCAGGATTCGCGGTGCTGGTGGTCGTTCCGCCCGGATTGTATGCCGACAGATCATAGGCAGTCGCATAGACCGCGCTGCCGTTGGCAAGAACCGTAACACCGGTGGGAACGATCAGGTCCGTCTCATGACCAGGGACCGTCAGCGCCTGCTGCGAGGTTGGCGAGCCGATGGTGCCGGAAGACAGCGCGTAAACCGTGAGCGTAGCCGAAGTAGTGCCGGAGACAACATAGAGCGAGTTGCCCGAGGGATCGACGGCCAGAGAGACAGGCGCAGTACCCAACGTGACGGTGTCTTTTGCCGTGATCACGCCATTATCGGCAACGGAAAAGTGGACTACAGTCTTGTCGGCCTGATTGCCTACATAAAGGTTTTGGTATCCGGGAGAAACGGCAAGGGCTACGGGAGTGACGCCGCCGGAACAAACTGGAGCCTTGGCAGAGCGTACCGCGCCTGACTGGGAATCGACTGCGTAGGTTTCGATCTGGCCACCGGAGCATTTGTCTGTAGCGGCGGACGTCGCCAAAAAGACATAGTCGATGGTCACGAGATTACAGGCAGTGAAAAGGGTGGCCACAACAAGGCCGATCATAGAGACCAGAAAGAGCTGGCTCAATTTGCTGAACTTCATGCGCTTCCTTCGTCGAGGGCCATCAATGTTAAGCCCCAAGAACACTGGTTGAAATGCCCCGTGATGATTGTAAAAGCCCTGAACGGGGTGATGCTACTTTGCACGGCATCGGGCCGGCCCGTGTTTCTGAAACCTGTTCGTCTGCAACTATGCGTGCATCAAATTCATGCGACTACTTCTTAGTGCTCTCGTGCGGAATCGCGGCGACTGCCGTAGGCAGCGCGTTCGATGTGTATGGAGAGTATTGCGAATTGAGAAGGGTACCGTCGTTCGGATTCAACTGGAACCCTGAAATCGTGCTGCCAAGAAAATTTGCGGTGTAGAGATACTGATTCGTTCCCGGGTCGATGCCGATGGCGACTGGCTGGGTTCCCGTTGTGTAAGTGCCTATTGAATTGAGCGCTCCGTTGCTGATGGTGTAAGCCGTCAGGTTCGAGTCTCGTGCGTTTGTAACGTAGGCGAACCTGCCGGTCGCATCAATTGCAATTGCGGAGGGCTGACTCCCGGTTTTGAATGGGCTGCTGCTGAGCGGGGTCAAGAGGCCGGCGTTGATCTGATAGCCCCTGACGACGTCATCGACCGCATCAGCAACGTAAAGGTATTGACCGCTCGCATCACTCAGGATTGCGGATGGGTGCGTTCCTGCCCCAAAGGGTATTCCGCTATTCAACGCTGCGAGCGTGCCGTCGGAATTCACGCTGAAACCAAACACGTATCCGCCCCCAGCGGTGGCATCATAGGCGGCCACATAGACAGAGCCCCCCGATGCCGTGGTGGTCACTGCTGTGGGCGTGAGCACATGGGTCGGGTTGCCAGGCAGAGTCAGTGGCCAGTAACTCCCGCTGACGCCGGTGTTGACTGCCGGCGGTCCAAGCGTGTTTGCGGGCTGCGATGGAGTAAGTGCTTTGGCCTGGTCGGCCGTGAGGATCGGGAAGACCGCGATCGAACCGGAGCAAGGTGCAGCGGGGGAGCAAGTAGGCAGTGGCTGGAAAGTGTCGATGACAAAGAGATGCGATCCGCCGACTGCGACACCGAGAGGGAAGATCCCCGGCGTGTTCACCGTGTTTTGGGGATAGAGCTTGCCGTCGTTTCCAATGATGAATTGGACGATCGTGTTGTCGTCTTCATTGACGACGTAAAGGTTGGTGTCGTCCGGTGAGACGGCTTCGGCTACGGGATTGCGCCCGCCGGACGGAAAAGGCGACGTCTTGATCGGGCGCATGAAGCCAGACTCTGAGTTCACCTCAAAGACATCGATTTCGCCATAGCTGTTTGGGCCTGCGGCTTTGGCGCTGGTCACGTACACAAAATCCACAGTAAGGGTGCCGCAGGCGGTCATGACAGAGGCCGCCAGCAGACTGACCGCGGACACCAGCAGCAGCTGGCTCGATTTGTTGAACTTCATGCGCATCTTTCATCGTCGGGCCAAAACGGCGGCCCCAAAACACCGGGTTGTGGAATCGAATCACGGGCGCCATTGGCATCTACAACCGTGTCCACGATTCGGCTACGTTCTGCAATCATCCAACGCTATCGGAACCTTGCGAGGGCAAAGCAATCTTTGCCCTCGACGAATCTGCAACGGGGCACCTAGCTGGTGCGTCCAGTGACAACGCACCACGCGGCTGGACCTTGGAGCGCGTAGCTATCCTTCGCCTTCGTCTGTGTGCTGAGTGGTTTCAGGTTTCCCGAGTTCTGGTCGATCACCAGACCGGTTACCGACGAGTCGTTGAAATTGGCGGTGTAAACAAACTGATTCGACGGATCCTCGATCATGCACAGCGGACCAGCGCCGGTGCCGATGGTTGAACCACCATTGGCGATTGGCTGAAGGTCAAAAGGAGTATTGACGGTGTACGCTGCAATGCCGCTCTGCGCCTGATTCGGATCTGTATTGCTTCCGTGGTTGGCGACATACAGCCACTTGCCCTTTGATTCCGCAATGACCCAGATCGGATTCGACTGCGATGGATCGTCCGGCTCTACGCCATTCGTCTGCGCCTGCAATGAGCCGTTACTCCCCAGGGTAAACGCGAGAATTTGTCCTTGCGTGCCGTTCACATTGACGCCGTTGTCAAGCACGTAAGTGGTTCCGCCAGCGAGTGCAATGGCTGTCGCATTGTTGATTCCCAGCGGCTGAGAGCTGTTCTGATTGATCGTCAGTTGTCCGTTGTTGGAGTTGTAGGTGTAGGGGAACGCCGTGTCGCCGGTCGCCTGCGTTCCGCTCACCGTCACAACATAATTATTAGAGAGGACGAAGTCGATGGGGTTGGCGGGCACCGGAAAGTAGGGGAGAGGCGAACCGCTGGCCGAAGTTACCTGCGCGTTCACCACCAGGCTCAATCTTCCGGTAACGGAGTCGATCTTGAAGGCTGTGATATCGCCGCAACTCGTTACTCCGGCCCCAAGGGCCAGCGAGCACGAGGCGTTCGATGGTGCGTCGTGATCCAGGACGTAGAGGTAGGCGCCCGCGGCGTCTGAGAACATTTTAAAGGGATTGTTACCCTGTGTGCCGAACGACTGTTGCGGAGAGAGAATGCCGTTTCCGCCGATTGCAAATTGCGTGATGTTGGCGTTGCCGCATGGATTGGCGGCCGTGCAGGGGGAGCCGTCACTGTGGGAGCCCCGGTTCAAGACATAAAGGAATCGCCCTCCAGTGATTAGCACAGCGCGTCCGGGATTCGACCCGCCGGAGGAAACGGGAAGTCCGTTGATAGGTGTCAATTTACCTGTATTGTGGTCAATCTTGAAACCGCTAATAATACCTTGGCCGGTGGTTTCAGCAGTCGTTGTTCCTGTCACATACAAAAACCCGACGGAATAACTCTGGACGCAAGACGTGATGCTGAGGACGACGCCAGCAGAGAGGGCGCTCATCAGAAGAGCCTTGCCGAATTTCGTGAACTTCATGCGATTCCTTCATCCTGGTTCGGCGTCCGCCGCCAAGTTTAGCTAGTTCCACAGCAGAGCTGGGTTGGGATGGGTCCCTGATGCATTGTAAAAGGCGAGGGTCTGTTATGCCTAGTTTCCGCGCGATACGGGCCGAAACCTCGGGTTTTAGCTTAAGCTGCACCGGGCGCGCGGAAATAGGCCAGCCATGTTGTCCTCGTGCTCTTCATTGCGAGATGCGGGTGTATTTTTGACGCATCAGATACCGGAAATGTCAACTGGCACACTGAGATGAAGAGTGAATCGAACACTTCGCGAAACTACGCATTCCGGAGCCATGACCGCGCATGGCCCCAGAGGGTTGACAAGCAGCGGATTTACCAGACCCGGCAGGATTTTACCGGGTACATCGGCTGACCCTTGGTGCAGTGGAAGGCTTTGCCGAACTCATCGAAGTTCTGAACGGAGCCGTTTGTCCTCCACCGGCCCGGCGAGTGGGAATCGGTGAGCGCAAGCTGACGAGCGGCCTCTTCGGTTTGGTTCTGGCACCACACCTGGGCGAATCCGATGAAGTAACGCTGCGCCTCGGTGTAGCCGTCAATCTGGTCGTTGATGTTTTTGCCCTGCGCGGCAAGCGTGTCGAGCAGGGCCACATAAGCTATGCGAAGGCCACCGTTGTCCGCGGTATTCTCGCCCAGCGTCAGTTTCCCATTGAGATTCTGCGCCGCGATTCCGTCGTGCGCGGGAGCGGCTTCAAATCCGCTGTATTCGTCGACTTCGCACCCGGTGCGCTCCGTGAATGCCTTGCGGTCTTCGGCGGTTTGCCACTCGCGCAAGTTGCCTTTACCGTCGTACTTTGAGCCATGATCGTCGAATCCGTGGGTTATCTCGTGGCCGATCACGACTCCGATACCGCCGAAGTTCACTGCAGGATCAATTTTGAAATCGAAGAAGGGCGGCTGCAGAATTCCGGCTGGGAAGTTGATGTCGTTCATTGACGAGTTGTAGTAAGCGTTGACAGTAGGCGGAGTCATCGACCACTCTTTTTCGTCCACAGGTTTGCCGAGTTTGCCGAGATTCCAGTTACGAGCAAAGACAACGCTGCGACGCTGATTCCCGATGAGATCGTCGCGTTCCACGGTTAACGCGGAGTAGTCGCGCCATTTTTCCGGGTAACCGATCTTGTTGCGGATCATTGCGAGCTTTTCTGCGGCCGCTTTCTTGGTCTCGTCACTCATCCACGGCAGATCCTTAATGTCATCTCCAAGTGCCTTTTCAAGTGCGGCGACAAGCTGGTCCATGCTCGCCTTGGCGGCTGGCGGGAAATTGTTCTTCACCCAGTCCTGTCCCACGGCTTCACCCAGAGCTCCATCGGTCATGGCGGTGCATTGCTTCCAGCGCGGGGTCGGCTCCTTTTGCCCTGCCAGAGTCTTGCCGAAGAACGCAAAGTTCTCATCAAAGAAAGCCTTGGGCAAATTGCTCGCGGAACCGTGGATTGTGTGCCACCGCAGATACGACTTCCATCCCTCGACAGGTTCGGAAGCAATGAGGTCGTTCAACGCCTTGAAGAAGTTGGGAGTGGCAACATTGAGAGTTTCGAATTTACCGACCTTGATGTCTTTGAAGTAGGCCTCGAACTCGAAATCCGGAACCATCTTCTGAAAGTCCGCGACACTGTAGATGTGGTACACGTTCTCGGGCACGCGCATCTCGGTGCGCGAAGTTGAGGCCTTGGCGAACGCAGTTTCGATCTTCATCACAGCTTCGGCTTCTTTTTGAGCTTGGTCAGGCGCGTCTCCGGCCAGCGTGAACATCCTGGCCACGTGCTCTACATATTGCTTGCGGATGTCCTGGAACCGTTTGCTGTCTGAGAGGTAATAGTCGCGGTCAGGCAGCGAAAGTCCGGATTGCGCTATTTCCGCAATTTCCTTCGAGGAGTCCTTGTCGTCCGGCCCGATTGCGAAGCGGAAGAGCGGCGCCGTGTTGCCTTCAGCAGCCAGTGCGCCGATAAGAGGCGCGAGGCTGCGGCTGTCTTTCAGGTCCCCAATCTGCTTCAGAGCCGGCTGGAGGGGCTTGATGCCCTTTTCCTCAACCAGGGGTGTATTCATGCAGGCCGCGTAGAAGTCTCCGTACTTCTTTTCGAGGGGTGTCTTGGGGGTTTTGGCGGCAGCATCAAGCTGCTGCCAGAGCAAATAACGATTGCGCTCCTGCAGCAGAGAAAAGGATCTGGCCCACCGCGTCTGATCCGCGGGAATTGGATTGTTTTTTATCCAGTTGCCGCATGCATATTGGTAGAAATCCGTGCATGGATCGGCGGTCTTGTCCATTGCGGAAAGATCAAAGCTCTTCGTTTCAGGCGGTGGTGTGGGAAGGGAGTTGGCAGCAGATGCGGCAGCAGGCGTCTGCGCCATGGCGGTTCCCGCCGCCAGCAGCAGGATAGGAAGAAGGCGGAAACAATTCATGAATTGTCCTTTGATCGGCGGGTCGGTCGGCCAGATTCACACTTCGCGTGCACGCGTGGAAGAAGGCCTCTCATGCCCCGGTTTTTAGAGAAAGCAGCAATCGATAAAAGGCTATCACGCACAATTACGACGTCAGACCCGGAGGGCCGTAACCCGCGTTCACATCTTCCACCACGAGCACCCAGTCTGGACCGTAAGAAGGTGAGCGGAACTCCTGGGCGTTGGTGGACAACTTTGTATCGATAGGCGTGCCAATTCCGGTTCTCGGGTCAAACCACCATGCGCGAAGTTCCTTTGCCTTGAGTCGTCCGAGGTCGACAGAGGCTCTCTGATCGTTCATGGGGAAGTAGAGGAAGGCATATGTCCCTTGAACATCTCGTGTCGCCTGGATATGCAATCCGCTTTCGCCGGATTGCTTTACCAGTGCCTGATCGGGAACTCGTTGGAAGTAGGGTCGCGACTCCATCAACATTCTCAGGAATCCCATCTGACTCGCGGCGGGTCTATACATGGCATTGATCCAATCGCGGTCTGCGTGGTTGATGACCTCACTGCGCTTGCCGGCAAACTGCCAGACGGAATGATGGCCGTAGGTAACTCCGCATCCTCCGGCGAAAACCGAGCGATAAACCTGCTTGCGTACATCGTGATCGCGAAAATAGCCCGTCGCAGGATCCCATTGAGGCCACGGATTGTAGGGATGGTCCTCGTAGTTCGGCTCAAGATCCAAAGTAGGCTTGGGAGGCGTCGTGGCAAAATCACGCGCAATCATTTCCCACACGGGAACGTCGTGTCCGCCACCGTGTCCGCTCTGCATTCCGTTGATTGAAAGCCAGGATTCATCGTGCAATGTGATGGACGTGGACTCCACGCCACCTTGCGGGTGATAGACGATGGTCGGCGTTCTTCCGCCTCCCACCTTGATCCCGGATGCAATCGCGCGCCAGATCGGCGTCCAATCCTGATCGGGGCCAAATCCGGCTGCTTTCGCAGTCTTTGCAACCCATTCGCTGTCGCTTCCCTTGACGCGCGGCGGGCGATCCCCACCGAGCATCCACAGCACGTTAGTGCGGTCCTTGAGCTTGCCTGCGAGATAGCGGCCGTATTGGTCGGCGTCGTCGAGATTGTCGTTGCGGAAAAGACGAGGACCTTCGCCCCAAGGCGCGGTGAGCTTGTCTCCCCACGCTGGAAGCAAAGCAACGTAGATGCCGCACCGCGCTGCCTCGTCGACGATCTGCACCACGCGATCGAAGTAGTCGTCGTTAGGACGCTTCGGATCGTCATTCTGAAAGGGCACCAGACCCAACGCTGTCGGCTGCTTCACGCCGCCGAACTCCGCGAGCACCACAGTTTGAATCACGGTGAAACCCTGTCGCGCCCTCGTGTGCAGATAGTAGGAGCACTCGGTCCGGGTTGTGGATTGGATGAGTTGCCAGGCTGTATCTCCAAGCCAGAAGAACGGCGATCCGTCGTCTCCGGCGAGATAGTGACCCTCGTGGTGCACAACAACACGCGGCAATGGCCGGTGTGAATTGGTGGGGGCGACATCAGCGCTAATGCCGCGAACTCCAGTGCTGGCATGTGCGGCGGTGGCTGCAGCGGTAAGGGCAGCGGTCATGCCCGTTCTTACAAAATCACGTCGCGAAGAATGAATGAAGGAAGTCACGGCGCAATTATAGGTGCGTCTACAGGTTTAGCGCAGTGCGCTAGTGGCCTGATGCGTGCTGTCTCGAATTTGATACACTCCGCTTGCAGTCCCCGGAGAAAACTCCCATGTATTCACGGCTAAAGGTGGCAGTTGCCTTGTGTCTCGCGATTGGCACTGTGTCATTCTGCGCACAACAGGATTCGAAGCTCGCGCCAGGGTCGGCTCCCAGTCGAACACTGGTGCGCGTCGGCCATCTGCTTGACGTCAAGACGGGCAAACTTGCGGATGCCCAGACAATCGTCGTGGTTGGGCCATTAATTCAGTCGATCGCGCCGACAGCTTCTGTCACTGCACAGGTTGGCGACGTCGTCATCGATCTCGGTGCTCTGACGGTGATGCCGGGATTAATCGACGTGCATACTCATCTCAACTACGATACCGATTTCGATCCCTATCACGAATTAATCAAGACCGAGGCGAAGCAGGCAATCAACGGAGTCGCGAATGCCCGCACGACACTCATGGCAGGCATAACGACAGTGCGCAATGTTGGCACGGACAGTTACGCCGACGTGGATTTGCGAGATGCGATCAACGCTGGCCAAGTACCGGGGCCCCACATGCAGGTGAGCGGTCCGGCCCTGGGAATTACGGGGGGTCATTGCGATAACAATTTGCTTCCTCTCGAATATCACTCCGTTGGCGAAGGCGTGGCCGATGGAATCGCCGCCGTGCAACACAAGGTTCGGCAGAACATCAAATACGGCGCCGACCTGATCAAGATTTGCGCGACCGGTGGAGTGCTGTCGAAAGGCGATGATCCGCAGGCTTCGCAGTACACTCTCGAGGAGATGCAGGCCATCGTGGCAGATGCCCATCGCCTCGGGCGCAAGGTCGCGGCACATGCCCACGGCGCTCAGGGCATTCTCTGGGCGAGCAAGGCCGGAGTGGATTCGATCGAGCACGGAAGCTACATCAACGACGATGCGATTGCGGAGATGAAGAAGCAGGGCACATACCTGGTGCCCACGCTATATCTCGAAGACTGGATGCTGGCGAATGGCCACCTGCCGCTCTTCTACCACCAGAAAATGATCGACGTCAGCGGTGTGGCCAAGGGCAACATCAAGCGCGCAATGCAGGCTGGGGTAAAAATCGCCATGGGCACCGACGCCGCGGTCTACCCGCACGGCCTGAACGCACATGAACTCGAGGTCTACGTGAACCAGCTTGGTATGGCTCCCCTGGCAGCACTGCAATCCGCGACCATCAACGCAGCCGATCTCATGGGATGGACCGCGAAGACGGGAACGCTCGAGCCCGGTAAATGGGCCGATATTATCGCGGTGGAAAAGAATCCATTGGATGACGTGCGCGTGTTGCAGGACGTGAAGTTCGTCATGAAGGCGGGAGTGGTCTACAGAGGCACCGGGGCGGCGAAGGATTGAGTCAGTGTGGGGCTCGACTTGAGAAAAGT